>VAOZ01124643.1_pt1 | contig 11822 bp, 9 predicted proteins | sample 3394041 | NCBI WGS metagenome assembly VAOZ01 (sample SAMN08290431, study PRJNA428436) | hydrothermal vent metagenome | isolation source: Deep-sea hydrothermal vent chimney | place: Indian Ocean: Southwest Indian Ridge
AAGGCCCCAAGCTCAAGTTAAGTTCCGGCAAGACGACCTTGCCTGGTACTAAGCAGGTCTGGCGCACAGAGGACCGAGGTAGCATTGTGGATACCATTGGGTTGACCAGTGAGACTCTGGGTGGCCAGCCGCTATTGGAACGAGTGATGTACGGAGGCCAGCGGCAGGCGGCCGCAGTGAATTTAGTACGGATACGCGACAGGGTGCGGAGCTGGCTCTTCAGGCTGCCCGCGGAACTTGGCGAGGTGCGTGAAGAGGCTGCACCTGTTTATCCAGTACAGCTGAGCAAAGCGCTATCGGGACTCAGGCTCAGTCTCCAACGCACGTTTAAGTAGTGCGGTCGCTGCCTCTCTGGGGGATAGACGGCCCGCAACCACTGCTTCAACCTCTTGTTTACCGTTTTGGCTATGCACACGGCTCCAGGTCTGAATAATGTTCTGGATCTCGAAACGGGCCCTAGCCATACGCTGATCTTTGAGCAGGCTGTGCTTTTCGAGCATTTCCCGATGACTCAGAAGGGCCTTGAGCAGCTCCGGCGTACCCTTGCCTTCGGACGCGACGGCCGTAGTGATGGGGACGCGCCAATCGCCGGGATGTGCCGGGGCAAACTCCAGGGCGCTCCTTAGTTCGCGCACTAGCCGGGGTCCTCCGGGGAGATCGAACTTGTTAATTACGATAATATCGGCGATCTCCATAACGCCGGCTTTGAAAGCCTGGACCGAGTCTCCCGCGGCAGGCGTGAGTACCAGGATAGTGCTATCGGCCACACGAGTGATATCCACTTCGCTCTGGCCTACGCCCACTGTTTCGATTAGCACCCACTCGAAGCCGAAGGCCTCCAGCAGTCCAAGGGCACCTACCGTGGCCCCGGCCAGACCACCAAGCGCACCACGGCTAGCCATAGAGCGGATGAAGACGCCGGGGTCTTTGTGGTGTCGCATCATACGAATGCGGTCGCCTAGGATGGCACCGCCGGTGAATGCGCTGGAAGGATCTACTGCGAGCACCGCCACGGTCTCGCCGCGGGCCCGCAGGGTTTCGATTAAGTGGTCGGTGAGGGTGCTCTTGCCGGAGCCGGGGCTGCCGGTGATGCCCACCACCCGGGTGGGACCCCTGCCGCGTAGCCGTTCCCTAAGTTCCTGCGCGGCAGGGGTCCCGGTTTCCTGCCAAGTGATGGCCCTGGCTAGGGCCCTTTGGTCTTTGCTGACGAAGCGCGCGTAAAGGTCCATAATCCGTATTATCCTGCTTGCCGCGGGTTCAGGGATGCACAATGACCGGCACCAGAGCCCGCTCGAGCACCTCACGGGCTACCGAACCCATAAAACGATTCCGACGGCTTTTGCCGATGAAGACGGCATCCGCGCCGATTGCTCGGGCCTGTTCGCAAACCACCTTGGTGGGCTGGCCTCGGAGTAGCACCGGCGTAGCTCCCGCCTCGGCCGCGAGGGCATGCAAGCTTTGGGTGGTTCTTTGCAAAAAGGTCTGCTCGTGCTCCGATGACTGAGGCTCAAGTGCATGAATGGGTACCGGGGGTGTGGCGACGGATTCAATTACGTGCAGCAAGGTGATATCAGCTCCACTCCTATCCGCTAGGCGCCGTGCGAAGGCCAAGGTCCGCTTTGATGAACTAGCGAGGCCCGTGCTGACCAGGAGGCGTTTGAATGGGCGCACTTCGGCTTCGGCACGTACCACCGCCACGGGTTTATCGGTAAGCTCAATGACTCGCTCGGTGGTGGAACCCAATAGCCTGCTCGAGTAAAGTGTCCGCAGCGTGGGTTCGGAGGCGTACAGAAGCTCAAGTCGCCCATCCAACAGCTCTGCAAGGATTCGTGCCAGCGAGAGCGCTTTCTCCGAGGCATCCGAGAAATCCGTCGGGTGCAGAATCCTCACTCCGAACCTTCTATGGCGATACATTCGATCTCCACTAGCATATCCTTGGGCAACCGGGCTACTTCCACCGCCGCCCTGGCTGGGAATGGCTCATTAAGATAGGTTTGATAAACTTCATTGAAGGCCTGGAAATCGTCCAAGTCTTTCAAGTAGACGTTGACCTTGACCGCAGCTGGGAGGTCACTCCCGGCTGCACGCAGCACCGCCCGCAGGTTCTCGAGCGCCTGTTTGGCCTGGGTGCTGATGTCTGACCCGACCGCCTCACCCCTCGGTGTCAGCGGGAGCTGCCCCGAGACAAAGACGAAACCGCCTGCCCGTATAGCTTGGCTGTAAGGTCCGATGGCGGCTGGGGCTTGATTGGTGGTTACTTTGTGTATCTTTGCCACTCTAAACACCTCACTATCGTTGCAATAGTACTAGGATAACCATAATTATCAATATAATTAGTAGGATCGAGTCTAGATATCTTCGCCAGAAACTGGGTTTGGCTGGTGGGTTGTAAATATGCGTGGTCAGCGCTTCTGCATCGTTGCCCACGCGCAATGTGACCGGATCACCGGACTCTAGCGGCTGCGCATAGGCCCTGTACTCGGGGTTTTTGGGTACTTCCAGGACGTGCACCACCACCACGCTGATGTTGTCGGGACCACCCCACTCGTTGGCTAACTTCACCAGCCTCTCGGTGGCTTCCTTGGGAGTGGCTTGTTTTAATACCTCCTCCAGTACCTCGTCTTCCAGCACGCCGGAAAGCCCGTCGGAGCAAAGCATGAAGATATCGTCGGGTTTTACGCGCATCCCAATCAGGTCTACGCGTGCCTCGGGGAGTGAGCCCAAGGCATTTGTAATGACGTTACGCCAGCGGTGATTACGAGCTTCTTCCCTGGTCAGGAGTCCTTGGCGCATCCGCTCCGCTACCCAGGAATGGTCCTGTGTCAGTTGACATAATTTGCCTCCGCGCAGCAGGTAAGCCCGCGAGTCGCCGGCGTGCCCGATGAGTGCGTAGGGTAGGTCGAGAATCAAAACTGTTGCAGTGGTGCCCATCCCGCGCGACTCAGACCGCTGTCCAGCTTCGTAGATTGCGTGATTGGCCTGCTCGAGCGCCTCCAGTAGGCTGCTTGGCGAGATATCTGAGGTGCTGATGTGTTGCAGAGTCTGTTCCACGGCCAGCATCGAGGCCACTTCTCCGGTCCGGTGCCCGCCCATGCCGTCAGCGATAATGTATACTCCGCCCGCTTCAAGGTTTTTTTGACCGACTGTGTCTTCGTTGATCCGGCGCTTACGGCCCACGTGCGTCAGAACGGCCGCCTCGGCCGCCTCGGGGGGAGGCTGGCTGGACATGCCCTTAAGTATATTCCCAAAGGCCGCGGGTCGCGCATGATTCCTGCCCAGCGGTCTGATGCGAAAGCCCTACCCGGTCGGGCTTGTAGCGCGCATCACCCCTGATACGCATCTTGACAGCTTGGCTTACAGAGGTGTTAAGATTGGATTTGGAATAGCTTCCATAAGCACGCGTACCAGTATTTCTGCTGTGCTGGGCTATGTTACGGAACGTCAGGAGATTGCATGCGAGGTTATGTTTGAGAGGCTGGAATTCAGGCGAAGACGGCCGAATTCAAATGCGGATGAACGCTGTGTGATACCTGGATGATATACTTAGGCACATCTTAAGTGTTTCTTGTAGGGGAAGCGGGGTGATAGCCTCGACAGTGATCAAGACAGCAGGCTTATTCGGAATTGCTCATCGCGGTTTTTAGGTACGGAGGGCGGGTTTTCTCCCTCCAAGTAGAGAATCAGGGATGGAGGTAGTTGAATGAAGGTTGATAATTGGTTTAGAGGACTGCTATCGGCCGGGTTGCTGGCCGGTGCTGGGTTTGCCGGTGCCGGGTTGGCGGGTACGGCGATGGCGCAGGGCGTCACCCTGCATATCTCCTGTGGTGCCGTAGGCAACGAGCTCACCGCCTGTAAGCAGGAGAGTGAAGCCTGGGCCCAGCAGACCGGGAATACGGTCGTGGTGGTTTCCACACCCAACTCGAGCAGCGACCGCTTGGCGCTCTACCAGCAGCAATTGGCGGCGCAGTCCTCGAGTATTGATGTCTACCAGATCGACGTGGTCTGGCCGGGTATTCTTGGGGACTACTTCATTAACCTAAAGAAGTACATCCCCGAGTCGGATATCCAGCAATTCTTCCCTCGCATCATTGCCAACAACACTGTGGGGGGCAAGTTTGTGGCCATGCCTTGGTTTACCGATGCGGGCCTGTTGTTCTACCGCACGGACCTCTTGAAGAAGTACGGCTACACTGCGCCGCCGCAGACCTGGACGCAACTCACCGCGATGGCTAAGACCATCCAAGCAGGCCAGCGCAAGGCCGGTAACTCCAGCTTCTGGGGATTCGTCTGGCAGGGTAATGCCTACGAGGGTTTGACCTGTGACGCGCTGGAATGGGTCAACTCCTACGGCGGCGGCGGCATCGTCAACAGCAATGGCGATATCACCATCAATAACCCCCAGGCGGTGGCTGCATTGAAAATGGCCGCCAGTTGGGTGGGGACTATCTCGCCTAAAGGTGTTACCGGTTACCAGGAAGAGGACTCGCGTGGTGTGTGGCAAGCTGGTAATGCGGCCTTTATGCGCAACTGGCCCTACGCCTACCAGCTGGGTGAGAGCGCTAACAGCCCTATTAAGGGCAAGTTTGACGTGGCTCCCCTACCTACAGGCTTGGGCGTGAGCGCGAAGCACGCCGACACTCTGGGCGGCTGGCAGCTTGCGGTTTCCCGCTTCTCCAAGAACCCCAAGGAGGCTGCCTCGCTAGTGCAGTACCTGACCAGCTACAAGGTGCAGCTCGAGCGGGCTACCCCACCCTATAGCTTCCTGCCTACTCGCCCTGCGGTGTACAAGGATCCGGCACTCGTTAACTCACCGAATGCGTTCATTGCTAAGCTATTGCCGGTCTTCGAGAACGCCGTTGCGCGCCCCTCGACCGTGACTAAGGATAAGTACAATCAGGTCTCGAGCGCCTTCTGGACTGCAACCCACAACGTGCTCACCGGGCAGCAGAATGCTTCGGCAGCGCTTCAGAGTTTGGCGTTCCAACTCAAGCGCATCAAAGGCACCGGCTGGTAGCCCTTATCGGTCTCCTCCCCGCCACATGCGGGGAGGAGATTTATTGTTTTTGACCTTGACTATCTCTCTATCCTTACCTGGGGGCCCGGGTGGGCTTTTATTTTTTAAAGCAAAAGGGGGAGTATGAAAGGCGCAAGTCTTCAATCCCGAAGAGCGCATACTGCCTGGATGTTGCTGTTGCCTAGTATTGTCGTCTTGGTGCTGGTGGCTGGATATCCCTTGTTTCGCACTATAGAGTTGGGATTCTCGCAGACCAGTATTTTAAAATTTCCCCTACAGTCGATCCACGTGGGTTGGCGGAACTACGTTTATTTGATGCAGGATCCAACTTGGTGGCACTCGGTACGTAATACTGTGGTCTTCACGGTATTTTCGGTGGGGATTGAGACCCTGTTGGGTTTGGGGATTGCCTTACTGGTTAACGCCAACTTTGCCGGCCGGGGGCTTATGCGGGTAGCCATGCTGGTGCCGTGGGCCATTCCTACGGTGGTCTCGGCGCAGATGTGGCGCTGGATGTACAACGACGTATACGGCGTGTTAAACAGTATATTGATGCAAGTACATCTTATCCAACATCCGGTTGCCTGGCTGGCGGAGCCCAGCTTGGCTTTGCCGGCTATCATAGCAGTAGACGTATGGAAAACCACGCCCTTTATGGCGCTCTTGCTTTTGGCTGGGTTGCAGTCGATTCCTGGGGAGATGTATGAAGCCGCACGCGTGGACGGCGCCAATGCCCTGCAGCAGTTCTGGCGGATCACGCTGCCTTTGATCCGGCCGGCACTGCTTGTAGCCCTGATCTTCCGCACCCTGGATGCGCTTCGTGTTTTTGATGTGGTCTATGTGATGACCGGGACTACGCCCGCTACTGAAACTATGTCGGTATTTGCTAGGCAGCAGTTGGTTGATTTTGGTGCACTGGGGTACGGCTCGGCCGTATCGGTAATGATCTTTTTGATTATCGGTATATTTACTGCGGCGTACATGGTCGCCCTGCGAGTGGAGGTAGACTAGATGCGCAAGGGTCTCGGCCATTATCTGCTCCGGACGGCCTTTTGGATGCTGATCGTCGTTGTGCTGGTGTATCTGCTGTTTCCTTTCTTCTGGGCGATCTCTACGTCGCTTAAAAGCCAGAACCAATTGTTCCAGACACCTGTGGTTTACTGGCCGCCGCATCCGCGCTGGCATAACTACGTGGAGGTTTTCACACAGCAGCCCTTTGCGCGTAACCTGCTGAACTCGGCTATTGTGGCTGGTGGTACCACACTTTTATCCCTAGTTATTGGGAGCTTCGCGGCCTACGCACTGGGGCGGTTTCGTTTCATGGGTAAGCGGCCGATTTATTACACGATTCTTGCTGTCTCTATGTTTCCACAGATCAGTATTTTAGGTGGCATGTTCGTACTGATTCGCTTATTGGGGATCTACAATACTTGGTGGGGATTGATGCTTTCCTATATGGTCTTCACCCTGCCGTTCACGATCTGGATCCTTACCAGCTTCGTTCGAGAGATTCCCGGAGAGCTAGAGGAAGCAGCACTGGTAGATGGTGCCGGTCCACTACAGACGCTTTGGCATGTGCTGCTACCGGTCATGGCGCCCGGACTGGTTACGGCAGGATTGCTGGCCTTCATCCAGGCCTGGAATGAATTCCTCTTCGCACTTACTTTTACTGTCGACAACACTTCGCGCACGGTACCGGTAGCCATCGCTCTGTTTTCAGGAGCTAGTCAGTTCGAGCTGCCCTGGGCGCAGATTATGGCTGCCTCAGTGGTGGTTACACTGCCGCTGTTGGTCCTGGTACTCATATTCCAGCAGCGTATCGTTGCTGGGCTGACTGCCGGCGCCGTGAAGGGATGATCCTTGATCCTTTCCTGCGGTGAGGCACTGATTGACATGACCCCGGCCTCCTGTGGGGGGGTGCCGGGGTTCATACCCAGACCGGGTGGATCGCTTCTAAACGTTGCCGTTGGCCTCGGCCGCCTGGGGGTGCCCGTAGGGTTCTTGGGGGGTATCTCGGGTGACTTCTTCGGTGATCAATTGCGTGCCCACCTGGAGAGCTCGAATGTGTATCTCACCTATGCGCTTGCCAGGCCGGAGCCTACGCCGATGGCTTTTGTGCAGCTTTTGGATAATGCTGAACCGGAGTATGCATTTTATATGGAGCGTACTGCCGATGCCTCCTGGAGCCTGGGTGATCTACCTCAACTCGACGGGCGGGTGGAGGGTTTGCATTTTGGGTCGCTTTCGCTGGTACGGCCGCCGGCCAGCGAGGCCCTGTGGACCCTGATGCGGCGCGAATACGGCCAGCGAGTGATAAGTCTCGATCCAAACGTACGTCCAAATCTCATTGCAAATCGAGAGGCCTATACGGCGCAGCTCGAGCGAGGCCTGGAATTTGTGGACTTGATCAAGGTGAGCCGTGCCGATCTGGCTTGGCTGTATCCTACTCAAGACCCTCTGGGAGTGGCGGCGTCTTGGACGGATACGAGCGAGAGCCCGGTGGTGGTGGTCACCATGGGTACGGATGGTGCTGTGGGCTTTGTTTCTGGGGTACCGGTACGGGTGAGCGGCCTACGGGTATCGGTGGTGGATACGATCGGTGCGGGAGATGCCTTCATGGCTGGGTTGTTAGCTATGCTCAGAGCGCTTGGCGTGTACCGGCCGCGGCTTTCGGAGTTGGGGACGGAAGTGCTCCGGCAGGCGATGGCTCACGCGGTGCGAGTCTCGGCTTTTACCTGCATGCGTGCGGGTGCGGATCCGCCCCGGGCCGCTGAGCTCTAGTGGTACGGATGGGGTTTCAGGTGGGAAGGGGGGCGGAGCGCCTACCGCTTTTTGCTTTGCGATAGAGTGGGCAACACGCCCCCAAGGCGCCCGAGGGCGGCAGGGGTATGCGTGGAGGGCCTCATGCATGAAATTCACTTTGACCGGTTTGAAATCGAAGACCAGAGCGTACGGCTCTATGGCGCATATTTTCAAGGCAGGATTCAGCGGCTGGCGGGTGCCTGGAGGGTTTTGCTTTGGCACCGCTTAGAGGACGATAAAAAGGGTAGTTGGGCAGTACTGCCGCAGGATACATTTACTGTCGATATCAGCCAGCAAGATGGAGGGTTGTTGCTTGACGGCGGTCAGGTATTGCCGCTCTGGCTCCAACTTTCGCCATTTGAGTTTCGCTTCGGTGACCTCTCAGCCGAAGGGGTTTTCCCGGAACGGTCGAATACGCTGAGTGTACCGGAGGCGACGCTCGAGCTGGCCACTGGCGAAGGCAACGCAATCCGTGAGACTAACGACGGCCTGCCGCTAGGTGCCGGCATGAACTTGGTGCTACGCGAGCCCGAAGGCCGGCAGTACTTTGGCCTGGGTGAGCGCACCGGTTTCCTTGACAAGAAGGGCCGAATCTGGACTAATTGGAACACTGACAGCCCCAGGCAGACCGAGCAAACCGATCCACTGTACCAATCCCATCCCTTCGTGATGGGGTACCAAGAGGGGCGGGCCTTCGGGCTCTATCTGGATGAAACTTGGCGCACTGTCTTCGACCTTGGCGCGACCGAGTCCAGTCGCAGTGTGCTGCACACTGATGGGCCTACTCTGGATCTCTACCTCATTACTGGACCAACCCCGAAAGAAGTTCTGAGGCACTACAGTGGACTGGTGGGCACTGCGCCCATGCCCCCACTATGGGCGCTGGGCGTCCACCAGAGCCGTTGGAGCTATCCAGACCAGGCCGCGATACGTGCGGTGGCCCGAGAGTATCGGGCGCGGGGCCTGCCGCTGGAAGCCATATGGATGGACATCGACTATATGGAGGGCTACAAAGTCTTCACCTACGACCGGGGCCGCTTTCCCAGGTTTGAGGCGCTCACCCGTGACCTGAAGGAGGAGGGTATAAGGACCGTAGTTATCGTGGACCCAGGGGTCAAGAAGGAAGCCGGTTATCCGGTGTACGAGTCAGGCCGGGAGTGGGGCGTGTACGTCGAGAATCGCCGCGGTGAGGACTTGGTGGGTGAGGTCTGGCCGTCTCCAGCCGTCTGGCCCGATTTTATCCGCAAAGAGGTGCGTGATTGGTGGGGTGAATGGCATCGCGTCTACACTGAAGCGGGCGTGGATGGCATATGGAACGATATGAACGAACCTTCCGCATTTAGTGTGGAGGGCCGGGCGGCACGCGAAATCGGTAAGACTCTGCCGCTGGGCGCTAAGCATGGTGCACTCTGGCACGCCGAGGCCCATAACGTCTACGCTCAGCAGATGTGCCGTGCCACATTCGAGGGGCTTCATACGTTGCGCCCCGAGCGGAGACCTTTCGTACTGACTCGGGCCGGATTTGCCGGAATTCAGCGCTACGCCTGGGTCTGGACCGGAGATAATTCCAGCCTATGGTCGCACCTGGAGATGTCCGTACCGATGATACTGAACCTGGGTCTCAGCGGGGTGCCATTCACGGGGGCAGATATCGGAGGATTCTCGGCCGATACTGACGGCGAATTACTGGCCCGCTGGAGCTGGCTGGGTGCTCTTTATCCCTTCATGCGCAACCATTCCGGAAAAGGTAGCCGGCGGCAAGAACCCTGGGCTTTTGGAGAATTGGTTCTTGGACAGGTTAGGAAGGCGCTCGAGTTCCGCTATCGGCTGCTCCCATACCTGTACACCCTGGCCTACGAGGCTAGCCAAGAGGGGCTCCCGCCTATGCGCCCGCTGGTTTTGGAGTTCCCTGAGGACGCTGAGGCGGCGCTGGTATTCGACCAATTTATGCTGGGCGATGCCCTACTGGCCGCACCTGTGCTGCGCCCCCACCAGACCCATCGTTTAGTCAGACTGCCGGATGGCGCCTGGCGGGATTGGTGGAACGGAGAGATCCACGAAGGCATGCGCTGGTTGCCGGCCTACGCGCCGCTGGACGGAATCCCCTTGTTTCAGAAGGCCGGTTCGGCGGTGCCGTTGACCGAGCCCGCCTTGTTCACCACCCAGGCTTGGTGGTCCTCGCTGGACTGGCAGGTGGCGCTTGGGGACGAAATCCACGGTTGGGTCTACGAGGACGATGGCGAGGGCTACGCACCTGGCTTCATCAGTCATTTGCGCGGCGGCTACGACGGCCGGCGGCTAAGGCTCGCTTTTGAAGACGATGCCGCCCGTCCCAGAGAGCGGGTGACGGCGATTGTGCACGGTATTACTGAGCCCGGGCATAGTACCGTGCCGTACAGCTATCAGGGCGACACACTTACCATTGATCTATCCTCCGGTGCAGCTGAGCTCACTTGGTGAGAAGGGATAGTGGAAAGAGGCTCGTGCCGGCGAGCAAATAACCTTTGGTGGTTCTTCTTGGCAGTTTGGCGGTTGACCTTGAGACTAGCTACGCGGTTGAATGAGGCATGACTTCCAGGGAGGCCTACAATTGGTTAATTTCGCACCATACCGAGACCGCTTACCTCGCTTCCACGGAGGCATTGTTGGCCTGGGACCAGCGTACTCAAATACCCAGGGCCGGGCACGCGCACCGCGCAAAGCAGCTTGCCGCCCTGGCGAAGCTCCTACACCAGCGTGCTACCAATCCGCGGATCGGTGAATGCCTAGCGCAAGTGGAGGGCACGCCTCTGGACACGGATCCCTACTCGGTAGAGGTGGCTAATTCAAGGGAGTGGCGCCGCGCTTACGAAAGAGCCACGCGTATACCTGAGCGGCTGGCGGTAGGGCTGGCCGAGGCGGCTGCGGAGGGTGAACCGGCCTGGGCGGAGGCGCGGCCGCGGGGGGACTGGAAAGCATTCAAGCCGTACTTAGCCCGCCTGCTCTCACTTCGGAAAGAATATGCACAGATGCAGGAATTCGAAGGTGAGGCCTATGACGCCTTGCTCGAAGACTACGAGCCCCAGCAGACCACGGCGTTGCTCGAGCCAATCTTTAGTGAACTCCGTGCCGCATTGGTAGACCTGCTTAGGCGCATCAAGGAGGCCCCCGGAAAGCCTAGGGTCGAGCTGCTGCGCGGAGACTTCCCGAAGGTTAGGCAGGAGGCCATGATCAGGGAAGTCATAGCCCGTTTAGGTTATGACTTCGAGGGCGGCCGTCTTGATTCCACCGCCCACCCTTTCGAGATCAGTATTGGTCCCGGGGACGTGCGGATCACCACCCGCTACGACGAAAGCTTCTTCAACCCGGCGTTTTTCGGTACAATTCATGAGTCGGGGCACGCCATGTACGAGCAGGGGTTGCCCGCCAAGTACTGGGGCACACCGGCCGGTGAATCAGCAAGCCTGGGTATCCATGAATCACAGTCACGCATGTGGGAAAATATGGTGGCACGCAGTCTCGGTTTTTGGCAGTACTTCTACCCCCGGGCCTATGAGTTCTTTCCTGCGTTTGCGGACAGTGATCCGAGTGCGTTCGTATTTGCGGTAAACGCTGTGAAGCCAAGCCTGATCCGTGTAGAGGCTGACGAGGTGACCTACAATTTGCATATCATGGTGCGCTTCGAGCTCGAGCTGGCGCTCTTCCGGGGCGAGCTTTCGTTGGATGACCTGCCTGCCGCCTGGGACGAGAAGTACCGGGACTACCTGGGTGTTTCAGCCGACGGCGTGGCCAACGGTGTGATGCAGGACATCCACTGGGCCGGCGGTGCCTTCGGATACTTCCCTACCTATAGTCTAGGGAACCTCTATGCCGCGCAGTTATACAAAGCGGCGGAGTTAGAGTTGGGTGCGCTCGAGCCACAGTTCGCCAGCGGGGACTTCGCCCCGCTACTTGGCTGGCTAAGGCGAAATATCCACGCTCAGGGCCGCCGTTACCAGCCTGGCGAGTTGGTGCGCGTAGTGACTGG
>VAOZ01071360.1_pt1 | contig 11806 bp, 10 predicted proteins | sample 3394041 | NCBI WGS metagenome assembly VAOZ01 (sample SAMN08290431, study PRJNA428436) | hydrothermal vent metagenome | isolation source: Deep-sea hydrothermal vent chimney | place: Indian Ocean: Southwest Indian Ridge
CTATTATGCTTCTAAGCTATCGCTTTTATTTTTATAAAATTTGGCAACCATAACGTGGTGAAACTGGACAACAAAGAAGTTGTTTATGGTCTCTTACTTAAGACTTTTTATTTCTAGAGATGCCTTTAAGTCTAAAAAATAAAATGTCGTATTAATATTTTTAATTATTATATTTAATTATTTCAATTTGGCAAATAAAATATTATTTACTATAATCATAAAATCTTATATATAAAGGGATCAAATATGAAGATTGTTAAATTATTGTTAGTAGTAAGCGTTTTTTTGCTTGCATCAGTACAAGTTGCATCGGCACATGCAGGACCTAAATGGGAAACGCCACTAATACATGGTTATGGAGCTATAAAAGTCTTTAAACATGCCGCTATTATGCCAGATAAGCACCTAGATTATAAAGTAGTTTTTAAAATCACAAGTGCAAAAACAAAAGATGGCGTTAATAATGCATTATTTCACATGGCAAGACTTATGAATTTATTATACGTAGGCGGTATCGAGTCAAGTCATATTCATATAGTAGGTGTTATAGCAGGACCTGCGACACTACTAGCATTAAGTAATGATGTATATAAAAAAAGAATGCATAAGTTTAATCCTGATTTAAATATTTTAAGACAGTTAAAAGAGCATGGCGCAAAGTTTTATGTATGTAATCAAGCTGCAGCGGAGCATGGAATCAATCCAAATAAACAGTTAAATAAATATGTAACACCTAGTTTTTCGGCTTTAATTGATATACCAACATTTGAATTAAAAGGCTACGCTCTTATTCCGTAAAAGGAGAGGCGCGCTTAATTGGAAAAAAGGAACATTATGCATAACACATTTAGCAAAACTAAAAGTTTCGTTTGTTTGTTTGTAGCCACAGCTTTTTTATCGCTATATACAACTTCATTATCAGCATACCAAACAAATACAACTAACGTATCTACATATATGCATGGGTTTAATAAGAAATTACTTAAGATTCAACCACCTTGGAATCCTCCCATCTATTTAGGAACGGAGGTTACAGTGCCTGGTTTGGAAAATGTTCCAGATATTCATGGAGATATTAATAAGCCGCAATTAGTTATCTTTTTTGCTGGTAATCAGTATATGCTAGTCAATAAGCTTATAAAAGCATTTATACACACATATCCACAGTATAAAAGAATAGTTGCTTTTACTTTACCTCCTGGTAGATTAATTACGGCTATTAAAAGACATACTGGAGTATTGCTTGGAAATATGTTAATTTCTTTAAAACCTGATATTTTAACAGCTGGACGTGGGAGTATGAAAAAGCTTCAACATAAGTATAATTGGTTTAATAAAATGGAAGTGTATGCTAAAAATAGATTAGCGATTATGGTATATAAAGATAACCCAGATCATGTTATTAATCTTAACAGTTTAGCTATACCTAAATTGCAGTTATGTATGCCAAATCCTAGGTGGGAGGGTATTGCCCAACATGCAATTATCCCAGTATTAAAAAAAGCAGGTGGAGAAAGATTGGTAAAAGAGATATATAGCACTAAAGTTAAATATGGCACAACATTTTTAACACATATACATCATAGACAAACTCCTATTAATATTATGGAGCATAAATGTGATGCTGGGGTTGTATGGTACACAGAAGCATATTTTCAGTCTAAAATCATGCATCATCCTATTTCAACTGTAACAATTGCCGATAAAGATAATAAAATTGTGAGCTATACAGCAGGATTATTAAAAACTGCACCACATAAATATGCAGCAAAATCTTTTATGAAGTTTTTGCTTAGTAAAACTGGACAAACAATATATAGACAGTATGGTTTTATGAAGCCATGAAGCTATTTATAAAATTTTTAAATATGAGTAATAGAATTAAATTTAGCGTCATTAAGAGCAATAACATAAGAAAAAATTATGCTTATTTGAATATTAAAATAAAATAATTTAAAAATTCAATTTTGTTATTACCTGAATTCACACTATAATTGATACATAAAAAAATAAGGAGTTTTACGTGAGAAGTTTATTAAAATTAGTTATAACTTTATTAGTTATTACACAGATCGCATCAGCAGCTGGAGGTCCTAAATGGGAGACCCCTTTTTTACATGGTTATGGACCAATTAAGTATTATAAAAATGCTCCAAATCAGCCAAATAAGCATAAGATTTATAATCTTGTATTTAGACTAACTAATCCTAAAAATAGACATGGAGTTAATATTCATCTATTTTTAATGGCACGATTAACAAACATGTTGCGTTCTGGCGGTGTACCACAAAAAAATATTCACATGGTTGGTGTTATTTTTGGACCAGATACTACAATAGCGTTAAATAACAAAGCTTACAATAAAAGATTTTTAACAAATAATCCAAATTTAGGCGTTATGAAAAAATTAACCGAGCATGGTGTAAAATTCTTTGTTTGTGATCAAGCATTAAATGAACATAAAATAAAACAGCATGGCGAAGTAAATAAATATGTTACTAAAACACTCGCGGGTTATGTTGCTATAATTAATTATGAACAAAAAGGTTATATATTGATTCAATAATATCTTGTGGTCTCTTTATATTTAATGATACATATCATTGATAGATACTAAAATAATCAATGATATGTATAAAACTTTACAACTTCTTTTAGTATCTGAGAAAAGCTCTAGTTTCTCCTGAAACAAGCTAGAGTTTTTCTCAGATACTAATCTCAAAATGAAAAAGGAATGAAAAAAATGAAAAAATTAAACACTGTAGCTATGTCTATACTCTTGGCACCAGCCTTATTTGCTACATCAAATTTAAGTTCAGCATTACATAGTGGGAAAGTAACTGGACAAGTTCGTTATTACTACATGAGAGTAGATAATGCACCTGGATTAAAAGATTATTTTGGTTCTGCAATTGGTGGACATTTAAAATATGAAACAGGATCATTTTATAACTTTAAAGCAGGTGTTGCTTTTTATACAACTAATTCAATCAATACTAACGTGAACGCTACTAGTACTCAACCAGGTACATTTAATGGGCATGGAGGTTATAGAAATTCACGTTATGTAATTAGAATGATTGATAGTACAGACCCTACAAACCATGCGGTAAATGGCGTAGGACAACTATATCTTAATTATCATCACTCTAAAACATCAGTAACCATTGGTAGAATGGTGTTAAAAACTCCTCTTTTAAATCCAGAAGATGGTTGGATGATTCCAACATTTTTTCAAGGTGCATGGGTAAAAACTAAAGCTTTAAAACATTTCATCCTACAAGCTGGATTTATTAATGGTATTTGGGTAAGAAACGTGCCAAGATGGAGAAATGTAGGCGATTCACTAGGGTATGGATATGGAAATGGCGCTTCTCCTGCTGGTGGTCCTGGCAATTATTATGGCAATACAAAAAGCGATGGTATTTTTGTAGCAGGTGCTAGATATACAGGAATTAGAGGTTTAAAACTTCAAGCTTGGGACTATTATGTTCAAAATATATATAATGCTACATACCTTGAGAGTAAATATGATAAGAAAATGGGTGGCTCTAAATTAGTGGCGGGTGTGCAATATTTAGGTGAAAGAGCAGTCGGTAATGGCGGTAATAGTAATCCAAAATTATCATATATGAAGCATGGCGAAATTAGTAATACTTATGGTGCAATGGTTGGTGCTGGATATCATGGTTCATTTTTATCTCTAGCTGTAAAAACCACAACTAAACAAGGACGCCTTATAATGCCAAGAGAGTGGGCTAAGCCACCTTTATATACATTTCAATTTCCTGAAACAGATGATGGAATGGGTGGTGCTGATGCTTGGGTTGTAAACTACAAACAAAACTATAAATTTCTTGGACTTAAGGGATTAAGAACCAATATTAGCTATGGTCGCCATTTTCATCAAAGTATTACAAACAATGCTCTTAACAAATACGGCTTTCCAAGTTATACACAGTTTGTTTTTGGTCTCTATTATAAATTTAGCGGAACATTTAAAGATTTACATGTTAGATATATGTTTGCTAGAAAAAATGCAATAGCTAGTACTAAAACAAATCAGCCTGCAAAATTTTTCAAAAATCAATATGTCTTTGGTAAAAATGGCCAGATAATTCAAGAAGTCGTTTTAAATTATAATTTTTAATTTTCATAATATAACAAGGTAATACATGAAATATTTTTTATTTTGTATCATAATTATCACAGCCTCTTTCGGGCTTGTGATACCAAGCAATCATATTGTATCTGATAAATGGTTAAATGGGCATTTGGATAATAAGAATATTGTTATTATTGATGCTAGACCAGCAAAAGCGTATAATAAAAATCATATTTTACATGCAATCAATATTCCGTTTGAACAATGGTTTAAAGGCAAAGTAGGCAATGTATCACACATGTATGATACACCTAGGCAAGTTGAGAAACTCTTAGATAAAACAGGTGTAACATCACGCAGTACAGTAGTTTTTTATAGTGCAGGACATAAAAAGAGAGATTATTGTGACGCTATTGCTGGTTTATACAATATCTGGCTTTATGGATTTAAACGCAGTGTTATATTAAATGGTGGATATGCAAAATGGAAATTTGGCAATAATAAAACAACATCTCACACAAGCATACAAATAAAAAGTAACTATGAGGTTAATGCATTTAATAATAAAATTATTGCGTCATTAAATGATGTTATTAATGCTATATATCATAAAAATATTCAACTCTTAGATGTTAGAAATTATACATATTTTGTAGGTAAAGATACCGATAAACTCTTAGTAAGACATGGTAGGATTCCAACCGCAAAATTAAGTTCATCTGCCTTAGAAGTTAAAAAAGTAAATAATTATTATCAATTCATATCCGCAAAGCAATCAAAAATATTAATTTCAAATGGTGGCTATGGGGTAAATATTACAAAACCAATTGTTATATATTGTAATACAGGACATAACGCAAGAGGCGTGTGGTTCGTGTTAAAATTTATTGATAATCTTAAATCTATAAAAGTATATGATGGTTCAATGTTAGAATATTCAAAAACGCCATTACCTGTGCTAAGAGGCGAACCAATGTCCTTTTAATAGTACTTTTATGATATAATATTTATAAGGGGATACGAGGGATGTCATTTAAAGAATTGGAATTGTTTTATTATTTATGTGATAATCCACATATATCTCAATTATCTAAAAAAATTTCTATGAGTCAATCGGCTATATCACTAGCCTTGAAATCGTTAGAGTCAGGTCTTGGAGAACCATTATTTGATAGAATTGGAAAAAAGCTTGTTTTAAATGAAAGAGGTCGAAATTTTAAAGATCAAACATTTAAATATTTTATATCTCTTATTGAAGCTGAACGTATATTTAAAACATCTCAAGTTGCTGGTACATTACGCATAGGATCAAGTAAAACAATTGGCAATTTTGTAACTCCTCAAATTGTTTATGATTTTGTTAAAAAATATAAAGACAGCATCCTCGAAAAAACTATTAAAAATTCATTTGATATTATAAATATGATTTTAAATGGTGAGATAGATATTGGATTTATAGAGATGAATTGTAGTGAACCTGAAATAATCAAAGAAAACTTAATAGAAGATGAATTAATAATAGTCTCAAGTAATAAAAAATTAGCACAACAGGCTTATTTTATAGATCAATTATATCAGTATGAGTGGTTAATGCGCGAAAAAGGCTCTGGCATTAGAAAACTTTTTTTTGAAACTTTTGGACCAATTTATAAAGACATGAATATTGTGATGGAGTTTTCGGAATTAGATGAAGCAAAGACATTACTGCAAAATAATCCTAAACTTATTTCATGTTTATCAAAATTTGCGGTTAAAAAAGAGTTGTTAGAAAAAACATTATTTCAAATACCACTAAAAAATATAAAGATGCCTAGGATTTTATATCTTATTTACCATAAAAATAAACATCATAGCATGTTTTTCAAAACTTTCAAGACATATGCAAAGCAATATTTTAGTAATTATTGGTAAAGCTTTAGATGCTCTTTAATGTATAAAACTTTTAAAAATGTTTTATAACAGATGTCCCATCTCGTCACGCTTTACATGTAAATAACTTTCATTATATCTGTTTGGTTCAATTATTATTGGAATACGCTCAACTATTTCGATATTTTCAATAGAATTTATTTTTGTTGGATTATTTGTAAGAAGTTTTATCTGTTGAATATTAAAATAATTTAATATAAATGTAACAATTTCATAAGTTCTCTCATCAGCACCAAATCCTAGTTGATGATTGGCTTCAACTGTGTTTAATCCACCATCTTGCAAGGCATAAGCATTTATTTTATTTAAAAGACCAATATTACGTCCCTCCTGACGTAAATATATCACCATTCCATTATGTTCTTGTGCCATTTTTAAGCCAATCTCAAGTTGATCACGACAATCACACTTCAAGCTTCCAATCGCATCACCTGTTAGACATTCGGAATGAACGCGTACAATTGGGATATCATTAAGATGCTCTTTATATATTACAAGATGCTCTTTATAGCCCTCTTTAAAAGCTTTTATTTTAAAATTACCAAAACGAGAGGGTAGGTTTGCTACTTCAGATATGATTATTTTCATTTGTTTAAACTTTAAATAGATAAAATTGTAATATTATATCAAATTAGAATAAAGGCACTATTATGTTTCATCGATTTCGTAGAACAAGATTTAATCCAAACCTTCGTAAATTAATTAGACAAACACATGTAAGCATAGATGATTTTATCTATCCTCTTTTTGTTCGCTTTGGTACAGGCATTAAAACAGAAATAACTTCAATGCCTGGAGTTTTTCAGATGAGTATAGATGAGATTATAAAAGAGTGTGCCGTTTTGCAAGCTTTAAATATAAATAGCATAATACTTTTTGGTATCCCTGAGGTTAAAGATTCTATCGGCTCTGATGCACTTAGTGAAAATGGTATAATTGCACAAGCAGTAAGAGCAATAAAAAAAACTTATCCAGATATGTTTGTAGTAACTGATCTTTGTTTTTGTGAATACACAGATCATGGACATTGCGGTATCATAAATCATGAACATCAAACAGTTGATAATGACGCTACATTAAAGATCTCCGCATCTCAAGCACTCATTCATGCAGATGCTGGAGCTGATATGATAGCACCATCTGGCATGATGGATGGTATAATTACAACTTTACGTAAAACATTAGATGAGCATGGATATAAAAATTTACCAATTATGAGCTATTCTACAAAATTTGCAAGTGGGTATTATGGACCATTTCGTGATGTTGCTGATTCTACTCCATCATTTGGAGACCGTTCTAGCTATCAGATGGATCCAGCAAATAGACGCGAAGCAATAGCTGAAAGTATTGCAGATGAAGCACAAGGTGCAGATATTTTAATGGTAAAACCAGCACTTGCTTATCTTGATATTGTGCGAGACGTAAAAGAAAGTATATCTTTACCCTTGGCTGTTTATAATGTTAGTGGAGAGTATGCCATGCTAAAATTAGCAGGTATAAATAATCTAATAGACTATAAGCGTGTTGTTATGGAAACTATGATAGCTTTTAAGCGTGCTGGGGCTGATATTATCATCTCATATCATGCAAAAGAGGTAGCAAAATTTTTAACAAATCCGTAAAAAAAGGGATATATAAATGAGACATTTTTTATCGCTAAAAGATTTCACAAAAGATGAGATTTTAGAGATTATAAATTTAGGTTTAAAAATAAAAAAAGATTTAAAAAATGGTATTTTAAAAGATTTAATGCCAAAAAAAACATTAGCTATGATTTTTGAAAAAAGTTCAACTAGAACACGTGTTAGTTTTGAAACAGGTATATATCAGCTTGGCGGTCATGGTTTATTTTTATCTAATCGTGATATCCATTTAGGGCGTGGGGAACCTGTAAAAGATACTTCACGTGTGATATCTGGAATGTGTGATATGGTTATGATTAGAACTTTTGAGCACGCAAAACTTGAAGAGTTTGCCAGATATTCAACAATTCCAGTCATTAATGGATTAACCGATTCATATCATCCAGTTCAACTTTTAGCGGACTACATGACCATGACAGAATATAACGTAGCAAATAATGCTGTTGTGGCCTATGTTGGTGATGGAAACAATATGGCACACTCTTGGCTAATGCTAGCTAGCAAATTAGGTTTTGAACTTAGAATTGCAACACCAAAAGGTTACGAGATAGATGACAAAGTGTTAAAAGATGCTTATATGTATGCAAAAATTAGTAATGCTCACATCGTAATAACAAACGATCCAAAAGAAGCGGTAAAAGGTGCTAACGTGGTAACCACTGATACTTGGGCATCAATGGGTCAAGAAGATGAAAAAGAGCAAAGAATTTGTGATTTTAAGGGCTATATGATTGATAAACCAATGATGTCTTTAGCGGCTAAAGATGCACAATTTCTACACTGCTTACCAGCATATCGAGGACAGGAAGTAAGTGAAGAGATATTAGAAGCATACAATGAAATAGTTTTCAATGAAGCACATAATCGTTTGCATGTACAAAAAGGCTTAATGGTTTGGTTGGCAAATATAAACTCATAAATTTTTCAAATAAAAATGAAAAAAAATGAAAATACTGTTTTCTCCAGCAGAGAGTAAAAAAAGTGGTGGCATAGTTAGAGAAATTACTAAAAATAATTTTTTATTTTCTGAACTATTTGATTACAGAAAAGAAATTTTAAGCCGATATCGCGATTATATTTACAACGCATCAAATAAACAGCTTAGCAAACTATTTGGAATAAAAGATTATACAAAATTTGAACAATACAAAACAGATATCTATAATCAACCCTTAATGAAAGTGATAAAAAGATATGATGGGGTTGCATTTGATTATCTAGATTATAATTCATTAGATAAAAATGCTCAAAGTTACATCGATAAAAATACAATAATTTTTTCAAACTTATTTGGTCCATTACTCGCAGGAGATATCGGAATTCCAAATTATAAACTAAAGCAGAGCGAAAAAATTGGCGATTTTGCTCCTGAAATATTTTATAAAAAATATTTCTCTAAAGCATTAGATAAATTTTTAATAAATGAGACATTTTTAGATTTAAGAGCTGGATTTTATAATAAATTCTATAAGCCTTCATCTGCATATACAACTTTAAAATTTATCAAAAACGGTAAAGTTATAAGTCATTGGGCTAAAGCATATCGCGGTATAATATTGCGTGAATTGGCAATCAATAATATTAAAACTATGCAAGATTTTTACAAAATGGATATAAAAAACTTAAATATTAAAGAGATTGTGACAAAAGGTATCTGCACAGAGATTATATTTGTTATAACGTAAATTAAGATTTATTATGGTCTGACACTTAAGTAGTTTAAAAAATAAAGATATTATTCTACCCCTAAATCTACCCCTAAAAATCAAAGTCACACATCATAGAAAGTATCAACAAACTCCACCACTTTTTGTAATACTCTTGGCACTATCTTTTTTCTCTCAAGAAGTTTTGGCTTGAAAAGCAGTGTTTTTGCTATGTTATCTTTGAGTGGCTTTCTCTCTTCATAGACATAAGTATCGACAACTTTTTTGACTTTTTCGCGGTCGAGTTTTTCGTCTAAACATAACTTATTGTAAGCATTCTCTTTTTCCTTCTCCCAAAACTTCTCAAACTCATTTTCAATATCGTCTGAGTCGCTGATGTGAAGCATATTTTCATTTATAAACTTCTCTATAAGCTCTTTTTTACTTCTTAAATGCGTTTGAGAGTTTATAATGTTCATAATGTTATTCTTTTGTGCTTCTTTGTCTTCTTTCTCGGTATCTTTATACCTGCCGAGAAGTTGCAGGATGTAGGCAACATTTATCTCATCTTTATGTATCAACTCTAACTCAAAATCGACATCATCAAGTATGGAAACTTTTTCACTGCCCTCACCTTTTTGGGCTTTGATTTTTTCATACATATCGAGATATTTGGACTTATAATCCTCAAACTCCTGCTCACTCATAGACAAGTCAGCCCACTGAAAGTCACTAAAGCTCTCAAGGATATTTTTAAGCCGTAAAATATTACGAAAAGCCCGTATAAACTCTAATGCTTTTTCTTCACTCTCGTCTTTTAAACCATCTACACTCTCTAGCATTGGAGCTATTTTCATGAACGTTTCATGCGCTTCGTTAAAATACTTCACATACTCCTCATACGGTTGCATGATGATTAACTCTTTGGCATTTTTGTTTGAAAAAAGGGCTATGGCATCATCAGTGTTTTGCTTTAGGTTTCTAAAGCAGACAATATTACCCTGAGATTTTTTCTCGTTTAAAATTCTGTTGGTTCTTGAAAAAGCTTGTATAAGTCCGTGATACTTAAGATTTTTATCAACATAAAGGGTGTTAAGTGATGGCGAGTCAAAGCCTGTGAGAAACATATTGACCACTAAAAGTATGTCTATTTCTCTCTTTTTTACTCTTTTTGAGATGTCATTGTAATAATTATAGTAGCTTTGCGAATCTCGTGTAGTAAATTTCGTGCCAAACATAGCGTTATAATCACCAATGTAACGCTCAAGTTTATCACGAGAGTGTTGATTTATATGTGCTTCATCTACACTTGCTCCATCGCTTTCATCAAGCTCGTACATGCCGTCGGCATCTTTGTCTTCTTCATTGGCACTGTATGAAAAAATGGTAGCAATTTTAAGATTATGCTCTTTACATGTAAAGAGTTCATAGTATTTTGTGAGCATATCGATACTGCCTACGCTAAGCATCGCCGTAAACTCTTTGGCATGTGTTTTTCTCGGGTGGTTGGCTATGATGTAGTCTGTGATTTTTTCCAGTCTCTCATCACTCTCTAAAAGCTCTTTGGTGTCAATGTTTTCTACATCTATGTCAATGCTCGAAGTGCTGTTTTTTTTCTCTTTGTATTTGCCGACATACTCTACGGAAAACTTCAGTACATTATCATCAGCTATGGCATCGGTAATGACATACTTATGCAGTGCCTTGTCAAAAAGCTGTGTGGTCGTTCTCTTGCCAAGTTTGTTGCCAACGGCATTTTGTTCAAATATCGGTGTACCGGTAAAGCCTATCATCTGATTTTTATGAAAAAACTTTGTAATATTACGGTGTGTTTCGCCAAACTGACTGCGGTGACACTCATCAAAAATGAAAACTATATGCTCATTTTGTAGCTTTTGCATCTTTGAGAGGTACTGCGTTTTACTGATGGCGGTATTTAACTTCTGAATGGTAGTCACTATAAGCTTTGTATCATCACTAAACTGTTTGACAAGTGCCTGCGTGTTATCCGTTCCATCGACAGAGCCGTCACTAAAGCTGTTAAACTCTTTGGTAGTCTGATAATCCAAATCTTTTCTATCAACCACAAACACAACTTTCTTTACATGGGGCAATTGTGTAAGAATTTGTGCCGTTTTAAAACTTGTGAGTGTTTTCCCGCTTCCTGTCGTGTGCCAGATATAGCCGTTCTTATCACTATTTTGCACTCTGTCAATGATGGCTTCGGTTGCATAAAACTGATACGGTCGCAGAATCATCAGTATCTTTGGTACCTGTGCCAAAACGATGTACTTGCATATCATTTTTGAGATGTGGCATCGCTCCAAAAACACCTCACTAAACTCTTCAAGATTTGTAATGTTTTTATTCTCTACATCAGCCCAGAAAAAAGTCTGCTTAAAAGACTGTTTACGGTTATTTGCAAAATACTTAGTATTGACACCGTTAGAGATGACAAAAATCTGTATGTAATTAAAAAG
>VAOZ01131424.1_pt1 | contig 11794 bp, 11 predicted proteins | sample 3394041 | NCBI WGS metagenome assembly VAOZ01 (sample SAMN08290431, study PRJNA428436) | hydrothermal vent metagenome | isolation source: Deep-sea hydrothermal vent chimney | place: Indian Ocean: Southwest Indian Ridge
CCAACACTTATCCGAAAGCGCTGTGGGATAAATATATTGCTCAAATGCAGGCTTTTATGACCTTCGGAACAGTTGTTGGCCTGCTGGTTACGGCAGTGTATGCCAAGGTTGTGATTGGACTTCCCTTTTTGTTTCTCGCTATTTTGGCCTATCTGCCCTTTTACAAACATCACCGGCACATTGCAAAGCTTCATCAGCTGCATCCGAGCCTTCTCAAGCCAAAAATGCATTTTGCCGAATTGTTCAATGGCTATTTCCATCAACATATTCGCTGGAAACATCTCCTGAACTTTAAAAACAAGCCTCTTCTACTGTTGAATGTCCGGTGGATTTTTGTTTTGCTGGCACCGGCGCCGGTTTATGCCATGTATCCCCTGCTCATGAAAAATGCGTTTCATTTGAGTGCTTCGGGCTCATCATTGGTATATGCACTGAGTACGGCTTTTGGCGTTGTGCTGTTTATCACCGCCGGAAAAATAGCAAAGAAAAAAAGTCCGTTTTTTACGATGAATCTCGGTACGATATTTTACGTATTGAGTTTCATTTTAATGCTTGCAGGTATATGGACGCACCTCTTTATTCTCGGTATTCTCGGCTTTATGCTCATGATATTCTCATGGGCTTTTATTTCTACGGGGATGAACATTGGCGTAGTGGAACTCACCGGAGAGAAAAAAAGAGGCGAAGCGCTGGGCCTGGCCAATTCATTCCAAAGTATTGATAATGTATTGGGGGGAGCCATCGGAGGATTTGTTGTCGCTTCGATGGGATATTCGGTTATTATGTATTTTGGTATTTTATTTTCAGGGATTGCCATCGTATTGAGCATCTTTCAACACAAACTTAAATCATAAAATTATGCTTTCCAAAAAGAAAAACACAAACGAAAAAGAAACTGTTTCAACGACTTATGCCAGTCGTTTTTTTACCAAACCTGTATCACGCTATCTTATTCCTGAAGAGGGCATGGATGCGGATGTGGTGTATCAGCTTATCCACGATGAGCTAAACCTTGACGGAAATCCGGCTTTGAACCTGGCATCATTTGTTACCACCTGGATGGAACCGCAGGCCGAAAAACTCATTATGGAAACGCTGAACAAAAATCTCGTGGATCAGGACGAATACCCGCAAACCGGAATCATTCAGGAAAGAGTAATTAACATGCTGGCACAGCTATTTCATGCTCCCGAAAACAAAGAATATATTGGCACGGCTACTATCGGTTCGTCTGAGGCCATAATGCTGGGACTTCTCGCCCACAAATGGCGTTGGCGTAAAAAAAGAGAACTGCAGGGCAAACCCACCCAAAATCCAAACATGGTCATAGGTGCGGATGTGCACGTAGTCTGGGAGAAATTTGCCCGTTATTTTGATGTGGAAATGCGGGTAATTCCCATGCAAAGGAACCATTACATCATTTCCGTGGACGATGTAAAACAGCAGATTGATGAAAATACTATTTGTGTTGGAGTCGTTATGGGAACCACTTTTACCGGTCAACTTGACCCGGTGGAGGAAGTTAATGCGCTACTCGAAGAGATGGAGAAAGAAAAAGGCTGGAACATACCTATCCATGTGGATGGCGCAAGCGGGGGCTTCATTCTTCCCTTTTTATACCCTGATTTTAAATGGGATTTCCGGCTGTCACACGTGCGTTCTATCAATGTTTCGGGACACAAATACGGACTGGTTTATCCCGGTGTGGGCTGGCTGGTCATGCGTGATAAATCGGATCTTCCCGAAGAACTTATTTTTTATGTAAACTATCTCGGGAGCGAGGAAGCCACCTATACGCTTAACTTTTCGCGGGGTAGTGCCATGGTGGCTGCACAGTATTACAACCTGTTACGCCTTGGTAGAAACGGCTACCGGCAAATTATGGAAAACAGCCTGATGAATGCCCGATATCTTGCTTCTAAAATTAATAAAATTAAAACTTTTGATCTGATTAATAAAGACATAAAATTGCCTATTCTTGCGCTAACTATAACAAAATCAGCCGGATTTAGTGTTTATCAATTGTCGGATAAATTAAGAGAAAGAGGTTGGATCGTTCCGGCTTACTCACTCCCTGCTGATGCCGACAACATAAAAGTATTGCGTATTGTAATTAAAGAAAATTTTAGCCGGGATATGGCAGATATGCTGATAGAGGACATGCTTCGGTTTACGAAAGAACTAATAGGGGAGAAAAAACCAAAGCCGGAAAGCAACTGCAAAAATCAAATTCATAAAAATATCTGCTGATGCAACAGGCCGGCATGGCAAACAGGAACACATATATCATGAAACGAATTAATGTAATTCTTATCGAGACACTATTTCTTTTCTTTTTATCCGGTATTTTGGGAGGCTGTACGACAACTGTCCGTGCTGAAAATGGGAATAATCCCGATTTTCGTTTGATAAAAACCATTCCGTTACCGCATGTCAGCGGCAGAATAGATCATCTTTCCATTGATTTAAAAAATCATCGCCTTTTTATCTCCGCACTGGGATATAATTCGGTTCTGGTGCTGGATTTAAAAACAGAAAAGATCATTCATCGTATTTCCGGACTGGAATATCCGCAGGGAGTGCTGTATATTTCTAAGTTGAACAAACTATTTGTATCAACGGCAGGCGATGGGAAATTGTTCATTTACAATGCCACCAATTATCAGCTACAAAAGACGATAGATTTTGGGAGTGATGCCGACAACCTACGTTACGATTCCACTTCCGGTATTGTTTATGTAGCCTATGGAAGCGGAGGCCTCGGACTGGTAGATGCGGAAAACAACCGGCTTGTTAAAAAAATTGCGCTGGATGACCACCCGGAAGCATTTTCTATTGATAAACAGGATTCTCTTATTTTTGTGAATATCCCGGATGCGAGGGAGCTGGTAACCATAAGCCTGAAAAATAATAAGGTTGTGAATAAAACTTCCTTTATCACCAGTCTTGGAAATTTCCCCATGGCTATGGATTCCGTTCATCATCGACTGTTTGTCGGATACAGACTGCCGCCCCGGATGAAGGTTTTTGACTCACAAACCATGAGGATAATTGCCACCCTGAAAATAGACCGTGATGCGGATGATATTTATTATGATACACAGAAAAAACAGATTTATATTTCATGTGGTGGTGGTTATCTCGAAGTTATCCGGCAGGAAACTCCTGACACCTATAAACTTGAGGATAGAATTAAAACAGCAGAAGGTGCGCGCACCTCTCTTTATGTTCCACAACAGAAATATTTTTACCTTGCCGTACCGGAATCGGAACATAACCGTGCGCAAATCAGAATATATCAGCGCAGGGATTCTGTAAATCACTGAATCGGATGAAAACATATCCTCCCCTGCAACATCGGAAAGGAATAGCGGCTCCGGATTGTCTTTTGTCATGGACAGAGGCGCTAATAAGTGGTGATTTAGTAAACCTGTACTAAATATATCTTTCTCCTTTTTCAATTTTTACATCCGTAACGAACAACTTGATTTTCTGCTCATCTTCCTTACGGCAAACCAGCAGGATATCGTCCTGTTCCACCACAATGTAATTATCAAGCCCTTGCAAAACAACAAGTTTATCCTGTGGCATGTGGACAATACAGTTTTTGGTGTCGTACAACATTACATGGTTACCCACCACGGCATTTTTGTTCTCATCTTTTTCGCGAATGGTATAAAGCGAACCCCAGGTACCAAGGTCTGACCAGCCAAAATCAACACTGAGGACAAACACGTTTACCGATTTTTCCATTACGCCGTAGTCGATGGAGATGTTTTTGCAAACCGCGTATGTTTCTTTGATAAATCCGGTTTCTTCGGCAGTGTTGTATTTTCCAATACCTTTTTCAAAAAGGCTGTCCACCTCTTTCAAATGTTTGTTAAAAGCATCCATAATACTCTTCAGCGACCAGATAAAAATGCCTGAATTCCACAGAAAGTCACCGCTGGCCACAAACGTCTTGGCAATTTCGAGATTGGGTTTTTCGGTAAACGTTTTCACTTTGTGAAGTCGACTGTCTTTGGGATATATATTTTCTCCCTCAAGCTGGATGTAGCCGTAACCAGTGTCGGGACGGCTGGGACGGATGCCCATAGTTATCAGCCAGTCATATTCCGAAGCCGCTTCCATAGCTGTTTTCACATCTCTCACGAACTCATCTTCTTTCAAAATAATGTGATCTGAGGGCGCCACCACGATAATGGCATTCTCATTCTCCTCTTTTATTTTGTAATTGGCATACGCGATGCAGGGAGCAGTGTTTCGACGCGAAGGCTCGCAAAGCACCTGTTTTTTTTCAATTTCAGGTAACTGCTCCAACACCAAATCCCGGTATATTTCGTTGGTGACAATGTAAATATTTTTAGCAGGAAGAATTTTGGTAAACCGGTCGAAAGTCAGCTGAATAAGGGTCTTGCCGGTTCCAAGCACATCCATAAACTGTTTGGGATGTGCGGTTTTACTCATAGGCCAAAAGCGAGAACCTACGCCGCCGGCCATAATCACGCAATAATAATTGTCCATTATAATTTTTTTATGTGAAACAAAAATAAGGGATTCTGTTAAAACATCCTCATTTTCCGGAAATTCAATCAGAACGCCCCGTTCACAGCTTACGATTCACCACTCACCATTTCCACTGCTGTCAGCGGCTGGAAGAGGAAGATACGTTCGCTGTCCAACTCAACGCATTTATAGCGTTTTCGCAATTTTTTGACTACCCGAAACTTACGGTTGTCTTGGAATAAAAATTTATCACCAGGATGCAGGTCTTCAATAAGCGTTTTTCGCTTACCCCCGTCAAGTAGCATAAGTGTCCGGGTTAGTTCCACATCGGCATGGCTGGAAGCTTTGATATTTTGCAAATGCTGATAAACCGTTCTCTGTAAATCAGGTGGAAAGAGATTTTTTTCCAGAAAAGGCTTCATCAGTTTGCGATAATTGGCTTTCCATTCCATGCCATGCGCCTGAGCCATCCTGCCATACTGCTTGTGAGTTAACAAATGTGCCAACTCATGAACAAAGGTGATGAAAAACGCATACGGATTCAAATCGTAGTTTATGGTGATGCGATGATAAGACTGTCTGCTACCCGGTGGGCGATAATCTCCCAGCTTTGAAGCCCTGCTCCGGGTAATTTTCAAATGAATTTGATGCCGGACAACCCATGCAAAAACCGGGTCTATCATGGCCTCCGGAAGATATTCTGATAAAATTTCTTTTTCTTTCATTTAGATGAGAACTAATGAATCCGGTTTAACAAAGAGACATCGCACATAAGTTTCTCGAACGGTGCTGTTGCAATTTTCCAGTGATAATTTTGTTTTACAAAAACGAAGGCTTTTTCTGATAATTTTTGGCATAACGCTCTGTTTCCCAATAATAACAGCAGTGCATCGGCCAATTCTTTTGCACTCTTTCCCGTAAGGATTTCTTCTTTTTCTTTGGCTTTCAAAGCGGCGTTGGCGAGTGGCGTAGTGATACATGGAATTTTCATAGCCATTGCTTCCAGCAGCTTGTTTTGCAGTCCTGTACCCATGCGCATAGGGGCAATAAAAATATTGGAGCCGGCGTAAGCTTCCCGGATATCGTCCATCCATCCGCTGACTTTAATTTTTTCATTTCTTAGATTTCTGACCTTTTTAGATGGGCTTGCGCCAGCCAGCAACAGACGAGTTTCCGGTTTCTTCTGCCACACCAGTGGCATAATTTCTCTGGCAAGAAACTGTGCTGCATCAACATTGGGAGGATATTTCATATTACCGGTAAAAACGATTTCCTGGCTTTTTTTTCGCGAAAGCGGATGAAAGAACTCCATGTCAACACCATTTCGAATAACGGTGATTGATAGTTTTTCCGGATGGGGAATCAAATCACGATCCTGTTCCGAAATGATAATCTTTTGGTCAAACAGGTCGAAGATCTCTTTTTCAAAAGCTTCCATTCGTTTATATTCCAACCTGAAAACAGGTTTTATTAACCATCCGGACTTGTCGGCACGTCGTTTTAATCCATAGGAAAAAGCATCCTGATAATCCAACGTTTTTTTTATGGGAATATCCATAAGGTAACGTGCAGTTCGTGAAAGCTGAGCAAACAGGTGGTCTGGTTGGTATTCTGCAATCAACGCTTTTATTTTTCTGTCTGCCAGCCTGTTATAGAAGTAACCCGATTGTAAAGGAAATCCTGAAAAACAGGCTCTCAGAATATTTACAGCACGCCCAAATACCGGCAGGTCAATAAAATTAATGGAACGGCAGTAAGGTTGCAATTGTTCAAAAGCTTTTTGTTTATCGGCTTTTGGCAGAGGGTTTAATGCACAGAGAATAATCTCGTGTTTCTCTGAAAGCACTTTTATCTGATGAAAAGCACGGAGCTTATCCCCCTTTTCAAGTGGGTAAGGAATTCTGGAAAGCAAAACAAAGATTCTCATAAGCCACATTTGTTCACCTCGGCAAAGGTCATAAAATTTCCTGATAAAAGGCCTCCAGCTGTCCGATTATTTTCCGGTTATCGTGTTTCACTTCCATAAGCCTGCGGGCATTTTTTCCCAGCTTGCGGGCTTCCTCCGGGTTTTCATAAAGATGGGCAATGGCCGACACAAAATCTTCAACCGAATCGGCAAGCAGAATATTTTTTCCATCTGTATATTCGATACCTTCGGCACCGGTTTTGGTGGAGATAACCGCTTTCTCAAGGCACATGCTCTCAATAATTTTAATTCGGACCCCACTTCCTGAGAACAGCGGTGCAATGGAAATACTTTTTGAAAGAACAAAATCCCGGGCATCAGGTACTTCGCTCATAACCATCACATTCTTTTCATTCAGCTCCGAAAGCCACCGCGACATGGCACGGCCGGCGAGATAAAGTTTCAAATTGGGAAATTTAACATGTACTTTTGGCCACACTTCTTTCAAAAACCAGCGTATCCCCTCCTCATTGGGCATCCAGTTCATGGCGCCTATGTGAAACAAGGCATTCTCCGGTCGTTGTTTAGGGTTGAGGAGATAGTTTTCAAGGTTTACGCCAAACGGAATAGTCTGTACTGGTTTTTGGCAATGGCTTTTAAAAAACAGCGTATCTTTTTCCGTGATAGGCAGGATGCCATCAAAACGGTTCAACACAGCTTTTTCGTAATTTTCCAGTGTGGTAAAAAGGTGATGCAGATAAAACTTCTTTACCGGATTCCGGCTTATCAAGTATAGTCGCTTCCAGATAAGATGCTCGATGTTGTGTGCACGCAACACAATTTTGGCCTTGCTGTATTTTCTGATAATGTGGAGATAAGGCGCCATGAAAAGTGTTTCCATCTGAACAATATCAAATCTTTCCGTTAGCAGGATTTCAACAAGTTTTTCTTCAAAAGCTTTTGAAATAAACCGTTGCACGTGGTACGATTGCGGCGAAAACAGGTTAATAAAGGCAGAAACAGGTTTTATGGCTAAGTTTAGATAAACAAATTCAAAGCCGGTTTTTTCACGATAAGCCAGCGGGATATCTTCCACAGCAACAGGGTATTTATCGGAATCTACAGCGATAATTTTCACCTTGTTCCCGGCAGCGATCAGCCCTTCGATAAGGTTGCTCATAGCCATGGGGCCCCCTTCCTTTGCCGGCCAAGGCGATTTGTTGCAAATGAAAAGTATTTTCAACGGGGTCATGTTTTTGATTGATCTGATTTTCCTTTCAGAAACCAATTATTCACTTTGCCAAAAGCATCTACAATTTTCTTCACGCTTTTGTGTGCTTCAAAATATTTACGCCAGCTTTCGGTATCCATAAGGGGTGAGTCGCTCGTTGCTTTGATAGTCAGGAACAGGCCAAGTGGAAGAATAACCAGCGTGGAGAGCCAGACGCCAAACACTACACTCATCTCACCGGCGCGGGCAGCTTTCTCACCGGTAACCGAAATAACATGATAAATCACAAAGAAGATAACGGAAATGACCACGGGCAATCCCAACCCGCCTTTCCGAATGATAGCTCCCAGCGGCGCTCCGATAAAGAAGAAAATAAGACAGGCGAGAGAAAGCTTAAATTTCTGATTCCAAACAATTTCATGCCGTATAATTAGCTGATTTTTAGGCTTAACAATACGATTTACATGAAACAACACATTGTCTTTCGCATTACGGGCGCGCCGTTGTGCATATCCTATAATTTCATTTTGGGTATCCCTGTTAAAATTCTTAAGAAAAGGATAGAGAACGGAAGGAGGAGTAGCTTCTTTCTGAACTGTTTTCTTCTGCCTGACAGTTACTTTTTTCTTTGGCTTCAGCAAATCAAAACCGCGCAAAGAATTTTTCTGAAAAGCAATTTTTCTATCTTTAACAAAAAGGGTCAACGAATCAATAGCATGGTTAAGCTGTGCAATATTCAGCATAGAATAGTTATTTTTAAAAAGCGATTCGTTAGTATGGTTAAGGTCAAGTTGGGACAGGTCGAACGAAAGAATTTGCTTTTTAAATTTTATTTCCTCGAAAGGATGTTTTTGGCGGTATCCGCGTTCATTGACCACTTCAATATAATTATAGCCATCAAAAAGGGAGATGACCAGATGCTTTTGGTTGGGCGATAACTCCATTATACCTTTTTTGGCAACGGTTACTTTTATATCTCCCATTCGGCTTGAATGGTCGTAAATCATGACATCATAAATGGTTTTGTTATCCTTGGCTTTTCGGCCTGCTCTAATAACATACCCATTGAGCTCATTGTCAAAAACCCCCTCATTTAAGTTGAAAGCCAGCTTTTTCTGACGCACATCATAGAGTAGGGAACCAAATTTCAGATTGGCTACCGGGAAAACGTAATTAGAAAACAGAAAAGCACTGATGCTTATGATAACGACGAGAATAATCAGTGGTTGCATGGCTTTTTGCAAAGAGATTCCGGCACTCTTTATGGAAACCAGTTCATAATGCTCTCCGAGGTTACCAAAGGTCATAAGAGAGGAAAGGAGGACAGCGAGGGGCAGGGCAAGAGGAACAAAGGTTGCCGATGCGTAAAACATAAGCCGTAAGATAACAACCAGTCCGAGGCCCTTTCCTACCAAGTCGTCAACATACTTCCACAAAAACTGCATCAACAAGATAAAAAGTGCAATGATAAAGGTCATTAAAAACGGACCGAGATACGATTTCAGTATGTATTTATGAAGTCTTTTCATGGAAGCTTTTAAAACCAGTTACAAAGATAGGGAAACTGTCGGGGATGATAATATAAAAAAAGCCAACCTCTTATGGAGGCTGGCTTTTTCAATGAATTCGCAAAAAATTATCTCTTCAGCTCTTTCCTCGTCGAATAGTTTATCTTCAGGGCATTGGCCTTACGCAACTGCTGTTTTACATCAGTAACAATACCCATTTTAGTATTTTCATCTACTTTTAAAGAAGTGGTGATAAGGTTTCTTTCTGCTTCGGGACGTGCCTGACGTTCTTTGGAAACAAATTCCGGAATATCCTTCACGGTAGCATAGCTGTCGTTAAGCTGAATACGCGATTTAGTACCGTAAAGTGCGTTATTACTGGGTTCACCAATGTAAATATAACTCACCAGTGATTTCTTTTGAAGTTTCTGAACCTGTGTAGCTTCCGGCAGTTTTATTTTCACCATCAAAGTATTCTGACGCATGGTAGTGGTTACCATAAAGAAGAAAAGCAAAATGAAAATAATATCGGGAAGCGACGCTGTGTTAATCGACGGTTCTGCTTTGGTTTTGGTTGTTTTAAATTTTGACATACTACTGACCTCCTACATTTTCAGGTTCGGCTTCTGAAACACGTATTGGAACCAACTTATTAATAGTCTTAGTTTTCTTAGGATCAACCAGTTGGTCGAATTTGATACCATAATACTTAAGCGATTGCTGATCTTTCATTTCATTAAAAGCTTTCGCTATTGCATCCTGAACACTTATGTACATTTTATAAGAGGTTCCCCTGTCGTTTTTTAACGAAACAATACCTTTTGACATCAATACTTTTTTCCCTAATCCGGGAATATATTTTTCCTGTACTTCAGGGAAAGCTTTGTTATTGGGATGCAACGACATAAATTCAACAACCTTTTGCGTCAGGTTGCTAACATTAGCCGGTTTCCCGTTTACAAGCATGAGGTCATGGCTATTGATAAGGATCTTCATAACATTCCGTTCCTTAACATCCACATTTTCGTTCTTATTTTTAACAGGCGGTGGCAGAATCCTTGTAATACCGGTATCAACATCCATGGTTGTAGTAACCAGAAAGAATATCAGCAAAAGGAACGCGATATCCGCCATTGACCCGGCATTTATTTCTGGTGCTGCTCTTCTAGCCATAACTTTATTTTATTTAAATATTTTCATAATTCCTGAATACAGGATAACGATAACAGACAATCCAAATGTAATATAGACGGCAATGAGGCCCATCCCTACAAGTTTGGAGGTCAGTGCTGTAATATGATACGTTTCCAGTTGTAAAGCCGTCAATTGGTTTGTGGCAAAACCATAAGAAACGCCTAAAATGATAACAAGGAGGACAACGCTAAGAAGCATTTTAATCAGGTTCTTGGGGTTGTTGATTATGGTATAAACCGGTGCCAGAAAAAGCACTGCCACACCAAGGAAAAGCATAATTTTACCCCAACCAAGGAAAGCGTCCGTACTCATAACCCCGAAGTAAAAAAGTATTCCCGGGATAGCTGATAAAATCAGTAGTACGTACAGAACCCATCTGGTGATGTTTGCAACTTTATCTTTCATGGCAGATTATTTTTTGTATTGTTTAGCCACAAGATCAATGAAAGCAATAGAGGTATCTTCCATATCGCTAACAAGACTGTCTATTTTTGAAATAATATAATTGTAAAATACCTGAAGGATAACAGCAACAATCAAACCGAATACAGTTGTCAACAAAGCAATTTTAATACCGGTGGCAACAACTGCAGGGCTAATATCACCAGCTACGGCAATGTCGTCAAAGGCTTTAATCATACCGATAACAGTACCCATAAATCCTAACATAGGTGCCAGAGCAATAAACAGCGAAATCCAGCTTACACCGCTTTCAAGTCTTCCTGTAACGACGCTACCATAAGCAACGATTGATTTTTCCACATCTTCCAGTCCGTTGTCATAACGGTTAAGCCCCTCAGCAAAAATGGCAGCTACCGGCCCTCTCGTATTGCGACAAACTTCTCTTGCTCCTTCAACATCATTATTTTCAAATGCTTCTTCCACACTTTTCAAAAGTTTCTTAGAGTTTATGGAAGCAAGGCTCAGATAAAGGATACGCTCAATAGCAATGGCGAGACCAAAAATGAGGGTTAACAGAATTGTACCCATAAATCCGGGACCACCTTCAATAAATTTTTCCTTCAAAACCTGGTGGAATGATTTTGGTTGTACAGGAGCAACAGATGTTGTTGTGGCAACGGCAGTAGTGTCTGAAGCAGTCGAATCTTTTTTGACTACGGCTGTAGTATCATTTGCTGTTGCGTCCTGGGCATAAACAAAATTTGAAAACCCAATAGTTAACAGGGCAGCAATTGAAATAAATGCAATTAATTTTTTCATGATTGATAAAAATTGATTAAAACGATTTTACATTTTCTGAAATAGTGGTTACAAAAATATAAATTATTTGATTAATAACTCTTTTTTTAAAATTAATAAAAAAATACAATACTATTTTTCTCTTTTTCAGCGGAGAGAGTGGGATTCGAACCCACGATACCCTTTAGGGGCATACACGCTTTCCAGGCGTGCCTCTTCAACCACTCGAGCACCTCTCCTTTTCCGGAC
>VAOZ01061075.1_pt1 | contig 11744 bp, 9 predicted proteins | sample 3394041 | NCBI WGS metagenome assembly VAOZ01 (sample SAMN08290431, study PRJNA428436) | hydrothermal vent metagenome | isolation source: Deep-sea hydrothermal vent chimney | place: Indian Ocean: Southwest Indian Ridge
ATTGAATGAGCTGCATGGTGGTTCCATGGAGCGAAATTCAAGCTCGGAAATGGGCCGAAGTGGGGAAGCCGGTCGCCGCTCATGAGTTTTGCAAGAGGCTCCTTACTGTACCTTTCCTGAAGGTGGCGCTTTTTGTCTAACCATCTCCCCCTGGCTTCCGCCGCCCGATGCCTTCGGCATAATCACCATGAATTCATCCGGATGGACATAGCCCAGTTCCCGGTGAACATATTCTTCAATGGTTCCGGGATCATGCCGAAGGCGCAACACCTCCCCGGCCAGTTTCTCTTTTTGCTTCCGCAGATTGGCCACCTCGGCCTTCAACGTCTCGACGTGCTGTCTTTCCCTATGGTAAACAAGGTAACCATGATCGGACCATATCAGATTCCATACCATCCAGGCGATCAGAAAGCAGGCCAGCCCCCAAACAAGCCAGCGTACACCTTTTCTCAGACCTGTACCTGCCCTGTGGTAAAAATATCGCGTCCGGCATACCGGGCCTGACTGCCAAGCTCCTCCTCAATGCGCAGGAGTTGGTTATACTTGGCCAGGCGATCCGAACGTGAGAGCGAGCCGGATTTGATCTGACCACATCCCAGCGCCACAACCAGATCGGCAATGGCAGTATCCTCGGTCTCGCCCGAACGGTGCGACACCAGACAACGGTAGCCGGCATCCATGGCCATATCGACGGCTTCACGCGTTTCCGTCAACGTACCAATCTGGTTGACCTTCACCAGCAACGCGTTGGCTACCCCCTGGTCGATACCTTTTTTCAGAATCGCCGGGTTGGTTACAAAAATATCGTCTCCCACCAGTTCCATTCCGCCACCCATGCGATCCGTCATCCGCTTCCAACCATCCCAGTCATCCTCGGCCAAACCATCCTCAACAAAAATAATCGGATACTGTGCAACCCATCCATCCAGCAAGTCAATCATGCCCTCAGAATCCAGTTGCTTTCCCTCACCTCTCAGATTGTAGATACCATTAGCATAAAACTCGGAGGCTGCCGGATCGATGCCGATAAACACATCGCCGCCAGCTTTTAAACCCGTTTTCCCAATCGCTTCCAGAATAGCATCCAGCGCCGCCACATTGGATGGCAGCGACGGGGCAAACCCGCCTTCGTCTCCCACAGCCGTGTTATAGCCCTTTCCCTTGAGTACGGATTTCAACGCGTGAAATACCTCCGCACCCATTTCAAGCGCCTGGGCAAAACGTTTCGCACCCGCCGGAACAATCATATATTCCTGGAAATCGACGTTATTATCCGCATGCACCCCACCGTTCAGTACATTCATGCACGGTACGGGCAACAGATTCGCATCATCGCCGCCAAGATAACGAAACAGCGACTTCTGCTCCTCAACAGCCTGTGCCTTGGCCGTCGCCATGGAAACACCGAGAATCGCATTCGCACCCAGCCTGCCCTTATTGGGCGTACCGTCCAGTGCGATCATGGTGCGATCCAGATTCGCCTGTTCCGATGCCTCCATACCCTTCACCGCGTCGAAAAGTTCACCGTCGACATAGCCCACCGCCTTCCGCACGCCCTTCCCATTTAAACGATTTCCGCCATCGCGCAATTCTGCCGCCTCACACGTACCGGTTGAAGCGCCGCTGGGCACTCCGGCACGCCCGAAGGCACCGGAAGCAAGCGTGACATCCACTTCCACTGTCGGATTACCACGCGAATCAAAAATTTCACGTCCATGAATTGTTACAATTGCACTCATTTTTTTTCCTCCTTAAACTTTTACAACCGTATCGATTTGTTTCAATGTCGTCAGTAAACCTTCCAGATCGCTTAATGCCAGTGAGTTCGGGCCATCAGACATGGCTTTGTCCGGATCGGGGTGTACTTCCATGAACAAACCCGCCACGCCGGTCGCCACGGCGGCACGCGCCAACCCCGGCACAAACTCCCTGTTGCCTCCGGTAGCGCCGCCCAAACCACCCGGCTGCTGCACCGAATGGGTGGCATCATACACCAGTGGCGCGCCAAGTTCGCGCATCACCAATAGCGAGCGCATATCCGACACAAGGTTGTTATAACCGAAACAGGCGCCTCGTTCACACAGCATAATATCCCGGTTTCCCGTCGCCAACGCTTTCTCCAGCACATGTTTCATATCCCAGGGCGCAAGAAACTGCCCCTTTTTAATATTCACGGGCTTGCCCGCGTTAGCAACCGTTTCGATAAAATCAGTCTGCCTGCACAGGAATGCCGGCGTTTGTAGAATATCCGCCACCTCAGCAACTGCCGTTACCTGATACGCCTCATGCACGTCGGTGATCACCGGCAAGTCCAGTTCATCCTTCACCCGCTGCAGAATACGCAAACCATCCTCCATGCCCGGGCCACGAAAGCCATCTCTGCTGGTGCGATTGGCCTTGTCGAAGCTCGATTTAAATACCAGTGGTACACCGCACCGATCCGCGATTGCAGCAATCGCCGCAGCTATTTTCAATGTAAAATTCTCACCCTCAATGACGCACGGGCCAGCCAGCAATACGAACGGGTTATGATTGGCGATACGTATATCACCAACAGGAACAGCCCGCTGCGTCATACGGCTGCCTGATCCTTGCTGGCGCCAACGAAAGCGGCAAACAAAGGATGCGGTGCATACGGACGTGATAAAAATTCCGGATGAAACTGGCAGGCGACAAACCACGGGTGATCCTTCACCTCAATAATCTCCACCAGCGAATTATCGGGCAGCGTGCCCGACACCACCAGACCGGCCACTTCCAGATGTTCGCGATAGGTATTATTGAACTCATAGCGATGACGATGACGCTCACGAATTTCAAGCTGTCCGTATGCGGCATACGTATGCGTCCCTTCGATAATACGGCATGGATAGCCACCGAGCCGCATGGTACCACCCAGATCGCTGTCAGCACTTCGGCGAACACGGGTACCTTCCTGATCCCACTCGGTCATCAGTGCAATCACCGGATGTTCGGCCCGCTCATTGAATTCACTGCTCACCGCATTGGCAATGCATCCGACATGGCGTGAAAATTCAATCACGGCCAGTTGCATGCCGAGACAGATACCCAGGTACGGTACACCGTGTTCACGCGCATAACGAATCGCGGAAATCTTGCCCTCGGTACCGCGCTGGCCGAACCCACCGGGCACCAGAATGCCATCCATCCCCGCCAGACAGTCAGCACTCTGATCCTCCAGCGATTCAGCATCAAAATATTTAATTTTTACACGCACGCCATGGACGATGCCGCCATGCACAAGCGATTCGTTGACCGACTTGTAGGCATCGGCCAACTCAACATATTTGCCAACCATGGCAATGCAAATCTCCTGATCCGGATCGCGTACCCTGCGGCAGATATCTTCCCATTCCGTTAGATCCGGATCGGGGTCATCCATGCAAAAATGCCTCAGCACGGCGGATCCCAGACCGCCTTCGTGTAATTTCAGCGGTACGCCGTAAATCGTATCCACATCCGGCGCATCGATGACCGCCTCCTTATCAACATTACAGAATAGTGCGATTTTGTCCTTCTGTCCCTGTGGAATCGGACGTTCCGACCGGCACAGAAGCACATCGGGCTGAATCCCGATCTCGCGTAGTTTCTGCACCGAATGCTGGGTCGGTTTTGATTTAATTTCACCCGCCGAAGCGATGTAGGGCAGTAATGTCAAGTGGATATAGGCGGTGTTTTTCTTGCCCAGATCAAAACGCAACTGACGAATCGCCTCCAAAAACGGCTGTGATTCGATATCGCCAACGGTTCCACCAATCTCGACCAGTGCAATATCCACATCATCGGATCTGAGTGATAAAATAGCACTTTTAATCGCATCGGTGATATGTGGAATCACCTGTACCGTCGCGCCCAGATAATCACCACGCCGTTCACGCCGAATCACCGACTCATAAATACGACCCGTGGTAAAATTGGATCGTTTTGACATCGTCGCATGTGTAAAACGCTCATAATGGCCCAGATCAAGGTCTGTTTCAGCCCCGTCGTCGGTGACAAACACCTCGCCATGCTGAAATGGACTCATGGTACCGGGATCGACATTGATATAGGGATCGAGTTTCTGCATCGTAACCGTAAGGCCACGCGCCTCGAACAGCGCGGCCAGACTGGCCGCGGCAATGCCCTTGCCAAGCGAAGAGACGACTCCGCCTGTGACAAAAACAAAACGTGTTTGCTTATTCATAGACGGGCCGGGAAGTTAGCAGAAGGCCAGCGCATACGCCACAGACCATCTATTCCCAAGATCCGATATCGACATGCTGACGTGGGGCTTTTGTAACAGATCCCATGCGTCAAGGTCGGATCATTTCATGTGAACGGGTGATTCCCGTACCGCGCGCTTACCGTAAATCGGGAGCTGTGTGCGGCACATCCACGGCTGTCTGCTCGAGATGAGGTTTCAGATAATGGCCCGTCCAGGACGATTCGCAAGCCGCCACATCCTCCGGCGTGCCGCCAACCACAATCTCACCGCCCCTGTCGCCGCCTTCCGGACCCATATCCACAATCCAGTCAGCCGTTTTAATCACCTCCAGATTATGTTCGATAACAATCACCGTATTGCCGCGCCTGACCAGTGCATGCAGCACATCCAGCAGTTTGGACACGTCATCAAAATGCAGACCCGTGGTTGGCTCATCGAGAATATATAGCGTATCGCCCGTCGCCCGTCGAGCCAACTCGCGGGATAGCTTGATACGCTGCGCTTCACCGCCGGATAAGGTGGTAGCCGATTGTCCCAGACGAATATATCCCAGCCCCACCTGCTGTAATGTCTCCAAACGATGGTGGACAGGCGTAATATGGACGAAGAATCCGGTTGCCTCATCCACCGTCATGGCCAGCACATCGGCGATGGACTTACCCTTGTAGTGTATATCCAGCGTTTCGCGGTTGAAACGGGCGCCGCCACAGGTTTCGCAATGGACATACACATCGGGAAGGAAGTGCATTTCTACCTTGATGATACCGTCTCCTTCACATACCTCGCATCGTCCACCCTTTACATTGAAGGAAAAGCGCCCCGGTTTGTAACCGCGAGCACGCGACTCCGGTACGGAGACAAACAAATCCCGAATCGGTGTAAACAAGCCGGTATACGTGGCCGGGTTGGAACGGGGCGTGCGCCCGATAGGGCTCTGATCAATATCAATGATCTTATCCACCAGATCCGCACCAATCAATTTATCGTATGCGCCCACGCGCTCCTTCACCTTCCGCGTCCTTTTGGCAAAGGCGCGGTACAGCGTGTCGATCACCAGCGTGGATTTTCCAGAGCCGGAAACACCGGTTACGCAGGTCAGACGGCCTGTCGGAAAGCTCGCGTTGACATGCCTCAGATTATGGGATCGCGCTCCCCGCACCCCCAACATCGCGTGATCCGAAAGAACCGGTGCGCGGGTGGGAACAGCAATAGATTTGCGTCCCGTCATATAGGCGGCGGTAAGTGAATGCGGATGCTTAAGCACGGCGTCAACCGAACCGGCTACCACCACTTCTCCGCCATGTTCGCCGGCCATGAGCCCCATATCCACCACCCAGTCAGCGCGGCGGATGGTATCCTCATCGTGCTCGACAACGATGACCGAATTGCCCAGGTCACGCAATCGTTCCAGCGTGGCCAGTAAACGATTATTATCACGCTGATGTAGTCCGATGGACGGTTCATCAAGGATGTAGAGTACGCCCACCAGCGCCGATCCGATTTGCGTGGCCAGACGGATGCGCTGTCCCTCACCGCCGGAAAGCGTCCCCGCCGTACGATGCAGACTGAGATAATCCAGGCCTACCTTGATCATAAAGCCCAGCCGCGCATCCACCTCCTCCAGCACCCGTCCGGCAATGGTCTGATCCTGTGGCCCCAGTTTCAGATTTCTCACCCATTCCCGTGCCTCGCGCAACGGCATTCGAACAATCTCCGGCAAACTTACGCCACCAACCCGTACATGCCGGGCGGCCAGATTCAGGCGCGAACCTTCACAGGTCGGGCACGGCACATCATTGATATAGTATGATAATGAATCACGCACCTCATCGGACGTACTTCCCCTGTAGCGCCGCTCCAATGCCGGAATGACGCCGTCAAAGGGCCGCACCACCTCACGCACCGAACCACGGTCATAAAACTGGAAAGGTATGTGTTCTCCATTCGATCCATACAGTATAAAATGTTGCGCCACTTCACCCAGTTCAGCAAATGGCGCGCGTGCGTTAATGCCAAGATGACGGCACACAGCCTCCATGGTCTGCTGGAAAAAGGGCATCTCGCGTCCGGACCACGGTGCAATCGCGCCCTGCTTTAACGATTTCGATGCATCCGGCACAACCAGCTCGGGATCGAAGATCATCATTGAACCGATACCATCGCATTTGGAACATGCACCTGCCGGTGAATTGAATGAGAACAGACGAGGTTCGATTTCCGGATAGGAGATCCCGCAATCCGGGCAGGCAAAACGTTCCGAGAATGCCCGCGCTTCTCCATCCACCAGCGCAATCAACATACCATTACCATAGCGCAGGCATGTTTCCACCGAATCCGCCAGACGTGTGCGTACGCCTTTGCGTATGACGAGACGATCCACGACCAGCTCAATATCATGTTTTTTATTCTTTTCCAGCGGCGGCACATCCTCAATGGGCATGACTGCTCCATCCACGCGCACACGCACGAATCCATCCTGCCCGGCCTTCTCCATTTCTCTACGGAATTCTCCTTTTTTAGCACGCGCGATCGGTGCAAGGAGCTGGAATTTCGTCTCATTCGGGAGATTCATCATGGCATCAATAATCTGACTGGCATTTTGTGCCGCAATGGGTTTGCCGCAGGCATGGCAATACGGCTTACCGATACGGGCAAACATCAGGCGCAGATAGTCATACACTTCAGTAATGGTGCCAACAGTGGATCGGGGGTTCCGGCCGGTCGTTTTCTGCTCGATGGAAATGGCGGGTGATAATCCTTCAATCGCGTCCACGTCCGGACGTTCCATCATGCCCAGAAACTGGCGCGCATAAGCCGAAAGCGATTCTACATAACGCCGCTGTCCCTCAGCGTACAGCGTGTCGAAGGCCAGCGAGGATTTGCCGGAACCGGACACGCCGGTAATGACGACCAGTTTGTCGCGAGGGATATCCAGCGTAATATTCTTCAGATTGTGAACACGTGCGCCGCGCACGCGAATCCAGCGCTCATCCGGCCTGCTACTCATTGAACCTCCGAACGGTCGAACCTATGCTTATTCATTGAACATGCTACAGACAGGTGAATCGTACAGGAGACCACCGTTCCGCCTGGAACTACGAAATAGCCCGCAACACAGAAGAAGCCTCAGCCTGAAAAACCCGCTGAAACATCAGACCAGCCTGCCCATGAGGAGACCGGAAGCACCGCAAACACAGATCCCTCCCCCGTCGAAATGCGGTTCAGCCGAAGCAGGTGTACGAACCTAATCCGTATTAATATGAGCCTCTTGCAAAACCCGTGAGCGGCGATCGGCTTCCTCACTTTGGCCTATTTCCACGCTGGAATTTCGATCCATGGAACCACCATGCACCTCATTCCATCCCGAAAATGAACTCAAAGTGGGATTGCCGCTCATCCACCCAGAGTTTTACAAGAGGATCATAGTTGACTAAAATGGTCGGGTATGTAGAATACCCTTTTTTGTTACACAGGCATTACCCTGAATTTGTAAATTCTGGAACTTGTAGAGGAGGTGTACATGCGTTTAACAAGTAAGGGTCGGTATGCGGTGTCGGCCATGGTGGATCTGACCAAGCATCAGCATGAAGGGCCGGTTAATCTGGCGGCGATTTCCGAGCGCCAGTTCATATCCTTGTCTTACCTTGAACAACTTTTTCGTCGTTTGCGTGAAAACGGATTGGTAAAAAGCGTGCGCGGCCCCGGTGGTGGCTATCTGTTGAACAAGAAACCAGCGGAAATTGCCGTAGCCGATGCCATCCGCGCCGTGGATGAACAGGCACAGGCCTCGCGTTGCGTCAATGCCCTTCGTGGTTGCCACCGTGGCCATCGCTGCGATACGCATGACTTATGGGATGCCATGGGCCAGCATATTGACCGGTTTCTGGATGTCATAACGCTGGCGGATGTGTGCGAGAAACGCGTGCAACTGGAAACGGTAGAACTGGCACCCGTGGAGCGATATCGATCGAAGGACACGCTGGAACAAAAAGTTGTGATGCATAATCGTGTTGCGGCGGTATCTTGATCATAACGCGACCTGCCCGCCGCTAGATACAGTACTTGCGGTGATGCAAGATGTTGCCGCACAAGCGTTCGGGAATCCTTCCAGTCCGCACTGGGCCGGGCGCGCCGCCCGGCAAGTGCTGGATGACGCACGCGAGGAGCTTGCAGACTTTATCGGTGTACGAAGCGGGGCCATCGTGTTTACATCTGGCGGTACCGAGGCGAATAATCTGGCCATCCATGGCTGGTGTTCAACGCAGAAACCGGGTCGCGTGATTACATCCGCCATTGAACACCCTTCTGTATTGCGGCCATTGGAGCATCTGGAAGCTACAGGCTGGGAGGTGATACGTCTGCAACCGGATAAGGATGGTGTTGTTCGCGCGGAGGACGTGGCGGAGAACATCAATAACAATACCCGCATGGTGGTACTGATGGCCGCCAACAATGAAACCGGTGCGATTCAACCGGTGGCGGAAGTGGGTGCTATTTGTCGGGAAAAGAGTACGACCCTTCTGGTGGATGCCGTGCAAGCGCTGGGCAAGACGGATATAAATGTAGGTGAATGGAATGCTGACTTTATCTCATTTTCCGCGCATAAGATCGGTGGCCCGAGAGGGGTTGGGGCATTGATGGTGCGCCGGGGACTTAAAATCAATGAACTGGCACCCGGTGGGGGTCAGGAGCGCAAACGGCGCTCGGGTACGGAAAATGTGCCCGGTATCGCGGGGTTCGCGGCAGCACTGGGCAAGATTTATTTTAAGGGTTTGGAGCCGGTACGGGATGCATTTGAGCGGAAACTGCACGAACAATTGCCGAATATGCACGTGTTTTCAGAACATGTATCGCGTACGCCGAATACCAGCATGTTTTGCGCACCCGGCATGGAAGGAGAGACGCTACTGATGCAGTTGGATTTAGCGGGGTTTGCCGTTGCTTCAGGTTCGGCCTGCTCATCGGGACAGCGCGAACCATCGCATGTGTTGGTGGCCATGGGCGCTGATCATGAACAGGCGCGCAGCAGTCTCCGGGTTAGTTTTGGCCCCGACAACACGGTAGATGATGCAACTGCACTGGTTCATGAACTGGTTCGTATTCGTAAACGGCTGATTTCCATGGCTGGTGCTATTCGGGAGCAAGGATGATACAGAATAAACAAATGGCTACCAAACCGGACGTTCATCTGACGGATGCGGCGATCTCGCGCATGTACGATCAGACCCGACAACAGGGATTTACCGGGATTCGCCTGTCCGTGAAGGAAGCCGGATGTTCCGGGCTGGAGTATGTGGTGGATTTCTCCAATGTACCGAATGACAATGATCTCGTGTTGCCCTTTGATGATTTCTCGTTGTATGTGGATGCCGAATCCTATGCGAAAGCCCTGGCGGGACTAACCGTGGACTTTCAGCAGGATGCTCTGTCGTCGGGCTTTATATTTATCAATCCGAATAAAAAAGGCGCATGTGGTTGCGGGGTTTCTTTCAGCGTGTAAAGCTGGCTTGTTTCATGTACGCGAAGAATAATCAGCAAGTTTGGGCTTGGGCGATGTATGACTGGGCCAACTCGGCCTTTGCCACCACGGTGATGGCGGGATTCTTTCCCCTGTTCTTCAAGCAGTATTGGGCGGTCGGCATGCCTGCCAGTGAAAGCACATTCTGGCTGGGCATGGCAAACGGCGTTTCAGGCCTGCTGGTGGCGGCGGTTGCACCGGCTCTGGGTGCAGTGGCCGACCAGTGCGGGGCGAAGAAGCGTATGCTCATTTTTTTCATGCTGCTTGGCGTGGTGATGACGGGAGGTATGTATTTTGTTAGTCAGGGCATGTGGGCGTGGGCGGCCTGCTTGTATCTTCTGGCCGGCGTAGGGTTTTCCGCGGGGAATATCTTTTACGATGCGCTACTCATTGATGTGTCCGACAATGACGAACTGGATCGCAACTCGGCTTTGGGTTATGGACTGGGTTATCTGGGTGGAGGAATGCTGTTTGCGTTGAACGTGCTGGCGACCATGCATCCGGCGTGGTTTGGTTTAACGGACAGCCATATGGCTGTCCGCGCCTCTTTTGCCAGTGTGGCAATCTGGTGGGCACTGTTTTCCCTTCCTGTCATGTTCTGGGTGCATGAACCGCATGTGCATGTCAGGGCGTCCCTGAGTGAACTGATCCGTGCCGGGATGAATCAGTTTATGAATACATTCCATCATGTTCGATCCCTGCGTACGGTGTGGATATTTCTTGTGGCTTACTGGCTGTATATTGACGGTGTGGGGACCATCATCCGCATGGCCCTCGATTACGGATTATCCCTGGGTTTCGATGCCCGGATACTGATCTCGGCGTTATTGCTCACACAATTCATTGCTTTTCCGGCAGCCATTCTCTTTGGCCGTATTGGCGAATACCTGGGAGCTAAAACGGGTATCCTCATCAGCATCGGCATCTATTGCGTGATTTGTGTCTGGAGTGTATTCATGAAGGATGCATCTGACTTTTACTGGCTGGCAGGGATATCCGGGCTGGTGATGGGCGGTATTCAGTCACTCAGCCGTTCCATGTATGCCCGCATGATTCCCAGAACACAGGCCGGTGAGTTTTTTGGTTTTTACAATATGATGGGAAAATTCGCGGCAGTGTTGGGGCCATTTTTGATGGCGTTCGTGAGTCTCGGAACTGGCAGCAATCGTCTGGCGGTATTGTCCGTGGTAATACTGTTTGTGGCCGGTGGCATGGTGATCCTGCGTGTGAAGGAGGGGAAGTGATGCGGGAAACGCTGGAACGCATGATTCGGGAGCACCTGATCAAGGGAAACTTTATTTATGTCGTTGTCGGTAGTTTGATAGGTCTGCTGTTGGTACCCTTGCCTGCATCGGCTTATGGAGGTGCACACATGATATTTTCGATTACTTCTCCGGCTTTTGAAGATGGGGGTGGCATACCCTCGGGATATACCTGCGAAGGTAAGGATATTTCTCCGGCACTGGTGTTTGCCGGAGCGCCTGATGGTACAAAAAGTCTGGTATTGATCGTGGATGATCCCGATGCCCCCGATCCGGTCGCCCCGACAATGACATGGGTGCACTGGGTTCTCTATAATTTGCCGGCAAACACAACAGGGCTGGAAGAGAATGTCCACGCCCTCCCCGCCGGGACCATGGAAGGGACGAACAACTGGCACAAAACCGGCTACGGCGGACCATGCCCGCCCATGGGTCGTCACCGATATTTCTTCAAGCTGTATGCGCTGAATACGATATTGTCCGGTCTACACGATCCGACTAGGACGGTGCTGGAAGAAGCTATGCACGGACATGTATTGGCGAAAACGGAACTGATCGGGATGTACCAAAAGAAATAATACAATGAGCCTCTTGCGAAACTCATGAACGGCGATCGGCTTCCCTACTTCGGCCCGTTTCCGAGCTTGAATTTCGCTCCATGGAACCACCATGCAGCTCATTCAATCCCGAAAATGGTCTCAAAGTGGGAGTGCCGCTCATCCACCCGGAGTTTTGC
>VAOZ01076358.1_pt1 | contig 11727 bp, 9 predicted proteins | sample 3394041 | NCBI WGS metagenome assembly VAOZ01 (sample SAMN08290431, study PRJNA428436) | hydrothermal vent metagenome | isolation source: Deep-sea hydrothermal vent chimney | place: Indian Ocean: Southwest Indian Ridge
CTATATATAGCTTTTTATGGTGGCGCTTCAGGGACTCGAACCCCGGACACGCGGATTATGATTCCGCTGCTCTAACCAGCTGAGCTAAAGCGCCATAAAAAGTACGCGACAAACCACTGGAATCGGAGCGTGCATTTTATCGGACTATTCATGGATCATATGGATTATATGAGACCTAGATCCTGCAAGTGATTGCACATGCACAGCACAAGCTCTTGATTCATATGGACTGTTGAAAAACACTCATCAGCAATAAGGTGACTACGTGTTTTTTCAATACACCATATAAACCAATATCTTGCACTCTACACGCACAATCACTTGCAGGATCCAGGCGAGAGATTATCACAAACATGAACATCGTGCAAAACTCCGGGTGGATGATCGGCAATCTCACGTTGAGTCCCTTTTCGAGAAGGAATGAGCTTCACGGTGGCTCCATGGGGCAAAATTCCAGCTCGATAATGGGCCAAAGTGAGGAAGCAGATCGCCGCTCACGAGTTTTCCAAGAGGATCGCATGGTTGAGAATTCAATGGCCACTGTTTCCGTGGATACATGAATACAGTCGCGACCTGGCTGGACATCATCGTGCATACAGTCAGCGCAAGATATGGCATGATTGCCACTGGGGAGAACAAGCCGGGCGCCATACGTCATCCCCTGTCTGGCGTAAGTGAAATTCATGCTGAAAATATTGTCATCCGAGTATGGTCTTCCCACGATCCACAGGGTGGTGAAAGGTAACATTCATGAATAGATCGGACTACATAACGACCGGAGGAATACCATGCCTTACCTGAATATCCAAATCGCAACCATGGACGAAAGCGGAAAGGGGTGCCGCTGATAAAAGTATTGCAGACTGTGGCATATGCAGGGGCTGGAACAGCGATACATGCTAGCCTGCATGATTCACACATGCTGCCGCGCCCTTGGCTTGTTCCTTTGTCCCTGCCTGTGCGATGCACGCAGACAGGCGCACCGACTCCCTCATCGATCGACCATACGCATGGCTACGGCCTCATTCCCCGGAATCCGTTGCGAACAACAGCCCGGGCGGCCTGTCTGCGTGCGGCACGCACAGGCAGGTGCAATCATCACGGTGATTTATGAATAATGCAGGCTAGCATGAAGATGCCGTACAAACTGTTTCTGCTGTCCATGATGCTTTTGGGCGTGGCTCAACCGGCACTCGCCACACCAACAGGTGTGAATGATTTTTTCGCTTCCGTCAATGGGGCACTCGCTTCCGTATTGTTTTTTGATGTGATGCCGGGTAAAGCAAAGATGCCATTCATCGTTGGCTGGCTGGTTGTCGGTGCAGTCTATCTGACGCTGCGCTTCGGCTTCGTCAATCTGCGCATGATGGGGCACGCCTTCCAGGTCCTTCGCGGGCGTTACCAGTCATCTGAGGACAAGGGTGAGGTCACGCCATTTCAGGCGCTGTCGGCGGCGCTCTCCGCCACGGTTGGACTGGGCAACATCGCCGGGGTGGCCATCGCCGTCAGTATCGGTGGCCCAGGTGCGACATTTTGGATGATTCTCGCCGGCTTCTTCGGCATGACCTCCAAATTTACCGAGGTGACGCTGGCCCAGATGTACCGCGAGTTCCGCCCGGACGGGCATGTGCTGGGCGGCGCCATGGAATATCTGTCCAAGGGCTTTGCAGAATATGGCTGGGCGAGGCTGGGCAAGGGGCTGGCCCTGCTGTTTGCTGTATTCTGCATTGGCGCCTCAATAGGCGGTGGTAATGCCTTTCAGGTGTCGCAGGCGCTGGGCGCGGTGCAGAACGTGTTACCGTTCTTTGAGACCTATCCGTGGGTATTCGGCGTGTTCATGGGGGGTGCCGTGGCACTGGTCATTATCGGTGGCATCCGTTCCATCGCACACGCAGCCGAGGCGATTGTGCCTACCATGGTATTCATCTATATCTTCGCATGCCTGTATATCATTCTTTCGCATGCCGCCGATATTCCGGGAGCGCTGATGAGCATTCTGCACAATGCCTTCTCGCCAACATCCATGGCCGGAGGCTTCATCGGCGTGCTGGTGGTCGGTTTTCAGCGTGCCGCCTTTTCCAGCGAGGCGGGTATCGGATCCGCGGCCATTGCGCATTCAGCGGCCTCGGTGCGCTACCCCATCCGTCAGGGCTTCGTTGCCCTGTATGAACCGTTAATTGATACGGTAATTATTTGCACGATGACCGCGCTGGTGATTGTGCTGACCGGTGTATGGAATGCGCCGGCATATCATCATCTGGTGGAAGCCAGCAAGGGGGCGGCGCTGACCGCCGTCGCATTTGGTTCGGTGTTGTCGTGGTTTCCGATCATTCTTTCCGTGTCCGTCGTGTTGTTCGCCTATTCAACCATGATTTCCTGGTCCTATTATGGCGAGCGCTGCTGGACTTATGTGTTCGGTGAACGCTATTCCATGGTCTATCGCATCCTGTTTGTGATGGTGATCGTACTGGCCAGCCTGGTCAGTGCCGGAAATATCCTTAAGTTCAGCGATCTGCTGTTGCTTGCCATGGCCTTTCCCAACTTCCTTGCGTTGTACCTGCTTCAAGGCAAAGTGGCGGCAGCGTTTAAAACATATCTTGGAAAACTGAAGAGTGGTGAACTGGATCGCGAAGTGGCCTCGGCGCCAGTCACGGCAAAACACGAGAGAACATAGTATATGGCCTTAATGATTACCGAGAAGCCTCTTGCAAAACTCATGAGCGGCGATCGGCTGCCCCACTTCGGCCCATTTCCGAGCTTGAATTTCGCTCCATGGAATCACCATGAAGCTCATTCAATCCCGAAAAGGGTCTCAAAGTGGGAGTGCCGCTCATCCACCCAGAGTTTTGCAAGAGGCTCCGATGAATGTATGAATTGTGATCTCTGCGAACAGGAATGCCCCAATAGCGCAATCTTCGAGGATGAAGAAATCTATGCAATAAATCCGGATCTATGCACCGAATGTGTTGGGCATTTCGATGTGCCGCAATGTCAGAAAATCTGTCCGGTGGACTGTATCCCGCGCGATCTGGACGTACAAGAATCACGGGGCGACTTATTGCTTAAATACAGACATCTGACCGGGCAGGCATCATCCCTGTGATACGACACAGAAAAAGTGCACTGCTGATTGTTTCCGGCCCTTCGGGCAGCGGTAAAACCAGCCTCTGCGCAGCACTTCTGAAACAATGCCCGGAACTTAAATTAAGCATATCGGCTACCACACGCCCGCCCAGACCGGGCGAGGAACATGCAAAAGACTATTTCTTCCTGTCCGGGGAAGAGTTTGAGTCTGAACAACGGGCCGATGCCTTTCTTGAATGCGCCCTTGTCCATGGCCACTGGTATGGCACGCGCGCCGCCGACGTTGAATTCTTGCGTACGAATGGTTTCGACGTATTGCTGGAAATTGACTGGCAGGGCGCAAAACAGGTGGCTGCAAAATGCCCGGATGCCTGTCGTGTCTTCATTCTTCCCCCTTCCATGGATGCATTGCGGGATCGTTTGATCAATCGGGGACAGGATGATGCTGAAGTGATCGCGTACCGCACCAAAGCCGCAGCGGATGAAATGATGCATGCCAGTGCGGCCGAATTCCGTATCGTGAACAACACGTTTGATGGTGCCTTACGGAAACTGGTGGACGTTTACCGCGCGCGAAGGAATGTCCAGCCTGAACATCATCCTTGTAAAATGAAACAGGATCCCCAAGAACTTGAGTGTGGATAATCCGGCCATGGGGCCAACGATGAAACAGGCGCGCCACATCCTGAAATCAACCTTCGGTTATGATGATTTCCGTCATCATCAGGCGGGGATTATCGATACATTAATCAACGGACGCGATGTCCTCACCCTGATGCCGACCGGTGGCGGCAAATCCATCTGTTACCAGATCCCCGCCCTGATTCGCAGTGGCACGGGCATTGTTATTTCTCCACTCATCGCCCTGATGCAGGATCAGGTTGATGCCCTGAAACAGCTGGGGATCAAGGCTGCCTTCCTGAACTCAACCCTGCACCCGATAGCCCAGCGGGAGATTGAGCAGGATTTTCTGGCCGGTCGCTTTGACCTGTTATATCTGGCGCCTGAGCGATTGTTGAACGAACACACGTTAAATCTCGTCAGCCAGTGCGAAATTGCTCTGTTTGCCATAGATGAGGCGCACTGCGTTTCCCAGTGGGGGCACGACTTCCGCAAAGAGTACCGACAGTTGTCCATGCTGCACCAACGTTATCCAACGGTACCACGCATCGCACTCACGGCTACGGCTGATCAGCGCACGCGCATCGAAATTGTCGAACAACTGGCACTGCATAAGGCCAGCGTATTCGTTAACAGCTTTGACCGACCCAATATCCATTACGCCATCGCGGAAACCGGTAACGGTCGTGACACCCTGTGGCGTTTTATTGAACGGCATCACGCCGATGACGCCGGCATCATTTATTGCCTGACCCGCAAGAATGTCGAGGCCACGGCCCGGTGGCTGAGTGGAAAAGGGCGTATCGCCCTGCCCTATCATGCAGGGTTGGATCACAATGTGCGAAGCCGCAACCAGCAGCGTTTCCTACGCGAGGATGGCCTGATTATCGTCGCCACTATCGCCTTCGGTATGGGCATTGATAAGCCGGATGTTCGTTTTGTCGCCCATATGAACCTTCCAAAAAATATAGAATCCTATTATCAGGAGACCGGCCGCGCCGGTCGTGACGGCCTGCCATCCAACGCGTGGATGACCTACGGTTTGAAAGATGTGATCAACTTGCGCCTGTTCACGGAGAATAGCGACGCCGATGCGCGATTCAAGCGAATGATGCTACAAAAAACCGATGCCATGCTGGGCCTGTGCGAACTGACCACTTGTCGGCGTCAGGCGCTACTGGCCTACTTTGGCGAAACACGGGAACAGCCCTGTGGCAACTGCGACAACTGCATCAACCCTCCAGAAACCTGGGATGCCACCATCGCGACCCGGAAAGCGCTATCCTGTGTCTATCGCACGCATGAACGTTTCGGAACCCAGTACATCATCAATGTCCTCACCGGCAAAGACGATGAGCGCATCCGGCGTAAGGGTCATGACAGGCTCTCTACGTTTGACATTGGCAATGAACACAGCGGGCCGGAGTGGCGCGGCATCTTCCGTCAACTGATTGCTCACGGTTATCTGGCCACCGACACGGAAGGGTATGGCGTCCTCAAGTTGACGCGGAAAGCATGGCCGCTTCTCAAACGCAGTGAAACGCCTCCAACGGTTATGCTGAGAACATTACGTAAAGCAAAGAAACGCTCCGCAGCCTCCCGGATGTTGCCGCAATCCCTGTCGCCCCAGGATCAAACGTTGTTTGATGCCTTGCGGGAACTGCGCGGCAAACTGGCCAGGGAACAGAATGTGCCGCCCTATATTATTTTCCCGGACAAAACGTTGACCGAAATGGCCATCGTAAAACCCGTCGCCCAGGGGCAGATGCTGGATATCTCCGGGGTCGGCGAAACCAAACTGTTCCGTTACGGCGAAGTCTTCCTGAATGCGATCAGGGTAGATCAACTGTAAATGTTGTGTTTCCGCCATCCCCGGGCTTTCGCGCCATCGGGTGTTATTCAACTGTTCCGGGGCATGTTTGATGGTGGATCAGGGTAAGGATGCTGATCACCAGTAAAGCGGCGGCCGCTGTATGCGCCACGACGAAGGTGATAGGCATCTTGAATTGGATCATCGCCAGTCCGAGGCCTACCTGCACCGCCAGGACAAGCAGCATCACATAGCCCATGAGACGAGGTTTTCCACCCAGTTTAATGGCCCGCCAGCCCAACCAGCCGAGGTACGACACCGTCACCAGGGTCAGGATACGGTGCGCCATGTGAATGGAAGCGGCGATGGCATGGTCGGTTATGACCCTTCCGGAAGCATCCACGCCCAGATGCCCCAACAGTCCAAACCCGCGTAGCAGATCCGGCCATGACCAACTCACCCCGGAGCAACCCGGCAGCCCGGTACAGGCCATTGCCGCGTAATAGGCATCCGTCCATGCGCCCAGGATGATCTGGATCGTAACAATTATCAGGCCCGTGACTGCCCATGGCCTCAGCAGGCGTACCTGTTTTGTTACGGGGGCCGCCCTGGCATAAATGTCCAGTGTCAGCCACCAGAACAGGGCAAGCAAGGCAATTCCGCCGGTCAGATTGATGATCATGATCCATGGATAGCGCAGGGGGGATCCGTACCATGCACCCAGAAAGGCCAGCAACAGGGAGAGCGTCAGAGCCAGCGCCGGAACAAGCAGTGGCCGATGGAGGCGGCTGCTCTTGCGTTTCAGGAAAGCCGAGAAAACGATGGCAATGATGAGCAGTTGAAGAATATTGGCGACAGCGCGGTGAACCCGACCGGCAGTGGACGAGGGTGCGATGGCGGAAACGGTCGTGTGCGCCTTGCCGGCTTCCAGTCCGTCCGCGGCCCCACCTGCCGCAATCACCCGATAGGATGCGGGCCAATCCGGGCTCCCCATGCCGACATTCATCAAATGCATGACGGAACTGGCATAAATGAGGGCCATGCACATCACCAGGGTGGCAATGACCAGACGAGGATTCATTAGGAACAACTCTTACGCGGAGATGTCAGACAAGCTCTGCGATTGAACGCTTTTTTTTGGCCGACGCATGGCCCCGATAACGATGAACAAAAACAGGATACCTCCGATAGTCGCAATCAATCCACCTACGCCCATCAGGGCCATACCCATGGTCTGTTGTATATTATGCAGAACTTCAGCACTGCCACCGACCTTGCGTGCCATGCCGTAGCCACCGGCCCAGGCAAGGCCCAGCACAAGCAGCAACTGACCGACACCATATGTATACACCTGTACCTTTGCCAGACGGAGGCGTATGGCTCCGAATCCAAGATGTGGCAGAATATCATAGGCCAGCGCCATAAAGGCCAACGTCACCGCTCCGGTGACACTATGGTAATGAGCAGTCACCAGCGTGCTGCTTGTCCTTAGCATATAACCCAATGCACCACCCAAGGCAAACAGCATGATAGAGAGCCAGAGAGCGATGCGCAAATGCTGTTTCCCGGCTGTTGCCCCGCCAGCGCCAAACAGGCTCCACAGCACGGCCAGGCCAAGGGGAACCGTAGCGACCGCACCGCCGATTCGCATGTGCGTGGTAAACCATTCCTGGAAGTTTATGGAGGTTACATGCAGGGAGAGAAAGGCGATAGGCGTGAAGGCCACTGCGGACAAGGCCAGCGTAAAGAGCCATGTTATCACCCGTGGTGAAAGCTTTAATTTAACGCCACTGGCGGCGGCCAGCCATATCCATGCAGCCAGCATGAGCAATGCGTGCGTGAACTGCAGCACATGACCACCCAGCCAGAATAGCCCCTGATAATAGACCTTATCGGAAAGCAGGCGTGGCATGGCGAGAAATACCCCGACAAAAGCAAAAACGGCCATGGTCGCGGCATTGGTGGCCGTATAGATGCCGAATCTCAGGCTTCCCTCCTTCGTTCTGATATAGAGCATGGGAACGGTGACCAGCGCCCGCAATACAAGCAAGGTAAAACCAATCCCGGAAACGACAAGCCCCGTAAAGAATACCGGACCATTCAGGTACGGGATATAATTGGCCATGACCGGTTCAGCCGTTCCCGCAAAAGGAGACAGGGCGATAATCCCCACGCCCACCGAAGCGGAGGCCAGGGCAAACCAGCCCAGTGGTATCAAACGAGCCCTGGTATTCATGTTCCATATGACACCGGCAATCGCCAGAAACCAGAAAACATTTGAAAAAATGACGTGAATCACCAGCGTCGTATAAAAAAAATCCACTCCGGGAATCACACCCTTGATGAAGGGCGTCCTCGCCACAACCAGTAATGCGGCATAAAGACCGGCAATGAACAGGGTTGCAATCCCCAGCCTAAGCCATCCTCCGGCCAGTCTCAGGCAACGCGGATCGGCTGTATAAAACCTGAAATCATCCTCCACCCTCACCCCCCGCAGAGGTTATTCGAAGACAAACTGGTGGCGGGTATTATCAAAGTCCACGATCACGGTTTGCAGTGGCACCAGAACCATCGTTTTTTCACCAACATAATAAAAGTTCGGACGATGAACATTGGCATTCATGCGCACGCGCAGATGATGGCGTCCGGCTGGAAGTACCAGACGCTGATAGACAGGGGATGGCAGGTCGTGAGCGATGCCACGAGCCTTGATCAACGCATGATAGATGATGCGTCCATCCACCCAAAACTCAACCCGCAACGGTGATCGCTCTCGCGGGCATCTCACGTTAAGGCGCAACTGGGGGGCAAGCTTGGCCAGTTCCTTCGCCGTTAGCTTGCGGCAGGGCTGCAGACGTTTGCCGGGATAGGTAAAAGTGAGCTTGATCAACGCATCACCCGATGGCATGTTTGTAAAACCCGGATCATGAGAAAAATAACCGATAAATACGATAAACAACAGGTAGCAAAGCCCCTGCCCGAGATAGGACCAGACTTTTCGTGAATAACTCATGCGCCTTTGCCTCCCTCTCCCACATGCACCTGTTTTTCACGGGTCAGTGGTGCCGACAGCACATGACAAAAGGCATCAAGTTCCCTCAGCAGCGTCTTTCGATCCGCCTCCACCGCCATAAAGAATTTGACCCGATCACGCGCCACCTTGCGAGGTAACAGCGGTTTGCGCTCATCATTCAGGCGCTGTTGCGTCCACTTGTTACCCAGTCGGTGGAAACAGTCCCCCATGCGACAGCCCGTGACAAAGACGCCGTCGGCGCCGTGGCGCAGGGCATAGTCAATGAGTGAAGGAGGCAACATGCCAATGCATTCCAGTCTGACTCCGACCACGCACGCATGCCCCAGTTTTGTAATGTCCATGCTGTGATCACAGCCGAAGACGATCACCCGCCGCTCACCCGAGAGTTCCTGCAATGCGGTGGATGTTATATCACGCAGATGCTGCATGTCGGCATGTGGCATTTCAATGGCTGACGCCAATTTTTGCGTATGGCGGAAGGGTGTTGAAAACGGGCAGGATCCTGTGCAGATGCCGCAGCTAACGCATTTGTCTTCGATCACCCGGGCCTCATGGATAAAGCGGGGATGGCCATCCGTGCGCAGCTCCAGACGAATCGCCTCGTAGGGACAGTCCATGACGCACAGATTGCATCCACTGCACTGCGTCAGATCCACGACCGCAGCGGGGTCGCGCCGCTTGGGCGGTAGCCAGGGCAGCAGCATCATAAAAATAGTGCCCCCTCCGATCAGTGCCCAGACCGCGCCCGCAGACCATGTATCCATGAGCGGATAGACGGCCATGTAGAACCAGTCCAGATGCAGCCTGCCCGGTGCCACGGCAAGGTTCGCGGGCGCCTGGCTGACCGCAGGATGAATGATGGCAAGCACCAGCAGGGATACTATCGTTCCCACGGCCAGAGGCCGGGGAAGATTAACCTTTGGCTGGTGCAAACGGTTGGTGTGCAGCAACATGGCCGCGAGCAGAAAGAGCGGAACACCCAGATGGGTAACCACCAGCAGGCGAAATAACGAGTTTGTCATACCTCCATTGGTCAGGAAGTTACGCGCCACGGGCTCGGCAATGATCGGCAGCCAGTCTACCCATTCAGCTGTATGCACGGCGATAAACTGGGCCAGTTTATCCCAGACAAGCAAGTACCCCAACAGGCCGGTAATGAGCACCAGCCATAGCATGGGAACGCCGGTTATCCAGGAAAAGGAGCGAGCACCATTGAAACGATCATTGAAGAAACGTCTCAACAGGTGCAGGATCATGGTTACAATCATGGCATCCGAGGCATAGCGGTGCAGACTGCGCATGATACCGCCCAGATACCATTGCGTATGCGTCAGGTATTCAACCGAGGCATAGGCGCCAGTGACCTCAGTATCGTAAAATATATAAATATAGATACCGCTGATCAGCAGAATGTAAAGGAAAAAGAACGTCATCGCTCCCAAGTAATAGAGTGGATTATTCTCCGGACCGAACATGGCGTTCGTTGTGCCCTCCACCGTTTGAAAAACTTTTTTGCCACTGGCCTGAATAGCCTTGAGTAAACGAAACACAATGTTTCGTCGATGTCGGGAATTCGTATTTTGCCCCATAATTTCGTTATCCGCCTTCATCAAGAGTCAATCGGAAATGCTAGGTATATCATACAGGATCAAACATGATGTAGATCAAAAACTCTTGGCCCGTATTATGCGTGAAGCGCCGCGATGATTGCGCAGGGCCTTTGTTTGCAACGGATTCCGAGAAAGGAGCCCGCAGCCGTGCATACGAACGATCGGCGAGGGGTGCGATACAGACAAGGATACGTGCAAGGGTGCGTCATGGATCTCACGCGGGCCAGCGGTGTTCACCGTCCATTGTCGCTTCGTCCGTGCAGGGAATGGTACAGGCTTTCGAGAGCGCTGTACAGATGCTGTTGATCCGCCGGTGAAGCCCAGCAAAACCCGATGCGTGAGCGATCCACGGATCGACGCAGCATGGGCCTGCGCTCATTGTTCAAACGCAGCCTGAGCCATGCGTCGCCAAAGCGATGGTAACAGTCTCCTTTTCGGCATCCGGCGAGGAGAACGCCGGCGGCCCCCTGCCGAAGCGCATGCTCAATGAATGCTGGCGGCAGCATACCGATGCAGGGTATCCGAAGCAGGGCAACATCGGCTGCCGCATGTGTTTCTATATCCGCACTGTGTTCACATCCCACAAGAAGAATCCTGCCCGCCTTGCCGTCGCCGGCCAACGAACGCTCCACCTGACGGCGCAGCATCTCCACGTTGTGGTTCGGCATCTCAATGCCACTTTTCAGTGCTCTGGCGCGATGGAGGGGTTCACTCGCGATTCGGCGAAACGGGTTGGATGACGGACAGGCGCCTGTACAAATACCACAGCGAACGCAGTTGTCGGTGATGATGCTGGCTTCCTGCAGGAAAAGAGGATGTCCATCGCTGCGGGCCTGCATTGCAATGGCTTCATAGGGGCAATCATCGGCGCAGAGCCCACAGCCGCTGCAATAATCCAGATTTACGATGGCCGCCGGCTCAACCGTGGCTCCCGGTAGCCAAGGCAGAACCAGCAACAGCGCGGTTACGGCGGCCAGCGCAGCCCAGACGGCACCCATGGACCAGGATTGCATCAGTGGATAAAAAAACATGTAAAACCAGTCCAGGTGCAAAATGTTCGGGGCAACGCTCAGGTTCGCACGATGCTGGCTGACCGTGGGCTGGACAAGGGCGAGCAGCACGAGCGCACTCAGGGTTCCCAGCATCAGCGCCCGGGGAGGAAGAATACGCGCCCGGCTTATCCTTTTAATGTGGAGCATCAGAAAAATGAAGAGAAACAATGGCAGCCCAATATGCATGATCATCAGCAAACGAAAAAGCGGATCGGTTACCCCGGTATTGGTCAGGAAATTACGCGCCATGGGGGAGGCGAAAACAGGCAGCCAGTCCAGCCACTCGGAAGTACGCACGGCGATGAACTGCCCCAGTTTATCCCATACCATCCAGAAGCCCACAATCCCGGTCAGATAGACCGTCGCCAGCACGGGTACGCCGGTGATCCAGGAAAACCAGCGGGCACCGCGAAAACGACCCGTCACCAGTTCACGCAGCATGTGCAGGGCCATGACAACCACCATGGCATCAGCGGCATATCGATGCAGGCTGCGCATGATTCCACCCAGATACCA
>VAOZ01177054.1_pt1 | contig 11660 bp, 12 predicted proteins | sample 3394041 | NCBI WGS metagenome assembly VAOZ01 (sample SAMN08290431, study PRJNA428436) | hydrothermal vent metagenome | isolation source: Deep-sea hydrothermal vent chimney | place: Indian Ocean: Southwest Indian Ridge
AGCTTAAGTTATTTGAGAAAATGGCTAATAATGTAGGTTGGCGCTGAGCAACGCGAAGCACCACAGGCACTTCCTTCGGTCGCCCAACAGGCGTGGCCTATAATTGTTGGGCTTCGCCATAAAGAACATGGCTCAGCACCAACCTACAGACAATGCCCCCTGGAAGTGGTGCTGAATAGTTACTAATATAATACATTAAGTAGATGCACAAGCCTCGCCGATGGTCGGCAGATGTCATATACTTCGGCTGTTCATCGTGATTGAGTGAGTAAAGTTTTGCCATCCAGTCTTTCAGAAAAAATTTCTGCAGCTTACGATTCAAATACTATGGATACAATAAAGTCCGCTCCTGGCCAGATGCCGGTACTGTCCAGTCTCTCACATCTAAAACGGGAAACCGAGATTCTGTTATTTTTCGTTTTCTGTCTATTACTGACGGGCCTGCTTGGAGATCACCTCAACAACACGCTGTTCACGGTTCTATTCGCTTCACTGGGTCTACTCTGCACAGCGATACTTCTACACCTTTACCTGCAATTAAACGAACCTCTCAATCACTCCCTGTTAACACTGAATGAATGGTCAACCAATATTCTTGCGGGCAATTTTCAGGCGCGCATGCCTGCTCTGCCCCTCAGCGAGAAAAACCCGATTGAAAATACGCTGACAAAAAACATCAATAGCATTGGTGAAAAACTGGAAAACCTGACTCACAACATGAACGAGCTGGTTGCACAGCATGTCGAGGATATCGAACAGAAAGATCACACCCTGGAAATCGTCTATGACGTTGCTGCGAGTATCAACAGCTCCCGTGATCTGGATGAACTCCTGACCCGCTTCCTCAGCACACTGACCAATGTCGTCAATGCCCGCGCGGCTGTTGTGCGTCTGGTAACCGAAGATGGGCAGATGCGACTGATCTCCAGCCTGGGACTGGACGAAGAACTGATGCAAAAGGAACAGCTTCTGCCTTCCGAACAGTGTCTTTGTGGCAGCGCCTATCGTGAAGGCGATGTCTATTATCAGAAAATCGGCAAATGCGATAAAATTATCGGGCGCGCATTTTTTGACAACGATGATGTTGGCATGATTGCCGTACCTCTGCAATACCGCGACAAGATTCTCGGCGTTTATAATTTATTTGTCGAAAACAGCAAACTGCCCAACCCTGAAGATATGACTATTCTGCTGACCAATATTGGCCGGCATCTGGGTATGGCCATTGACAAGGCGCGCACGGACAACGAATCCAAGCGTCTATCTATTATGGAAGAACGCACCCGTCTCGCGCATGAATTACACGACTCACTGGCACAGACGTTGGCCAGCTTGCGTTTTCAGGTCCGGGTACTGGATGAAACTCTACGCCGGGGACAGGAACCGGAAATCTGGTCCGAACTTGAAAAAATCGAGAACAACCTCGATGAAGCCTATGCCGAGCTGCGTGAATTAATCACCCACTTCCGGGCACCCATTGATAAACGTGGACTGATCCCGGCGGTAGAACATCTGGTTAACCGCTTTCGCGACCAAAGTGAAATTTCCATTTTTCTGCAGCAAGAGTGGAATGTGCTGCAACTTCCCGCCAATATTGAAATGCAGGCCCTGCGAATCATCCAGGAATCCCTCAACAATATCCGCAAGCATAGCCAGGCGCATACGGTGCGCGTTTTTATGCGTAGCGACACCCAGGGTGATTGCAGTATCCTGATTGAAGATGATGGTGTTGGCATGAATATCACCCCCCAAACTGATCGAACTTCGAGTGATCACCTGGGGATGAGTATTATGGAAGAACGCGCCAAGCGTATTGGTGGTACAGTACAGTTCGAAAGTGAGCTGGGCGAAGGTACTCGCATTCTTTTGCATTTTCATTATCCGGAACTGCCCACGCCGAAAATTTCAAGTATCAAAGTCAATGTACAGGCACGGGTAAAATAACGCTTATGAGCTTACATGTTCTTCTGATTGATGATCACACTCTGTTTCGGGTCGGACTCGAATCCCTGCTGGAAAGCCGAGGGATCGAGATCGTAGCATCGGTAGGTTCAGGGCAGGAATGTTTGCGTCTGGTTGAAGAATTGAACCCGGATATTGTTCTGCTCGATATGCGCATGCCCGGTATCGATGGTCTGGGGGTTCTCAAACTTCTGCGCCAAAATGACCTCGCACTGCCTATCGTCATGCTGACCACCAGTGCGGAAGAAAGTGACCTGCTCGAATCCCTGCGTGAAGGCGCACAGGGCTACCTGTTAAAAGACATGGAACCGGATAAACTGGTACTGGCTCTGCGTGATATCGTCAGCGGTAAAACCGTGGTCGCGCCAGATCTGGCGCCGATTCTGGCACGTGCGGTACAAGGCAAGATCCACGAGAAAAAGGAGCCAGTGAGCACACCCTTCTCTGATTTGACTCCACGGGAAACCGAAATTCTGGGATTGCTGGCGGAAGGCCAAAGCAACAAGGTCATTGCCCGCAACCTGGGTATTTCTGATGGCACCGTAAAGCTGCATGTCAAAGCTATCCTGCGAAAACTGGAAGTCCACTCCCGTGTAGAAGCCGCCGTAATGGCTGTTGAATACGGCATGTCAAAAAATTCTGAAACACACTAATTGTTTCCTGAAGGTATATATGAAAACATTTAGCCAACTGGTAGCCGAGAGCGCTAAAAATATTGATGAAATTTTTCCCTGGGATCTGGAAGAGAAAAGAGATAGCCCGCCCATGCTACTCGACATTCGCGAACCCTATGAGTTTGATGCTATGCATATCAAAGACTCGACCAATGTTCCACGGGGCATTCTTGAAACCGCCTGTGAATATAATTTTGAGGAAACCGTACCCGAACTGGTAGAGGCGCGAGAACATGAAATCGTGGTTATCTGCCGTTCCGGCAACCGCAGTATTTTTGCTGCTGAAGTTATGCTTAAAATGGGATATAAAAATGTGGTTTCGCTCAAAACCGGCCTGCGCGGCTGGGTGGATTACGAACTGCCGCTGGTCGATGCCAATGAACAGGAAGTGAATGAAGATGCCGCTGATGAATATTTCACGCCAAAGCTACGTCCGGAACAAATAAGTCCAAACCCAACAACCACCAGCTAACGCTGGTGGTTGTTGGGTTTGTTAGTCATATTGTTACAATACTCGTCTATATAACCCATAAACATACGGTCTTGGATCACCATCAGGGTTAATGTACGTATGGTTAAATGATGATATTAGTTCAAATGATTGACCCAATCTTTCCGATAATTCATCAAGAGAATACCTATGCAGTGACAAGCTGGCACATTTAGGCGCCCCCGTTTTTGAAAATTCAGCAAATATGGCGTAGCCATCTACCTTTAATTTGGATTTGATATTTTTAAAATAACAATTTATATCATCTTCATCAGTTAGAAAATGTAAAACCGCCCTATCAATCCAGATATCTACCTTTGGAATGCTATCTACAATTGGAAGAGATATGTCCTGGCAAAGACAACGAATTTTATGGCCATCATCTTGCACCCTTTTCTTAACCTTATTTAGCGCCTCAATGCTAATATCATTGAGAATTAATTCTGCGCCTTTTAAAATTAGCTGATCAATCAAAACAGATGTCCCTGCGCCCGGTAAAAACACTGTGCAACCATCTATGCCTGGAACTTGATTTAGTAATTCAAATGTTTTTGACACATCCTTTTCATACCACCCAAGTTTTGAATCTTCTGTACCTGAAAATATTGAATTCCAATGTTCACTACTTGATTTCATAGTTTCTCGATTTTCCTTTTTCATAGTTAACAGACATTGTGATGTTGGGCATTTGTTAAACATGACAGCTTACGCCGTCTATTACCTTTTTTGCATTCTGATACAGTGCAAACAACAGTAGCAAGCTGGCGGTTATAAATATCTCGATTTGATGAGTTGCAATAAACCCTTGCAAGCGAATTCCAAATGTGCCGCCTAATGCGGGCATCAGGCTGGCAATAATCCCTATCGCAATCGGTAATATCGGGGAACAACATAACATGGGGGCAAGAAGCCCTATCACTACGCCGCCTGCAGCCGACGATTTACTGGACTTTTGACCCTGTTTTACCAGGTAAATAATAAACGATATTATAAGTGATGCCAGCCCGGCCATCAACACAGAGAATCCAATCAGGGTTGGATTTAAATACTGTAGCGCTTCAAAACTACTATAACCCCCGGTATAAGATGCGGGTAAAGTCATTAAATATAACAACAGAAAGGCGACAAAACTGATTATGGAAATCCGCTGATAGATTCGAATATTAAAAACAATTTTTAAGGCATTGAAAATTATTTTCATTCTGAGGTTCCATTGGAAAATTTGAGGATCAGGTTCATGCTAATGTTTGGCGCCGTATTCACAGCTCGCACCCAGCCTTTTTCATCAATTAGGAAATAAATATCGGGAAATTTCTTTTTATTAAGTTCCTGATCCATTTGCTTCGACGCTTCTCCTATGATCCAGTTACCCGGATTCTTAAGTCGTGGCGCAAATTTCCGCATAAATGTCAGCATATCTACCCCAGGGTATCCGCCATTGTTAAAATTACGCAAAGCAATGATTACCATCCCGGTCTTTTTCAATGCAGCCTGTTTTTTCTGCATGGCTTTAACGCCGGCAACACAAGTATGGCACCAGGTTGAAAATAACCACAACATCACCTTATGACCTTTATATTCCGCAAGTAAATGCTGTTTTGCCTGACTTGTGAAACTGACATCTGATAGCCTGAAAGGAAGTTTCCGGGGTGATAAATTGAAAGACCATGCAGTCAATGGCTGCGCCATCAATAACGACAGAAAAATTATTAATTTTATGGTTTTCAATTTCGGGGTCTCCGTGAACCATTTCTTCAACCTGCACAGCAGGAAAGCTGGCTTACGTCTTTGTTAAAGGTTTGCGCGGTCAACTTTAACCCTTCCACCATCGTCAGGTAGGGAAATAACTGATCGGCAAGTTCTTGAATGGTCATGCGATTACGGATGGCGAGTGCTGCTGTCTGGATAATTTCACCGCCTTCATGCGCCAATACCTGACAGCCGACGATACGACCGCTGTCTTTTTCTGCCACCAACTTGATAAAACCACGAGTATCGAAATTAGCCAACGCCCGTGGCACATTTTCCAGATCCAGCGTTCGGGTCTCAATCCGCAAACCCTGTTTTTGAGCCTGCCGTTCATCCAACCCGACCGTGCCGACTTGCGGATCGGTAAACACCACCGCAGGCATAACCGATAAATCAATCGCCACATCATCACCGGTCATGTTACGGGCGGCACGAGTACCGGCAGCGGCAGCGACATATACAAACTGGGGTAGATTGGTGCAATCGCCAGCCGCATAAATGTTTTCGACATTGGTACGCATGTGGTCATCAATGATAATTGCACCGCGTTGATTGGTCTTAACACCGACTTTGTCCAACTCCAGCGCGTCTGTATTTGGCTTGCGACCGGCAGCCACCAGTAATTGATCGCCCTGCACTTCCCCCTTATTGGTTTGCAGAATAAATAGTTTACCCTGGTGGCTAATAGAATTAGGCGATGTGTTTAGCATAACCTTAATCCCTTCATCTGCAAACGCTTGCATCAAGCCTTCACCAATTCCCGGATCTTCTTTTGATAACAGGGTGCTGCGCGCCAGCACGGTCACGTTTGCGCCAATATGGCGAAATGCCTGTGCCAGCTCAAGCGCAACCACAGATGCGCCTAACACAATTAAATGTTTCGGTATCGATTCTGTAATCAACGCTTCAGTTGATGTCCAGTAAGGTGTTTCTTTTAATCCCTGTATATCCGGTATTGCCGGAGTTGCACCCACGGTCAGCAAGATACGATCTGCCCTGATTTCTTTTTCGCTACCGTCCTGTTTTGTGATTATCAATGTATTGTTGTCTTTAAATCGCGCCATTCCACGCAGGAGATTAATCCCTGGGTTACTTTCCAGAATACTTTCGTATTTGGCATAACGCAGTTTTCTGACCCATTCCTGTTGTTGCTCCATCATGGCCTTGCGGTCAATATTCGGCCTGTTTAGCGGTAACCCGTTAAAGGAATGATGACCTTGAATGTGCGCAATATATGCACCACGAATAAAAATCTTCGAGGGCACACAGCCTATATTGACACACGTCCCGCCAATCAGATCCGCACCTTCTATAATCGTGACCGTTGCACCTTGTTCGGCAGCCTTAATTGCCGCCGCAACAGCGCCAGAACCGGTGCCGATAATGGCAATCTGCAGGCCGCCGCCAGCACTGCTGCCGACGGTATCATCATTATTTATCAGAGTCGCCCCATACCCCTTTGACTCAATGGCTTTAAGTAGCTGGCTGCTCTCGACCGCACCCTGGGTCTCTATTCTGGCCAGTCCCTGTTCATAGGAGACTGAAGCCGTAACACCTTCAAGAGCATTCAGTGCCTCTTGAGCGCTTTGCGCGCAGTGATCACAGGTCATCCCCGTGATTTGTATGTTGACTGTCTTCATGTAAATCACCTTTTTTGTTTAGTTTCCGTGAAGGCATTTAGACCCCTCAAGGGATACTGGAAAAAGTTCGGTTCAACTGAACCAGGTTATATCGTGCAGCGTTCATTTTTTTGCCAATAGAAAATGCCTCATCAAGTGAGAGCAAAAAAGTGCCCGGATGCGATGCCATCCAGCGTTCACCCGTTTCACGTGAACGCAAGAAGAAAACATGGTGGCAAAAACTGGTTGTGATATTTTCTTTAAGCTCAACTTCATCGGGGACAAGAAAGGAGACCATTACCTGCTCGGTCTGGGAGGATTCGATACCTTCGGGTAACACAGTTAGTGATATTTCATCCCCACTCAATGCACAGTTTGACGTGATATCTGCGCTAATATTAAGCAGTTCAGGAAGAAACAGGGTGTCCCAGGCACACCAGGTGTAAACTGTTTTCCCGTTGACCTTAAAACGGTGCTGCGTTTCATCAATGGCAAGACCCCAGAAACCGATGATTCGACGACTGTCATCGTAAAATACGCCGGGCCAACTTTTGATCATTGTTTTCACAGTGGTTAGCAGCATGTCGACACGTTCAGACAGGTGTTCGAGCGAAACGGCATCGCCTTCACTTAACAGGCGGTAAAGTTTTAACGCAAGGCGCTGTTCAGCGATACCCATCACAGGAAAGGCATCAATGAAGTGTTGAGCCAGATGATCAACATCAGGACTCATTAAACCATCTACAGGAAGTCTCTTATCTGCTATATCAATCACTCTTGCATCTCCCGTCTTTTTATTGTTTCAGTGTGGAGGGATAACCTGCATTAGCCATCGCTTTGGTTAATGCTTCGATATTGGTTTTGCCGGGATCGAAAGTTACCGTTGCGGTTTTGGTGTCAAAGCTTGCTTTCGCCTCAGTGACACCCTTAACTTTTTCCAACGCCTTGCGAATGGTAATCGGGCAAACCCTACAGGTCATGCCAGGGACATCAAACGTCACAGTTTTGCTTTCATCTGCCTGCGCCATGGATATAAAAGCTAAATTCATCAGTGAAACGCTTATTAGAAATGAAAATAATATTGTGCGTATCATTTTTCTACTCCTCCAGTTAAATATTTTCTTAAATAGTTATTCAAAAAATGCAAGTCCGTAGTATGGGAAAGCCAGCAAGGCGATCATCAATACGGTAACAACCCAGAAAATGATGCGTTGGTTGCGTAAGGTGCTGGGTATGGCGCAGGCATCACCAGGGGAACATTGTCGAGGCACCAGATAAAGTTTTCGAAACGCCAGAAACAAAAATACCAGCGTGATGCTTATAAAAATTGGTCGATAGGGTTCTAGTGCCGTGAGATTGCTTATCCAGGTCCCGCCAATACCAAGTCCCAGTAATACCAGAGGCCCGATGCAACACAACGAGCCGCCAATAGCGGCAATTATCGCTAAAATCATGGAGCGTTTATTGCTCCCGGTGGTTCGATCAGTCATGGCTGTTTCTCTCTAATCTTTGAGCTTGGTGATAAGCTTAATCCCTGTACCCAAGTACAGAGTCAAGAGGAAAATTTTCTGTTATTTAACCTTTATGAGGACAGCGAAAAGACTGGCGGTGAGAAACCGATTGATCTGGTACGTGCAAGGCATCAACAACCACCCGCAGAGCGGGTGGTATAATGAAAGCCGCTGGAAGGGGCTATTGTTAAAGTCAAACGTCTACCCCCCCATCGGTTCCGAACATTTTTCTTCTCGTTTCTGATTCTTAATGTGACCCGGCAGGGTGGGCACGATTTTTGTCTACCACAGGCACTTCCTTCGGTCGCCCACGCGGGAAATTTCAAGAACCTCTTTCACATGTTTAACGTCCAAAAATGAAGTAACGCGTGGGCACAAAACCCGTGCCCACCCTACAGCACTGGCAGTCGGAGAGAATCCCGCTCAGTACATCAAGACCACCAGTGTGGATGACTCGATGAAACATGGGTGAGAAATATTATGGGTGAAATAATCCCGCTAAAACGACATGAGAATGTTTATCGCTACTCTCATGTAGTGATTTTGCCAAGCTGATGAGTGAAGTGTGGAGTTAGTTACGTGAAGCTAATTGCAGAGAAATATAGAAAGTTAAACCCATCAGAGTTTTCCTGAGCAGAGCCGAAGGGCTCAGGGCGAACGGAATATGACAGTGCTTCGCAGCAAGCTGCGGGGAATAAGACCCAATATGATTCAAACGCTACGCTAACTATTCACCATAAAGATTGACGTTCTGTCTGACGTTCGAGGTCTCGATCAGGATTCGTTTATTCATATTGAAGAGTTACATGCTATTGTAGATTTCCATAACTTCATTTTCCTTGTCACCCGTTGAGCGTGCGCCATCATTGCGTAACACTTCAATGTGTTCAAGATAAGCCTGATTCACGTCGCCGGTGACATACTCGCCGTTAAAGACAGACGTATCGAAGCGTTTGATGTTTTTAGCTTTCTTGCGAACAGCCTTAACCAGATCGTCCAGATCCTGATAAATAAGCCAGTCAGCGCCGATGACCTCGGCAATTTCCTCTTCGTTGCGGCCGTGGCCAATCAACTCGTGGGCGGCGGGCATATCGATGCCGTATACGTTCGGATAGCGCACTGGTGGTGCAGCCGAGGCGAAATAAACTTTTTTCGCGCCTGAGTCACGCGCCATCTGTATAAGCTGTTTTGAAGTTGTGCCACGCACAATAGAATCATCTACCAGCAATACATTTTTACCGCGAAACTCCAGCTCAATGGGGTTGAGCTTCTGGCGTACGGATTTCTTGCGCTCAGTTTGCCCCGGCATAATGAAGGTTCGGCCGATATAGCGATTCTTGATAAAGCCTTCGCTGTAGTTCACATTCAGCGCATAAGATAATTGCAGCGCGGCGGTACGACTGGTGTCGGGGATGGGCAGTACCACGTCGATGTCATAATCGGGTTTCAGCCGTTTTATTTTCGCCGCCAGATAATCACCCATACGCATACGCGCCTTGTATACCGAAATGCCATCGATCATCGAATCCGGCCGGGCAAAGTAAACGTGTTCGAATATACAGGGGGTCAGTTCCGGATTCTCGGCGCACTGTTGTGCTTGTAGCTTGCCGTCCATGTCAATAAACACGGCCTCACCGGGCGCCACGTCACGCAGCAGTTCATAGCCGATAATGCCCAGTGCGACACTTTCCGACACCACCGCATATTCCTTGCCTTTATCCGACTCACGCACGCCCACCGCCAGGGGCCGAATACCATGGGGATCACGAAATGCCAGAATGCCTCGTCCGGTAATCATGGTGACCACGGCATAGGCTCCCCGGCAGCGCTTATGCAACGCGGCCACCGCTTTAAAAGCGTCTTCAGCACATAGCTGCAACTGGCTAGCCATCCCCAGTTCATGCGCCAGCACATTGAGCAGAATTTCCGAATCCGAATCCGTGTTGATATGCCGACGATCCTGCACAAACAGTTCGTGTTTGAGTTCTTCAGCATTGGTCAGGTTGCCGTTGTGTGCGAGCGCAATCCCGAAGGGTGAATTCACATAAAAGGGCTGGGCTTCAGCCGAGGTGAAACAACCTGCTGTAGGATAGCGCACGTGTCCGATACCGATATTGCCCTTGAGGCGCAGCATATGCCGAGTACGAAAAACATCACGCACCAGGCCGTTGTCTTTACGCATATACATGCGATTCTGATCGCAGGTAATAATGCCTGCGGCATCCTGCCCCCGATGTTGAAGCATGGTCAGACCATCATACAGGGCCTGATTGACCGGAGTTTTAGCGACAATACCGATGATCCCACACATGATCGTTTCCTCAACTAATAAAAATCAGAGACTGCTAAAAATGAAAATTGTCAGCCAGACTGTCCGGCAGGAAATCCCGCATCCGCACCGCAATGGCCTGAAAGCGAAATAGCAAGGCCGAATTCCGCCACATGGGCTGTTTGGGAAGCTCGGTTAAGCCGGACAACAACACCAGTACCGAGACCAGCAATACACCCCGCAGGAAACCAAAGACAACCCCCAGGAAGCGATCCGTTCCGCTCAGGCCGGTACGCTGCACCAGCCGTACGGCAAAGAAATTTATCACGGTGGAAACGATAAGCGACATGACAAACAGGATGACAAAAGCAATAATAAGGCGAAAAGATGAATTTTCAATGCTGGACGCCAGCATTTCTGACAAGCCGCCGGAAAAGGTGAGTGATACCCAGAAGGATAGCATCCAACCTGCCAGCGAAAGCGCTTCTTTAACAAACCCCCGGATGAGGCTGATAAAGGAGGAAATTAACAATACTCCAAGAATTGCATAGTCAATACCAATCATTTATACCTCTTGTCTCAAAACAGGCGCCCAACGGCGCCATTGATAAACAACCCCGCAGCAAGCTGGCGGGGTATTAAGTGGTAGCATGCTGATGGGTTTTGCTTCGCTCTACCCATCCTACTGTTTTTCGCTGCAAGCAGCGGGGAATAACACCCAAAGAGATTCAGGGGTGCCTTACCAGCAGGCCTTTTATTTTCTGCCGCGCCAGAAGACGGTCACGCACCTGTTTTGCCCCGGCACGGCTGATATAAGGCCCCAACCTGACCCGGTAAATTAATTTCGCATGGCCGCTACGTATCCCCTCGACAAAGGCGCGGTATTTCTGCTTTCGCAATTTATCGCGCAATTTGAAGGCATGGCTTTTCTGTTTGAAACTACCAACCTGCACGGCCCAGGCATGAATGGCGGGTACAGCCGAGAACGTTTTCTTTTTAGTGACCGTTGGCGATAGCGGCTGTTCAAGCCGCCCGGGAGGTTCTTTAGTCACGTTGGCTTTAGCGGTTTTTTCTTTATTGACCGGAGCAAGCCCTTTGGCGACCGCAGACAGGGGTGCGGAACGTTTGTCGATGGGAATACGCAGGCTACTTTGCCCCGCCCGCCTGCCGGCTGAATCGCCTGGGGCGAATTCAAGCTGGCGAATATTTTTAACTTCCGCTGGTTTAGCCGGAATACTGCTGCCATTGACGACAAAACCCGGCTTCCGATCTCCATTCAGAATCATGGGAATAAAAATGACGCCCAGCGCTACCAGCACGATAGCCCCCACCAGCCGCTGTTTGAGTCGAGATTGTTCCACCTGATTTTTCAGTCCCCGGCCTGTA
>VAOZ01241694.1_pt1 | contig 11622 bp, 10 predicted proteins | sample 3394041 | NCBI WGS metagenome assembly VAOZ01 (sample SAMN08290431, study PRJNA428436) | hydrothermal vent metagenome | isolation source: Deep-sea hydrothermal vent chimney | place: Indian Ocean: Southwest Indian Ridge
CCTGTGCCGTCATCGGTATCTCCGATATACATACCCGGCCGTTTGCGAACTGCTTCAAGACCTTTGAGAACCTTGATGTTGGCGGCGCCGTAACTTTGATTGCTCATGGAATACTCGTAACATGGAGAAAGATGGGGTGTGTTCTAGGACGACCAGGGCACGAAGGGGAGAAAATTAGGCTGAGCGCTTATGCGTTTTTTCCCACCAGCGACGTGGACCCAATCCGGCCGCGTCCAGACCACCGGGTATTCTAGCAGGCTCTGTTCATGAGCCCCCTTAAATAGGTAAAATTCTTTGCTGTTCCACGTGAAACACTCGCGTTTCGTCGGGCAAATCATCCGGGCATTCGGTACCAGTCCAAAAAACTTGGGCCTGTGAGGAACGTAAATAATGTAGTAAACGCCGGCGATGTTCATGATCAAGTTCCGAATCAAGATCATCGACGCATAAAACCACGGCTTCACCCAGGAAGTCAGTGTGTAGTGCGGCCTGAGACAGGAGCAAAATCAAAGTGGCTAATTTCTCCTGGCCTCGCGAGAATTCCTGGCGTTCACGTAGGTTTGTGAAACTCAATCGCCAGTCTGCCCGGTGAACCCCTGGACGGGTATAACCGAGTCGTCGATCCTGGTCACGCTGCTCACGCAGGCAACGCGACAGAGAAATACCACTCTTCCAACCTCGACGATAATCCAGCTTCGGCGTACCCAGCTCAGGTGCCAGCTGATCAGCGATTAGCTGATTGTGAAGCTCGAGCTTCTGCAAATAGGCGACACGCCAAGTATCCAAATATTCCGATGCTTCAGACATGCTCGCTTCCCATACGGCCATCTCGCGATCATCACCTTGCGCTCGCAACAAGGCATTACGATGAGCAAGAGAACGCCGGTACTGTCGACTGACAGCCAGGAACTGAGGTTCCACGTGGAACAGGCCCCAGTCCAAAAAATGTCGGCGTATGTCCCCTGGACCTGCGATGAGGACATGACTACCCGGTGCAAAACAAACCACAGCGCAATGCTGGAGTAGCTTGAACAGCTGCGGAATCGAAGATCCGTTGACGAACGCCCGCTGTCGAGATTCCGCACACAACAAACCAATATCGATGTGCTGACCCGAACTCTGAGCAACCCGGGCACGTAGGTGATAACCACCCTGCCCGGAGCGTATCAAGGCGCGCTGCCCACCGCTACGGAAAGAACGACCGTGAGACAACAAAAACATGGCCTCAAGAACCGTCGTCTTGCCTGCTCCATTGGAGCCATACAAAAAATTCAAACGAGGAGATGGGCTTAACGCTGCATATTCAAAACAACGCAAATCTTGAAAGCGTAGCTGAGTGAGATACATAGCCAAATAATGCAGCGCTGAAAATTAAGCAATCAACGTAAACTGAACTACTCAGAAACATTCAATCATAATCTTAGAGGCATGACGACATATCTAGCAGTGGTATCTGCAGCGGCTTCTAGTAAGCAACTTGATTGCGCATCGCGTAGGCTTAGCCGTACTTTTTCACCTTGCAAAACAGCAATAGCTTCCAACATGTAGCTGACATTAAAACCGACAGCTAGATCATGTATTTCGGTTTGTACCTCAATTTCCTCTACCGCCTCATCCTGCTCAGGATTGTGGGCAACGATACGCAGGATTTGCTCACTGAATTCCAATTTCACCCCACGATACTTTTCATTTGAAAGGATGGCTGCGCGTTGCAAAGCAGAACGAAAAGTAGCTCTATCAATTTCGACAATCTGATCGGCGCCAATCGGGATGACTGCCTCGTAATCAGGGAACTTGCCATCAATCAACTTAGATGTGAAAGAAGTTTCCTGGCGGCGAAGACGAAGGTGATTTTGAGCTAGCTCGAGTTCCACCTCCACCTCGTCACTAACCAGTAAACCCATAAGTTCTTGCACCCCTTTGCGAGGTAAAATGATCTGTTTTGCCATTGCCTGACTACCAGGTAACACAGCTTCGGCCAAGGCGAGACGGTGACCATCTGTGGCCACACATCGCAAACGTGCCTCACGCAAATCGAAAAGCAGACCGTTAAGGTAATACCGCACGTCCTGAGTCGCCATAGCAAAAGCGGTACGTTCCATCAGCGAACGTAGTGCCGATTCAGAAATGGTCAAATGATCGATAACATCGATGCCTTCCAAAGTTGGGAAATCATTGGCCGGTAAGGTAGCCAGTGTGTAGCGACTTCGGCCTGCTCGGAGTAGTAAGCGATCATCTTTTAACTCCGCCTTTATCGTTACACCCACCGGCAAGGCCCGGACAATTTCAAACCATTTTCTTGCTGGGATTGTGGCAATCCCGGGCTGTCCTTCCGTAAGGGAGCATTGGGCCGTCATTTCAACTTCAAGATCGGTTGAAGTGAGAACCAGCTTCATTTCTGGGGTGACCTCAACCAGCAAATTGGAGAGTATGGGCATAGTCTGGCGTCGTTCCACTACCCCCACCACTTGTTGTAAAGGTTTTAACAAAGTTTCACGAGCAAGGGTAAATTGCATGGCGGCTTCCAATTCTTATTTCTTAGGTAAATTAGTAGTAGTAGAGGCTAGGAAATACAAAGATTAAACAATTTTTGCGTTTGTTTTCAGTCTGTTATAACACTTTCAGGTAATTAAACCGTCCTAAAATCCTGAGCATAGTTTGTGGATAAATCAATAGACGAGACTTACCCAAAAATTATCCACAAGATATTAGCCTGTCAAAATTCGGATTAACTTATCCCAATCCTGATGCATGCGGGCGTCCTGAGCACATAGGTTGTGGATGGTACGACAAGCGTGCAATACGGTGGTATGGTCACGACCTCCAAAAGCCTCGCCAATTTCCGGAAGACTGTGGTCAGTTAACTCCTTGGACAAAGACATTGCCATTTGTCGTGGGCGGGCCAATGAGCGTATCCGGCGTTTGGAGAGTAAATCGGAAAGACGGATCTGGTAATAATCAGCGACCGTTTTCTGAATATTGGCGATGGTCACTGCAAGTTGATGTACCGAGAGCAAATCACGCAGGGTTTCCTGGGTAAATTCCAGGGTGATGGGTCGGTTGAAGAAGTTAGCGCGGGCAGCCAGGGTATTCAGCGCCCCTTCCAGATCACGAACGTTAGAACGTATCCGGCGTGATAGCAACATGGCCACCTCATCGGGTAAAGCCAGGTTACGATCGTGGGCTTTAGAGAGCAGGATCGCTGCACGCGTCTCAAAATCAGGGGGTTCAATCGCCACCGATAAACCCCAACCCAGTCGGGACTTAAGACGCGGTTCGAGATTCTCGACTTCCTTGGGATAGCGATCACAGGTTAGAATAATTTGTTGTTTGGATTCAAACAGTGCGTTGAAAGTGTGGAAGAATTCTTCTTGGGTGGTATTCTTGCCTGCGAAAAACTGGATATCATCGATAAGCAGTGCATCCACGCTGCGAAAGTGTCGTTTGAAAGCGTCCATATTCTTGTTGCGCAACGCTTCAATCATCGCACCGACAAATTGCTCTGAACGCAGATACAGTACCTGCATCCCGGGATGTGTCTGATTAATCAGGTTACCGGCAGCGTGCATCAGATGAGTCTTGCCAAGCCCGGTACCCCCATACAGCAAGAGAGGGTTGTAAGCATGGCCCGGGTTCTGCGCCACTTGCATGGCAGCGGCCTTGCCAAGTTGGTTTGATTTACCTTCTACAAAGTTATCGAAGGTATAAGCAGGGTCCAGTTTGCTATCGAACAGTGGCGTGGCGGCAGGGCTGCTGGTATCAGACTTACCTGTTTGGATAACAGGATTCAGTGGAGGGTCCTGCTGTTGTGAGGAGCCAAGATTGAGTTTGATCTCAATAGGATGGCCGGCTAGATGTTGCATGATGGTACGGATGCGAGCCAGGTATTGACTGCGCACGGTGTCTAAAGTGTAGGCATTGGGCGCGTACAGAACCATCCCTGATTCATATTCCTTAACCTGCAAGGGCATTAGCCAGGTATGCAGGTCAGCCTGATCGAATTCGCCTGCAAGGCGATCGAGGCATTGTTGCCAGAGATTGATCATCATGAGACGGCAGGTGCCTGCAAAAAGGTGGTGCTAGGAACTTATAGTGTAGCAATCACATGAAGCGGAAGGGGTCTTAGCAAACTTGGGTGATAACTCTTGACAGTGGATAGCTGGGCGAAGGACAATTCGAAGTCTTTTTATCTGCATCACGAACAACAGGATCCTATCATGAAGCGCACCTTTCAACCCAGTAGGCTCAAGCGGGCACGTACCCATGGTTTCCGGGCACGCATGCGTACCGCCGATGGACGTAAAATCATCTCTGCTCGTCGTGCCAAAGGTCGTAAGCGTCTCAGTGCTTGAAGACCATGCCGGATCAAGGTTTGTCACGTCGCAACAGGCTGACAACTTCCGCGGATTTTGCGGGTTTGAGTCGAAGCTCAAAACGAGTAGTAGGGCCTGCTTTCCAGATTCGTCATACTCTGGGCGACCGAGAGCAGGCACGGCTAGGCCTGGCCATTTCCCGGCGGGTATCACGCCGTGCAGTACAGCGCAACCGGATAAAACGACAAGTCCGGGAGAGTTTTCGCCACCACCGGCTATCCTTACCCGCCATGGATATTCTGGTTATAGCCCGGCAGGGGGCAGCAGAACGAGACAACACTTCGCTGCGTACTGAGTTGGAATCCTTGTTTGAGCGGCTGAGCAGGTTAAAGCTGCCACTGTAACCCGGCACAATCGCGAGCAGAAACGGTCCTATCCACCTGGCGGTGATAGGAATCTCAGGAAAAGTAACCCCATGAATCAGATCCGAACGTACCTGATCTTTGCCTTGTTGTTCGTCAGTTATCTGATATGGATGCAGTGGCAACAGGACTTTGCATCCCCCCCTCCCGTGGTCACCAAGACCCATGTCACCGCAGTAACCAGCCCTCCGCTACCCTCATCTACGGCGACAAATTATTCACCGAAGAGTATGGAGATCCCTCAGCCAGTGGAGCTGCGCAAAGCGGCTACCAAATCAGAAAAAGCTCCGCTTGCCAGCTCTGGGCAGCGCATTACCCTGCGCTCGGATGTATTGGCCCTGACCTTAGCAACTCAGGGCGGAGCCTTGGTTAAGGCAGAATTACTGAAATATCCGGTCAAACCTGGATCGAAGCAAGTGGTGGCCTTGCTTAACGATCACCCCAAGAAGTATTTCACTATACAGAACGGCTTGGTTAGTACCCCCGGTAAGGCCCCTTCTGCACAGGCAACCTACCAAACGAGTGGCAAGCATTTCGTACTCAAGTCTGGCGAAAAAATAATTCAGGCGGTGCTACGTTGGCAGGATCCAGCCACCGGCTTAACGGTGATAAAGCGTTATACGCTTACCCGTGGTAGTTATAACGTGCAGGTTACCCAGACGGTAGAAAACCGAGGTAAGGCAACCTGGGTGGGCAGCACCTACGAGCAACTCATACGTACCGCTCCGCATGTCAAAAGTGGTTTTCTCGAAGGGTTTACCAATCCCTCCGAGCACGCCTTCACCGGAGCTGTGTGGTATAGCCCAGCTGAAAAATTCAACAAGTTATCGTTTGCAGATTTTGAGAAAGATCCCCTAAAGAAGAAAGTCAAGGGAGGCTGGCTCGGTTTTACCGAACTCTATTTCCTGGCGGCATGGATTCCGGAAAACCATCATCTGCAAAAGTTTTCCAGTAGCCGCTTCGGGCAGCCTGGACAGGAACGCTATCTGGTGCGTAGCATCGGTCCTGCATTCAGCGTTGCGCCGGGGCAGAATGTGACCAGTCGGGTGCATTTGTTTCTGGGTCCGAAAATTCCCGATAACCTTGAGGCCGCCGCACCGGGTCTGGGTTTATCCGTTGATTACGGTTTATTGACGATTATTGCCAAACCCCTGCAAGGATTGCTGGGTTGGCTCGAGCAACTCACCCACAACTGGGGTTTAGCAATCATTCTGCTGGTGATCCTTATCAAGGTTTCGTTCTACAAGCTCAGCGAGGTGCAATATCGCTCAGCGGCGAAGATGCGCAAACTCAGTCCGCGCATTCAGGCCTTGAATAAGCGTTATGCCGATGACAAGACAAAAAAACAACAGGCCATGATGGAGTTATACAAGAAGGAGAAAGCGAATCCCATGGCGGGTTGTTTGCCGATGCTGGTGCCGATTCCGGTGTTCTTCGCCCTGTACTATGTCTTGTTCTCGAGCGTAGAACTGCGACAGGCACCGTTTTATTTTTGGATACATAGCCTGTCCGCGCCGGATCCTTATTTTATTCTACCGATCATCAACGCGGCGATCATGCTGGCCCAGCAGTTTTTGATGCCGTCGACCGGTATGGACCCGAATCAGGCTCGGATCATGAAATTCATGCCGGTAGGTATGGCCGTGTTGTTCGCCTTCTTCCCGGCCGGCCTGGTGTTGTACTGGGTCACCAACGGCCTGCTCGGTGTACTGCAACAGTGGTACGTTACCCGCAAAGTCATGGCCGAGCCCGGCAAGCACTGAAGCGAGGTGAATCTTGGGAGATCAAGATTCCAGCATTGTTGCGGTAGCTACCCCTCCGGGTAACAGCGGGATCGGTGTGCTACGCGTTTCCGGAGCCACGGTGGCGTATATCGCCAGGCAATTATTGGGCTCGGTGCCCCAGCCTCGGCATGCTCATCTAACAACATTTCGCCAAGCTAATGGCCAGGCCATTGATCAGGGCTTGTTACTGTATTTTCCAGCGCCGCATTCCTATACCGGTGAGGATGTGGTGGAACTACAAGGCCATGGTAGCCCACTGCTTCTGGATATGTTGTTGCAGAGAGTCTGCGAGTTGGGTGCACGGCCTGCGCAGCCAGGTGAATTCAGTGCTCGCGCCTTTTTCAACGGCAAGCTTGATCTTCTGCAGGCTGAAGCCGTGGCCGACCTGATTGCGGCCGGTAGCGAGGCCGCGGCACGGGCTGCGCTACGCTCTCTCGAAGGGGAGTTTTCGCTACGGGTACAGCAGTTGCAAGGTGCCTTGACCGCATTGCGGGTACAGATCGAGGCAGCGATCGACTTTCCAGATGACGACATCGACTTCCTAGCTGATCCCGGCCTGCTACAGCAGCACCAGGCGTGGTGCGAAAGTCTGCAGAAGTTGTTATCAGAAGCGCGTCATGGTGTGCAATTAGCCGCCGGTTTGCATGTAGTTATAGTGGGCCGGCCCAACACCGGTAAGTCGAGTTTACTGAATGCGTTGGCAGCTAGTGAACGAGCTATCGTCACCGCTGTACCCGGTACTACCCGCGATGTAATTGAAGTCAACCTGCAACTGGATGGTGTGCAATTGACGCTGGCTGATACCGCAGGGCTGCGTGATAGTGACGATCCGGTGGAGCGGGCGGGCATGCAGCGAACCACCCAGGAATTGGCCCGCGCCGATCTGCTACTGCTGGTTTCAGATGAGGTCCACATTGAAGAAGATGAGCGTGCCCTGGCTACCCGGGTGTCGGGCAAGCCATGTTTGAGCGTGCTTAACAAGATCGACCTCTACGATAGGCAACCGGCACGCTTGCAATACGCCGAAAAAGTACGCATCGCCTTGTCAGTACGTAGCGGAGCAGGGCTCGATCTGTTGCGTCACGAATTACGGCAACGGGCCGGTGCGGAAAGTGCAGGAGAGCATACTTTTAGTGCCCGTTCACGGCACCTACTCGCCTTGCAACGAACCCTGGATGCGGCAGTCGCTGCAGGGCGGCTACTGCGTGAGCAGCGAGCAGGAGAACTGGCAGCAGAAGGTTTGCGAGAAGCCCAGCAAGCGCTCGGTGAAATTACCGGGGAATTTATCCCTGATGATCTCTTAGGGGCTATTTTCTCCAGTTTCTGTATCGGTAAATAAATACGCAGCAACGAGCACAGGCTCTTGATACAGGGTGAATCCGCCCACATCTGTGCTGTGGCAGCATTCCGTTGGAGGGACCCATGATCGAGTTATATTACTGGCCGACGCCGAACGGCCACAAAATTACCCTGTTCCTTGAAGAAACCGCTCTGCCCTACACCATCAAGCCGGTAAATATCGGCAAGGGTGAGCAGTTCCATACCGGCTTTCTGTCCATTGCCCCCAACAACCGCATACCTGCGATCATCGATACCCAGCCAGCGTTTGCAACCACGCCTGTTAGCGTATTCGAATCGGGAGCCATCTTGTTGTATCTGGCCGAAAAAACCGGGCGTTATCTTTCCGGTGATCCTGAAATCAGGATCGACACCTTGCAGTGGCTGTTCTGGCAAGTGGGGGGACTGGGTCCGATGCTGGGTCAAAACCATCATTTCAACCGCTATGCGAGCGAAGCCATCCCTTATGCTATCAAACGCTATGTCAATGAGACGCGGCGTTTGTATGGGGTACTCGACCGGCATTTGGCAGAGCGCACCTTTATAGCCGGTGCGGACTACAGCATTGCCGATATGGCCTGTTATCCATGGTTGGTTCCGCATGAAGCGCAAGGTATGCGCTTAGAAAACTTTCCGAATCTACGTCGTTGGTTTGCTACTATTGCCGACCGTCCGGCTACCCAGCGGGCCTATGCTCGAGGAGAGTCCTATCAAAAACTGAGCGATTTGGGTAGTGAGCAAGCCCGGCGTTTCTTGTTTGGACAGAACGCGGCCTGAGTGCCCTGGGGCCACTCGTTAAATCTACGGTGCACCCACTGCGTGCATGGCGTCATCACTCACAGTTGGATTAACTAGATGATAGGGCCCCGAGAGCTGCTCCGTGGCCCCGGCTAATCGAACCGCAGGCGACGGCTTTTCGAAATACCCCTTGGCTAGTTTTGCAACATCACCTTGAGTCGCTCGAGATGGGCCAGTGCGGTTTGGCGTTGCGTCGCGGCATCCAAAGCCGGATCCCGACCCTCCCAGTGGAGCTCGGCTGCGGGTAGCTCTTGCAGAAAACGTGATGGTCGCAAGTTCATGATCTCACCCCAGCGGCGGACCCGGGCGGCATAACTTAGAGTGAGCCATTCCTGGGAGCGGGTTAGACCTACGTAGAACAGGCGGCGTTCCTCATCGAGATGACCCTCGTCGATTGCCGCCTCGTGCGGTAGAGTGCCCTCTTCTGCCCCAACGATGAATACACAGCGGAATTCCAGACCCTTGGAGGCATGCAAGGTCATCAGGCGAACCGCATTACCGGTATCATCGCGTTCGGCATGGCCCAGCAAGGTCAACTGTTGGGTAAGGTCACCGCAGCCAGCGGTACCCTTTTGCATGGCTCGAAACCAGTCACCGAGTTCAGTCAGGTTGGCGCGGCGGCGCTGGCGCTGGGAAGGGTCACCGGGAAGTTGCGCGAGGTATTGTGCGTAGCCACTGCGCACCAGGACTTCGTCAAGTAATTGCGCGGCTGAAAGTGTCGCAGAGCGGCTTCGCAACTGTCGGATCAATGCGGCGAAGCCTGCCAAGGCCCGAGCTTGGCGGGTGGCAAGCTGACTGAGAATTTCAGGGCGACTGGAGGCATCCAGCATGGGTAGGTGTCTGGCCTGCGCCGCCAAGCCGAGTTTCTCCAAGCTACCTGGACCAACCTCTCGACGTGGCAGATTGACGATGCGCAGAAACGCCGCATCGTCCTCGGGATTCGCGATCAGCCGTAGGTAAGCGAGGATGTCTTTAACTTCAGCGCGATCCAGAAAGCTGAGTGCGCCGCTTAAACGATAGGGTACGCGAGCCAGGCGCAGGGCCTTTTCTAAGGCGCGAGCCTGATGGTTACCACGATACAGAATAGCTTGTTCATTCCAGGCGACCTGGTAGCGTTCATGGAACTCGATGAGCCGCGAGGCCAGGCGTTCAGCCTCATGTTCGGCATCGCGACAAGCAAGCACCCTAATCGGTGGGCCCGCTTCGCGTTCACTCCATAACCGTTTGGAGTGGAGATGCTCATTGTGGGCGATTAGAGCATTAGCGGCGCGCAAAATACGGCCCGTGCAACGGTAGTTCTGCTCGAGTTTAATCACTCGTAGCTCAGGGTAATCCTGGCCAAGCAAACTGAGGTTTTCCGGACGTGCACCACGCCAGGCATAGATACTTTGATCATCATCACCCACGCAGGTAAAGGCTCCACGCGGGCCAGCCAAGACTTTGAGTAGGCGATATTGAGCCTCGTTGGTGTCTTGGTATTCGTCGACCAGTAAATAGCGCAGTCGTTCACGCCATTTCAATGCCAGCTCCGCATGAGATTCAAGAAGTTGCAAGGGCAGGCGGATAAGGTCGTCGAAATCAAGCGCGTTGTAGGCGGTAAGTCGGCGCTGATAGGCTATATAGAGTTCGGCGGCTTGTCGCTCTTTAGAAGTGCCAGCTTGTTCGCTAGCTGCCAAGGGATCCAGGCCTGCATTTTTAGCCCGGGACAGTAGAGCCCGTAAGGTTTGCAAATCATCTGCCTTACAAGCGGCAGGGGTCAAATCTTTGAGCAGACCAAGCGTGTCATCCGTATCCAGCACGCTAAAGTTGCGTTTCAAGCCGGCATGGCCATGCTCAATCTGCAAGATACGCAAGCCCAGAGCATGAAAGGTTGAAATCTGCAAACCCTCTGTGTGATCCGCACCCAGTCTTTTGGCAATGCGTAGGCGCATCTCTCGTGCCGCTTTGTTGGTGAAAGTGATGGCAGCGATAGCCTGGACAGGCAGGTTCAGGCGATCAATGAGATAGGCGAACTTCTCCACGATCACCCGAGTCTTGCCGGAACCCGCGCCCGCCAGGACCAGCAAAGAACCCTCAGTATATTCAATGGCGGCACGTTGCGGTGGATTGAGCATGGGGAACCCGGCTGAAAGCCGATATTGTAACGGCGCGCGTTCCGATATCATCAGATACTGCAACGAGGTGGGCGATGGCTAAGCTGTATTTCTATTATTCGGCAATGAACGCCGGCAAGACTACGACCTTGCTACAAAGTGCTCACAATTATCATGAGCGGGGCATGCGCACTTTGATCCTTACTCCGGCACTGGACCATCGTTACGGCAAAGGGGTGGTTGCATCGCGTATTGGCCTCAAGGCTGAGGGTCACCGTATTGGGCCTCACCAAGATTTGTTGGCACTGGTCGAAACAGATCTACGGGTACGGGGTACGTTGCATTGCGTATTGGTGGATGAAGCGCAGTTTTTGAGCAAGCCCCAGGTGTGGCAATTGAGCGATGTGGTCGACCAACTACAGATCCCGGTACTCGCCTATGGTCTACGTACCGATTTTTGTGGCGAGTTATTTGTAGGTAGCCAGTATTTGCTGGCTTGGGCAGATGAACTTTGTGAGATCAAGACCATCTGCCACAGCGGCAGCAAGGCAACTATGGTGGTACGTATTGATGAGCAGGGCCAAGTAGTGCGCCAGGGCCCGCAGCTGGAGATAGGTGGTAATGATCGCTATGTCTCGGTGAGCCGCACTGAATTCAAGCGCGTTTTCGATGGCCAAGGAAAACTTGATGCGACGCAGTTAGGGCTGTCGTTGGAGGGTATCGAGTCCGCCACTATTACGCCACAAAATGACTGATCGCCTATTGCCGGTGGCCTAGGAGCTTGTCGGACTTGAGATCAATCTACTGCGGCGGCCTCAAATCGGCCCATTTTTCCGGCCCTTATCGTTCAATAGAACCACTATTCGCCTCAAAA
>VAOZ01100823.1_pt1 | contig 11605 bp, 12 predicted proteins | sample 3394041 | NCBI WGS metagenome assembly VAOZ01 (sample SAMN08290431, study PRJNA428436) | hydrothermal vent metagenome | isolation source: Deep-sea hydrothermal vent chimney | place: Indian Ocean: Southwest Indian Ridge
ACGTCGCTTTGGGCGACAAAAAGATGTGCCTGTGGTGGTTTGCTCTGCTCAGTGCCAACCGGTATACAACACCCTTCGGCAAGGGTGCTGAATAGTTACCAATATTCAACCGCTGTGTTTTGCCCCGGCCTCTTATTTTCACTCATCCGTGCGCGCCATTTTTTCTTCATAGTGGCCTAGCGCCAACTTTAATTGTTGTAGCGGTTCGAACAGCCCACTATCAGAATCGCCGGACAGAAAGGTAAGCAGAGGATAGATCTGCCGGGTAAGTAAAAGCCGGTGGGGCTCAAGAAATTGGGTATCCCCTTTTTCGATTAATCGTAGGGCCGTGCTGATATCCATTTTCGTGCGGCTATAATCTTTACGCCGCGACTTAATAGCCAGCTGATTGCCGCCGGCTTCAACCGCTTTTTGCAGATATTTCTCAGTTTCAGCCACCAGGCCTTCAATGGTCGATTGTTCATTTATCAGCGGCTCGAACATGCCGATACTGACAGTGATGTTGAGAGTATACCGGCCAGCTTCAAAGTTGATCGCGCTGATTTTTTTCAACAGGCGTTCGCCCAGTTGCGTGGCGCTTTCAATATCCGTATCACGTAGCAGCATGGCGAACTTGGCCAGTCCGATGCGGGCCACCATGTCTTCCTTGCGCACCAGTTGTGACAGGATAGCGCCGACCTGACGCAATGCTTTATCAGCAAAAGCTTTACCGTGAGCGATAAAAAGGGTATTAAAATCATCGATGTCCATGCGCAGCATGATGAACTGTCCGGCATGACGGCGACTGTAGGACAGCGCTTCTTCGCCACCTTTCCAGAAATAGCGTTCTCCACCGAGTCCGGTGAGTTCATCGATGGTGGCCTGGCGTTCCAGTTTATTTGAGGTTTCATCAAGCTTCTTGCGGGTCTGCTTGAACTGGACATGCGCCCTGGCGCGAGCGGTGAGTTGCACGGAGTCAAAGGGCTTGGTGATGAAATCGCTGGCGCCCATGTCCAGGGCGCGCTCCTTGGTTTTGTCATCGTCTTCCTTGCCCGTGATGATGACAACCGGCATGTCCTGAAAACGTATGTCCTCCGAGTTGCGCATGCGTTTCAGCAGGCCGAAGCCATCCAGATAGGGCATGGACAGATCAGTAAATACAACCTGAATATCCGTATCATTGGTCAAAATAGTCCAGGCGTCTTCGCCATCACACGCTTCCACCAGATCGTACTCTTTGCCCAGTACTCTGGTCATGGCTTTGCGCATAACCCGGGAGTCATCGACGGCAAGTATTTTGGGTTTGACCGTTTTTTCACTCATTGTGATATTTACGAAATTTTAATACAACATTGGTCGTCTTGCGCTATGCTCGAACGATACAAATGGGAGCGGGAGCAAGTTTCAGGAGCGTGCGTCAACGACGCAGGAATCAGGCCGTTATTCCTGAATTGTTCCTACTATATTTGTGACTATCGGCACTGAATCTACTAACATGAGTGCCACGAGCGAATTGTGACAAGATTTCGAGGAGCAAAATGTGCGTTATTTCATTCTATCTGTTTTTTTATACACACTTGTTCTGCCTGTATCGGCCCACAGCGGGCAGGATAAGTATATGCGGCTGTTTTCCATCAAGGGAAATTACGCCGATGTACGTGAAGATCTGGAAATGGCGATTACCGATCGAGGCATGATCATCAGCAGTGTCGCTCATATCGGCAATATGCTGGCGCGTACGCGCAAGGATGTTGGCTCCAATAAACACATTTTTATCAAAGCGGAATCACTGGAGTTCTGCAGTGCAGTGATTTCTAGAAGCATGATGGAAGCCGATCCCCATAATATTGTGTTCTGCCCCTACATTATTTCGATCTACACCCTGCCCGGTGAGAAAAATCGGGTCCATCTAGCCTATCGCCGCCCCTTGCCAGTGGGCAGCCCGGCATCGAAAAAGGCCTTCCGTGCGGTGGAAAAGCTGCTGCAGGGTATCGTGAACGATACGATGAACTGAGTGCGGGAAGGGGCCGAAAAACCGCTTATTTTCGTCATTTGCCTGATCCCGCTGTAGACTGTTCCGGACTGCCGGGGGAGGTCTTTTCCAGGACCTTCTTGGGAGCTGAGGTATCCCCACAAAATAATGTTTAAAATTAAGTCGATAAAAGAAATATCCGCCAATGAACGCGAATATTTTATGCTGATGTGCCTGAGGTACAGAATACGCCAATCAATGCTGTCGCCTTTATTGGCGGACAGATAAGTGTCTGGCTTTTAAAAAATATCCGTGGGGATACCCCCAGCCTTGGGAGTATAAATAGCTTCACAAAGTAATTTTCCGGAAATTGCGCCCAAAATTATTTCTGAAGCAACTAAAGCCCATTACCCCGGATGTCGCTATATAAGCTGGTCTTCAGCTTAATGGCGGTACGTTTTTTTTATGACTCCTCAAGATTTGGTGACAGGTGTAATCAGGCTGGTATCCCTGCCTGAGGTGTGTATACGGGTAAATGAAATGATGGAAGATCCCGCTACTACCGCTAAAACGCTGGGGGAGGTGATTAGCCGTGATGCCGGCCTTACCGCGCGTTTGTTGAAGATCGTCAACAGTTCTTTTTATGGTTTTCCTTCCAAAATCGAAACCGTAACCCGCGCCGTGACCGTCATCGGGTTGCGCGAATTGCGCGGGCTGGTGCTGGCCGCTTCGGCGGTGGAAACCTTTTCCAGAATCCCTACCGAGGTCCTCAATCGGGTGCATTTCTGGCGCCATAGTGTTTACTGTGGCGTCGTCGCGCAACTGGTTGCCGAAGAATGCAAGGTGCTGCACAGCGAACGCCTGTTTGTCGCTGGGTTGCTCCACGATATTGGCAAATTGATCATTGCCCACCGATTGGCGGAGAAAATGAAAATTATCAAGCAACGCGTTGCGGCTGAACAACGCGTTGATTATGAAATCGAGCGGGAGGAGCTGGGCTTCGATCACGCCGATGTGGGGGGCGCCCTGTTACGGGAATGGAAAATGCCGCCCACGCTGTGTGATGCCGTGTACTTTCACCACCATCCTGCAGATGCGACAGACAGTCTGATGGATGCGGGCATTATACATCTGGCCAACCACATCACCGGTATGGCGGAAGAAGGCCTGGATGTGGATATAGAAACGATCATCCAGCCTATTGATGAGCGGATCTGGAATGTGCTGGCGGTGGATGCCAGCGTGATCGAAACCGTCTCCAGGAAAGCCGGGCCGCTTTTCAGCGACGCCCTGGAAGTGATCCTGCCACGCGCCTACCCGGTCTGAGCGAGTCGTACTCGCTTTGAAATAATCTTCCGGCTGCGGTATCTTGCGGCAGGTTCGCCATTTTCTGGAATATGATGCCCTCTCCCATTGATGAATTGCTCCATATTATGCAGCGTTTGCGTGATCCTGGGTCCGGTTGTCCCTGGGATCAGCAGCAAACCTTTCAAAGCCTTATTCCTCATACGCTTGAAGAAGCCTACGAAGTCGCGGAGGCGATCGAGAAGGGTGCCAGCGATGAGTTGGCTGATGAACTGGGTGATCTGTTGTTTCAGGTGGTGTTCTATGCCCGCATCGCCGAGGAAGAGGGCATTTTTGATTTTGCCCGGATCTGCCGCAATATCAGCGACAAGCTGGTTCGTCGCCATCCCCATGTGTTTGCCGGTGAAAAGGTGGCATCGGTAGCTGAACAGAGCGAGGCCTGGGAACGGCTCAAGGCGCATGAGCGGGCGGAAAAATCGGTCACAGAAAAAAACCGGATACTGGATGGGATCAGCCAGGCATTGCCGGCCTTGACCCGGGCACTGAAATTGCAGAAGCGCGCCGCGCGGGTGGGATTTGACTGGCCGGATATTCAGGGCGTGCTGGCGAAGATTCAGGAGGAAATCATCGAAGTGGAGGCCGAGCTGGAAGAGCCGGTGGCGGCGGATCGTATGCAGCATGAAATCGGCGATCTGCTGTTTGCCGTGGTGAATCTGGCTCGTCATACGGGCATGGATCCGGAAACCGCGCTACGGGTGGCCAACCGGCGTTTCGAGTCACGTTTTGCCCATGTGGAGGATGCGTTGAATACGCAGGGCGGATTTGCGCAGGCCAGCCTCGATGAGATGGAAGCCGCCTGGCAGCATGCCAAAAATGAAGAACATAAGAAAAAAGACAGAACCTGAACGCACCGGCACACCGCAAGGTTCATAGAATGAACACCAACAAACGCTGATTTTTTATGTTCATGCTCCCGGCAACATAGAACAGAAGATGAATGCTTTATTTGCGTGTATTAGCGTTCATTTGCGGATGAATACGCGTGTGACTCTCAGAAAATATTTGTAAAGGAATGGTTTTAGTGCGGTCGGGTTGATGAAGTGTTATTTCACATCAAAACCGTAAATCAGCATCTTTGACATCAAGTTCGGCGCATCCAGGTAGGGTACGGTATGGTTCGCACGAATGATCTTACGGCCCTCCTTTGACGAAGCAAACTTGATAAAATCTTTCGTCTGTCGGGAAGGATGGGGGCTGGTGACCAGATAGAGTGGTCGATAGAGGCCATAACTGCCATTCTTGATATTTTCATAGGTGGGCGATCTGCCACCGAATTTAAGCACCTTGACCTTGCGTTTGCGTGCGCTGCTGATCCCGGTAATGCCAAGGGCATCGGGATCTTTTTCACAGGCTTTTTCCAGTGGCCCGGATGATCTGACGATGTACGAGCTTTTGAATTTTGTATTGCTGTTCTTGAAAATATACTGACGAATGGCATAACCCACGCCGGATATTTTTCCACGGCGGGTATAGAGATGTATTTTTGCATCCCGCCCGCCAAGCTGTTTCCAGTTAGTGATCTTGCCCGTGTAGACCGCCCGGATCTGCTGCATAGTCAAATTGTTCACAGGGTTGGAAGGATGAGCGATGATAGCCAACGCATCCCAGGCTACCGGATACAGGATGGCATAGAGTTCGGATTTATTCGAGGAGGGCAGGCTCATGCGGCAGGTGCCGCCGATGTCCACCTTGCCGGCAACGGCATCGCGGATTCCACGGGTGGCTCCGCCACCTTCGAGAATGATCTGCACGCCGGTTTTTTTTGTGTAGGCGGTAGCCAGTTCTTTCATGAACGCTTTCTTGGTAATGCCGCAGCCGGCCCAAAGCAACGTGTTGTCTCCTTTTTGTGCAAAGGAGGGGATCATTAAGCTGAAGAAAAGAATAAAGATAAGGCTGAAACTGCGAATATTCATGTGCTGACCTGCGACTTAAAGTGGTTTACCGGAAACCCGGGTAAAAAAATGGTATAGAAGGTGATTAATCTCTTTGGGCGTCATTCTCCGCTGCTTGCAGCGAAAAACAGTAGGATGGGTAGAACGAAGCGCGAAGTCCAGTAGAGAAACCCATTAGCACCCTACAACTTAGGGTGGTTTATCCAGAGTAAGACTGCCAGTATGTTGTTTTTATTCCATAGATATAGTATAGCTAATGCTGTCAGTGCGTTATACCAAAAAAACACGTACCCGATGGTGGTCACTTCAGCCAGAATAAGGATGTTCCGTGATCGGGTAGAATAAGGGGTAAGGATGAATAAAATAATACTCTGGATGATGCTACCTGTTCTGCTGGGGCTTTTAAACGCCTGCTCGATAGCTAAACTCACGGTACGCGCCTCCATGCCCATGATCGAGGGCGGTATCGTTGCCATGAACCGGGAAACCGATCTGAAGCTGGCGCGAACCGCGATTCCAGCCAACATGAGCATGCTGGAAGCCTTGCTGGTAAACGATCCCGAAAATTCTCTGCTGCACGAATACGCTGCCCAGGCTTATTACGGTTATGCCTATGCGTTCGTCGAGGATCATGATCGCAGGCGGGCATCAAAGCTTTACCACCGTGGCTTCATACACGGCAAAGCGGCGCTGGCGGAACATGATCTGAGTGGGGCGCAACTCGAAGGCCGCCTGGATGTGTTGCAGGCGGCCGTAAACAAGCTGGACAAGGATGCGGTGCCGGCCTTGTTCTGGACTGCCTCCAACTGGGCCAAGTGGATCGACATGAACCGCGACAGCGTTCGTGCGCTGGCGCAAATGCCCAGGGTCGTGTTACTGATGCGGCGGGTGCTGGAGCTGGATGAAAACTATTTTCTGAGTGGCGCGCACCTGTTTTTTGGCGTTTATTACGGTAGCCGGTCACCCATGATGGGCGGGAACTTCGCCCTGTCAGAAAAACACTTCAATCGTGCGCGTAAAAATACGCATAATAAAATATTGCTTCCCGATTTGTTAGAGGCGCAATACCTGGACCGCCAGCGATTTGATCGCGCTGCCTTTCATCGGCACCTGCAACAGGTCATTAAGGCCGCGCCTGATTTATATCCAGCGCAGGCCTTCATCAATACGATTGCAAAACAAAAAGCCGTGGAATTACTGAAGAGGGAAAAGGAATGGTTTTAATTCGCAGCAGCTTGCTGATTGTACTTTTGTCCCTGTCATTCAACTGCCTCGCCAAAGATAGTTGGGTTCTCAAGTTCGCCACTTTGATCCCGCCGGATACCGCCTGGATGAAAGAAGTGGATCGCTGGGCGGCCGAGGTGAAAAAAGAAAGTCAGGGGCGCCTGAGGTTCAAAATCTATCCCGGCGGCATCATGGGGGATGAGCCGGATGTCCTGCGCAAGATCCGCAGCCGTGAGTTGCAGGGCGCCTTCTTTACCGGCTATGGTATCGGCCGCATCTATTCCCCGGCGCGGGTTCTGGAGATGCCTTTCCTGTTTAAAAATACCGATGAGTCCGATTATGTCCGCGACCGCTTGATGCCGGAAATTGAACAGGGTTTCAGGGATCACGGGTTTGAACTATTGGGCTGGCCGGAGGTGGGTTTTATTCACTTTTTCTCCAAATACCCCATTCACTCGCTGGCGGAACTCAAAACCCGGCACATCTGGTTGTGGCAGGGCGATCCCATGGGGGAAGCTTTTGCGAAAGCCGCCGGGGTGGCGCCGATTCCCCTTTCGATTATGGACGTTTATATGCAGCTGTCTGCGAGGCATGGCAGTATCGACACGGTTTACAATTCTCCCTTCGGTGTCCTGGCCCTGCAGTGGTACACCAAACTGAAATACGCTAGCAACATTTCGATGACCGACGCCATTGGTAGTTTCGTGGTGAGTAATCGGTTTTTTGATCACCTGCCGCCTGATCTGCAAACGCTGTTAAAACGTACAGGGAAAATTACCGGCCAGCATATTACGGCCATTATGCGTCGGGATAATCAGAAGAGTATCGCCCAACTGAAAAAGAGTGGGATTAAATTTATGTGGGACTGGAATAAAAAGGAGTCCGGGGAGCTGTTATCACTACGTAATCATGCCGCCAAAATCATGGCCGACTCCGGTTATATTCCGCGTGACTATTTTGAACGCACGCGCAAAATGCTGGAAGTCTTTCGTGCCGAAAAGGCGGCTGGCGACAAACCCTGATGTTGACCCGGCTCAGACGGGCACTCGTGCTGCTTGAAACCGTGGTTGCGTCAAGCAGCCTGCTGTTATTGCTGCTACTGGTGCTGACCCAGATTATCGCCCGCGATGTTTTTGAAACGGGCTTTCCGCTATTGGAAGTGATTTCCCGTCACCTTGTGCTGTTTGTGATTTTTTTCGGGGCAGGGCTGGTGACCGAACGGGGACAGCATATCCGGATTGATGTACTGGCCAGCCTGCTGTCTCCTCAACAACGAAAAACACTGGTGCGCCCCCTGATGGGGCTGGGTGCGTTATTGTGCGCGGCTCTGGCCTGGTATGCCAGTTCGTTCTGGCTGAGTGAATGGCAGTATGCGCAAAGCAATGAACGCTGGGCCGCAGCACTGGCAGCGGTCATACCCGTAGGCTTTGCGGTACTGGCGCTGCATTTTCTGCTTGTGGGTCTACTGGGTTTTGAGCCGACATCAGAACCAGACTCTGACGCGGCAAAGACGCAGGACAAAGTGGAAAGCGCATGACTTTTCTTGTCGTCGGGATTCTGTTGTTACTGGCGCTGTTTGGCCTGCCTCTGTTCGTGGTGCTGGGCAGTGGCGGTATCCTCGCTAGCATTAGCGTTAATCTGGAACCCGAAATCCTGATCATCGAGCTCTATCGTCTGGCCACCCAGCCTAATTTGATCGCTATTCCACTGTTTACCCTGGCCGGGATGATCATGGCGGCTGGCGGTAGCCCGCAACGGCTGGTCCGGTTGTTCGACGCCATGTTTGGCTGGATGGCCGGGGGTCTCGCGGTGGTGACTATTATCTCCTGCGCTTTTTTTACCGCCTTCTCGGGCGCATCAGGCGTGACCATCATTGCGTTGGGGGGCCTGCTGTACCCCATGCTCAAGCAGGCTCGTTATCAGGAACGTTTTAGCCTCGGCCTGCTGACCTCGGCGGGATCGCTGGGATTGCTGTTTCCGCCCAGTATCGCCATTTTGCTGTACGGAATTGTCTCCGGCGTCAGTATTCATGATTTGTTTCTGGCGGGTATCGTGCCCGGCCTGCTGCTGTTACTGATGCTGTCTGTTTATAGCCTGAGGGTGGCGAAAAAGAGTCAGGTGCCGACACACAGGTTTTCTTTCTCCGAAATGATCCGTGTAGTGCGCGGGAGTCTCTGGGACATCATGCTGCCGGTGGTGATTATTATTGGCATCTTCGGTGGCTATGTCACGGTTACGGAAGCGGCCGCGCTGACTGCCGCCTATGCCCTGGTCATGGAAACCGTGGTCTACAAAACTTTGAATCTGTGGCGTGATATCCCCCGGGTGCTAAGTGATTCCGCCGCACTGGTGGGCAGCATCCTGATTATTCTGGGTGTCGCCATGGGGTTGACCAACCTGCTGATCGACTCCCAGTTACCCATGCGCCTGCTGGCGCTGATGGAACAGCACATCAGTAGCCCGTTGCAGTTTCTGTTGCTGCTCAACCTGTTTTTGCTGGTAGTCGGTGCGATGATGGATATTTTCTCCGCCATCGTCGTCGTGGTGCCCTTGATCCTGCCGCTGGCGGCCCGCTACCAGGTCGATCCTGTGCATCTGGGGATCATTTTTCTCGCCAACCTTGAAATCGGCTACCTCACTCCCCCGGTGGGCATCAACCTGTTTATTGCCTCCCAACGCTTTGGTAAATCCATTATCACCCTCTTCAACTCCGCTCTGCCGTTTCTACTGCTAATGCTCATCTGGTTGTTATTGTTGACCTACATCCCCGCATTGACCCTGTGGTGGCAGTAACGGTTTCATCTCTTTGGGTTTAATTCCCCGCTGCCTGCAGCGAAAACCAGTAGGATGGGTAGAGCGAAGCGCAAAGTTCAGAGGGGAAACCCATCAGCATGCTACATGCTTAATACCCCGCCCGCTTGCGATGGGGTTATTTAGCTAAGATATTTTCTCTTAATGTGGTCCAGTAAATAGTTAATAAATATTCGTGTTTTCAGAGGGATATATTCCCTTGAAGGATACAAAAGATGTATCCCGCTATTGAAATCTGTAGCAGTAACGGAATATTGGTTAAACAGCCTGATTAATGAACCAGATTGAATGTCATTATATACCAGCCAGTCGGGAAGTAATGCCAGGCCCATCCCCAAAATAGTACACTGCCTGATTGATTCTGAATTGGTGATTAAACATTGTCCGTGAATTTGTATGTCATGAATTTTGTTTTTCGTGTCTTTGAATAGCCAGTTATTATTATGTCCCACGCGAGGGAAAATTAAACAATTATGATTGCGAACTTCCTCTGGGTTAGCGGGCGCACCGTATTTCTCAATATAACCAGGACTTGCGCAGATCACAAACTGGATGGAATTTATCTGTCTTGCAATATAAGAAGAGTCCTGTAATGAACCAAGCCTAATTGCAACATCCACTCGATCTTCAATCAGATCAAGATAAGCATCTGTTAATAACAACTCAATAGTTAACGATGGGTATTTATCTATTATATCAGGGAGTAACGGAGCAATGTTGGTTTGTCCATATACTATTGATGCAGTAACACGCAGCGTCCCGGTGGGTTCTTCATTAACGTCGGCTATAATTTGCTTTGCTGTTTCCAGTTCCTTGATTATCGGTGAGATACGATCAAAGTAAATCAATCCTGCTTCAGTAGGTTCCAGCTTCCGCGTACTTCTTTGAAATAACAGAACCCCCAGTTCTTTTTCCAGGCTGGCAATTGTTCTTGATACTGAGGATGGGGCAGTCCCTTGCTGCTTTGCCACATCAGTAAAGCTGCGTTGACGCATAACTTCCAAAAATAAATTCAATGAGTTTATATCCATGCATGCATATTACGCAACAGTGAATTGCATGTATAGATGTTTATTGCGCTTCTTGCTTGCCATAGTGTGAGTCTGGCCCTAATCAATCAGGCTCACTTTAGAAATAACCGGAGATATAAATTATGACCAGCACAACAGTTCAGCCTTATAAAGAAAGCTTAAAAGGAGTTATTAAACAATTGGGAGAAATGCTGCCGGAAAACAAGCTTGCTGTTTTCAATCATGATGCGGATCAACTTGCAAAAGTACATACTTCACCGCTCAAACTTAACAGCGGCGACAAAGCGCCATTATTTTCGTTACCGAATGCAAGAGGAGAAAATACCGAGCTTCAAAAATTACTAGAAAAAGGTAAGGTCATCTTGACATTTTATCGTGGCACATGGTGCCCTTACTGCAATTTAGAACTTAAGACGTATCAACAAATACTCCCACAGATAAAAGCGGCAGAGGCGCAACTTGTTGCTATTTCACCCATGAATCCAGACAACTCATTGCAGTTTAAGGATTCTAATGAACTGGAGTTTGAAGTGTTAAGTGATGCCGGGTGCAAAGTCGCGGCTGAATATACGACTGTTTTTTTAAATCCCCAGACTTCAATACAGGCGATGGGCGATTTAGGCTATGATTTCCATGGTTTTTATGACGACACATCTGCAAAGCTTCCTGTGCCGGCAACTTTTGTAATTGATAATGATGGAACTATTCTTTTCGCTGGCTCAGAAGGCGGCGACTATAGGGAAAGAGTGGAGCCACAGGAAATGCTTAAAATACTGTCTGCATAACAGGGCAGGTTTCTAAAAAGCACTTTCCCGCTCCTTGCAGCGAAAAACAGTAGGATGGGTAGAACGAAGTGCGAAGTCCAGAGGGGAAACCCATCAGCACGCTACAACTTAATACCCCGTCCGATTGCGGCGGGCTTGTTTAGCAAGTGCGGGAAAGTTTTTGTAACTCTGCACTAAGGAAGTGTTGCCATGCCGGAAACATTAACAATATGCGCACGCATTGAAGCCAAAACTGATAAAATTGATTTGGTTAAATCGGAAGTAATAAAATTAGTTAAACCTACTATTAAGGAAGAAGGATGCCTGCAATATATTTTACATCAGGACATTGAACGACCTGAAATATTTATTTTCATTGAGAAATGGGAAAACGGTGTGTTATGTGAAAAACACATGAGAAACAGGCATGCACAGGAATTTATAAAAGCAACTGATGGATTATTAGCTAATATAGATATATCAAAAATGCGTACACTGGGCTAAATGCTCGTTCCAAATGCCAGGTTATACGACAGGCTTCCTTCGACAGGCTTCCTTCGACAGGCT
>VAOZ01157229.1_pt1 | contig 11605 bp, 10 predicted proteins | sample 3394041 | NCBI WGS metagenome assembly VAOZ01 (sample SAMN08290431, study PRJNA428436) | hydrothermal vent metagenome | isolation source: Deep-sea hydrothermal vent chimney | place: Indian Ocean: Southwest Indian Ridge
CAATACCTATAAAAAACTCATCCAAAAGAACTCCCCGAAGGGGGTCGCTTGTAGCTTATATCAAACAGGCGTTTGTCCAATTCCCGCTGAACCAGCACAGAATATCATAAAAGACATGTCGGAACCCGTCTCTCCGAGCGGAGCAGCAACCTTTATTACCCAGTACATGAAGACGATCTGCGGTACCCGATTAAGGGACAGAGTAGTATTCTCCAGTCGGCTCATGACCTTCCCGCGAAAAGCACGCCCGCAGGCTCTTCACGAAGGGGTAGGGCTGTATCTCCGTATTTCGGTCAGGCCGATTTTTGTATTTTTCCCGAGCGCAGGCAACGCGTGCATACGCGTATATGGCTGGCATGGCCGCCAACTATCGCACGTATCCTGTGCAGGTTCGGTAGAAAACGCCGCCGGGTTGTATTATGAGCATGGCTCACGTTATTGCCGCTCATCGGTCCCTTGCCGCAAATTTCGCAACGCTTGGCCATGGTGTACCCCCATAATATTTCAGAATTGAAAAGTAACCCTTTTGAAAAGGAAGCGCACTTTAGGCGAAGATGTGTTGAGGCACAAGCGCGGTTTTGTTTATGCTGTGCCGGGGGGGAGATATTTACTGGTTGCTTCAGCGCGGCACAGGCGGTCATGGCTATTGCGCAGGGTATAATCCGAACTGCGTTGGCGGCCGCCAGGGTTTTGCAAGAGGTTCTTAACCTGGATTATTCATGAATCGCCGCGATGATTGCGCCGGGCCTTTGTTCGCTGGCGGATTCCAAGAAAAGAGACCTTAGCCATGCGCACGGACGACCGGCGAGGGGTTCGGTGCGGACAAAGGAACAAGCACGGGTGCGGCAGTATTTGTGAATAATGCAGGTTAAGAAATCACTTTGCGGAGATAGGGTTCAATATGGGGCCAGCGCCCACGAAGAAACATAGGCGCACCACTTTCCATCTTCAATTGCCATTTAGCGCAAAATGGCTATCCTTTCCCCGAACAATTTACGTATAGCTAGAATCATTCGGGGAGGCGTTGATGGGTGATACCTTGAACAGAATTGCCGGGGAAGGCGTCAATGGCGCATCTATGATGCCAGTCGTTCAAGGCGTTGGCAGAGCGGCCATCGAAATCGCGGCTTTGCTGCGGAGTGCCGTGTTCCGTGGAGCGCTGGGTTTGGCGGGCGGTGAGAATATTCAGGGCGAGCAGCAGCAAAAACTGGATGTACTATCGGATGAAATCTTCCTCGATCAAATGCGCTCGACTGGCCATGTTTGTGCCGTCGGTTCCGAAGAGCAGGAAGAACTACTGGTGATCGATGAATATGCCTCCGCCCCTTACCTGGTCCTGGTAGACCCTCTGGACGGATCTTCCAATCTCGATGTAGACGGCCCTGTAGGTACAATTTTTTCGGTTGTTAAACGAGTTTCCGCTAGCGATCAGCGCCCCGATGTTAATGATGCCTTGCAGGCGGGCAGGGATGTTATCGCTGCGGGATACGTTCTGTATGGTCCCGCGACGATGCTGGTATATTCTGTTGGCGCTGGTGTTCATGGTTACACCTACAACACGAGCCATGCCCGTTTTGAGATCAGCCACCCTGACATAAAGATTCCTCAGTCGGGCGGATACTATTCCGTTAATGAGGCTAATTCGGCGCAGTGGCTCCATGGCGTGGCCGATAAATTAGTATCCGTGCGCCACACCGAAAAGCTGGGTATGCGTTATGTAGGCGCTATGGTGGCGGACATACACCGTACTTTGCTCAAAGGCGGTGTGTTCCTGTACCCGGCGGACGCGAAGAATACTGCAGGTAAACTCAGGCTCCTGTATGAAGCCGTCCCAATGGGTTTTCTGATGGAGCAGGCAGGTGGAAAAGCGCATACGGGCAAGCAAGCCGTACTGGACGTGCAACCCGAGGCGTTGCACCAGCGTGTGCCGGTATACCTTGGCTCCCATGCCGCAGTGGACGGGTTGACGGCATAAGCTGTGGGTCCGTAAATGCTGCTATGCCCTTTGTTTTCCTTTCGTTCGCGGCCAGGGCTTCGTTGGGTCGTCTGCATATATGGCTGATCCGGCCTTATTTATGGAGTATTATCTGCGTCGGATCGGTGTGACAACACCTTTGCCCGCAGAAGGGAAAAAGATACCGCCTGATCCTGCGGCGTCTGTTCCCGAGCTTGAACAGCTTGATCTGGAAGGTTTGGCTCGCCAGGCTGCGGGGTGTGCCGCATGTACTTTGTCACACGAAAGGACGCATGTTGTTTTTGGTGCGGGCAATCCTTATGCCGACATCCTCTTTATCGGTGAGGCACCCGGGCGCGATGAGGATATGAAGGGGGAACCCTTTGTTGGCCGTGCTGGTAAAGTGCTGGATGGAATGCTGGCCGCGCTAGAGCTCAATCGCCAATCTGTATACATCATGAATGTCGTAAAATGTCGTCCTCCCGGCAATCGTGATCCCAACCACGAGGAGGCGGAAGCCTGCTCCCGATGGCTGGATGCCCAGTGGGGCATCATTGCGCCAAGAATAGTATGTCTGCTGGGTAGAATTGCTGCCCAGCGTGTGCTGCGAACGGATGAACCCCTGGCGGCACTACGCGGTAAATGGCACGAGCACCGCGGTATTCCGGTATGGGTGACATACCATCCGGCCTATTTACTGCGCTCTCCGGCTCAGAAGTTTCGAGTATGGTCAGACTTGAGATTATTGTATCGTCGTTACCGATCAATAATACAGTCGTAGTGTTACCTAGTTCTGCCCTTTACCCATAAGTCGTGCCCCAGAACCCTTGCGTACGGGTCAGACCAAGGCGCGGCACGCAGATAATAGTTATTCCATTAGCAAGTACCGCAACGCCGGTATGGCCCGTACGCAAGGGTTCTGGGGCACGACTTATGGGTAAAGGGCAGGCCTAGGTCCTGCAAGTGATCGCACACACATAGCGCAACCTCTTGATTTATCTAGCCCGAACTATTCATAAATTCTGCCATGTCCTTCTTGTTCCTTTGTCCGCACCGAATCCCTCGTCGGTCGCCCGCATGCACGATCACGTGCAGGATCTAGATATTATTCGAGGTGTTCATCGCGCCGTTTTTCGATATGCACCCGGTTAACCCAGTTACCACTCAGATTCACGATTTCCAGCCGCACATCACCTATTTGCAGGCACATGGTTGCCTCTGGCTGGGTTCCCAGTCGTTCTGTGATCAAACCGCCCACGGTCGTGGCGCCTTCCTCTGGTAACTGAATGTCCAGCGCCTGATTAATATCGTGGAGGTTTACAGTGCCGGCGACGACCAGTGAGCCATCCGGTTGTCGCCACATTTCAGGAAGAACGGGTGTATCGGATTCATCTTCAATTTCACCAACAATTTCTTCAAGAATATCTTCCATCGTAATCAAACCATCGATATCGCCGTACTCATCAACAATGATCGCCATGTGCTGGTGATGATTCTGGAAATCAAAGAGTTGTTGCAGCGCATTCTTGTTGGCCGGGACAAATGGTAAATCGCGCCAGATAACGGTATCTCGAAGTGGGGAATGGCTATGTTGATATTTTACCAGATTACGTAAGTGTACGATGCCGATCAGTTGGTCTTTCTGCTCGTGGAAAACGGGGTAGCGCGAATGAGACTTGCAGATTGCTTCCTGTAGGCACTGGTCCACGCTGCATGAGGCATCCAGTACATCCATGTTTTTTCGCGGCGTCATCAGGGCTTTGACCGGGACTTCGTGCAGGCGCAGGCTATTCAGCAACATTTGTTCCCGGGCCGCATCGAGGACACCCGATTCCGCGCTTACATCAATAATTTTCGCCAATTCCTGATGTGTGAGTTCCGTGTCCGTGCCTTTGGGGATATTAAGGATGCGTTGCATCAAACCGATAATACTCATCAAAATGCCGGTTAACGGTGCGAGTAGACGCATGATCCATTGCAGTGAACTGGCTACATAACAGGCCATGCTTTCGGCGTGAGCGACTGCGATGGTTTTAGGCAATATCTCGGCCAGCAGGACGACGACGATGGTCATGGCAATGGTGGCATAGACGATACCAGCCTGCCCGAAGGCGGCCACGAAGATGGCCGCCGTGAAACTGGATGCAGCAATGTTGACGAAGTTATTACCCAAAAGAATTGCTGCAAGCATGTGCTCAGGTTGATTGAGGAGTTGCTCGGCCTTGCGTGCGCCTCGATTTCCCTGATCGCTTAACAGACGCAGGCGAAAGCGTCGGGCGCGCGTTAATGCGGTTTCCGAGCCAGAAAAAAATGCGGATGCCAGTAACAGGAAAAAAAGTATACCAACCGCTGTCGGCCAGGACAGCGCCATATTATTCATATAAGGCAGGGCTCTTGTGAGACAGACTCATGCGATGGTTTATTCAGGGGGAATCAAAGGGAAGATGTAACCATGACTGTACCATACGAACACCGAAGTAAGCTAAAAGCAGCAGTATATAGGCCGAAATAGCCATCCAGCTAGCGCGTTTCCCCTGCCACCCTGCCCGTTTGCGCATGGTCAGCAACAAGGCCAGAACGGTCCACGAGAACACAGACAAGATTACTTTATGTGATAACAGAACGAGGTGTCCTACCGACGCCCACTGCCAGATCAATCCAGTAAGTATACCTAGAGCCAAAAGCCATGTGGCGGAGCGAACCTGATCGTACATATGGTTCTCGACTTCCAGCAGGGAGGGGAGAGCCTGCACGATGGGTCCGATCCGCTTACGTTTAAGCGCACGGTCCAGTAGCAGATGCATAATGGCATGCAGCATGGCAAGCGTGAGTATGGCATAAGCCAGGAGCGAGAACAGGAGGTGGCTGGTTTCCATCGGCGAGCTCACCTGGATACGCAAAATAGGTGAATCAGGTAACAATGGCATGAGTAGCAGCAAGATGGCTGTTGCCGGAAGCAGGAACAGTCCCAGCCCGTGGGCACCATGGCGGAGAAGGCCAAGTACATAAATATATTGTACAATCAGTGTGCAAGCGGCTATGGAGGTGGCCAGACGAAACTCCAGTCCCCAATTGGTTATTGGCTCCAGTCTGATCAGAGCATAGAAGCTGATTAGCATGGATAGCGAAAGAATCAGGGTGAGGCCCCTTGTACCCAGGTGAGGCCGGCCCCACACGCCCGACCATAGAGCCCATGCGCAAATACCGGTAATACACCCGGAAACAGGGAACAGGTAAATGAATGTCATGTCACCGCCGCAGGGTGTAAGAGTTTGCATGCATATAGCGTGTTATATCGGATGAGTGGCGTATCCGCAATGCGCAGATGCGCCACTGTTGTTTTAACACGGTCTCTTCGCCGAGAGAAGAATCCGAGGAAGTTTTGTTTTTTTCACAATATTGTCGTAAAATCATAGGGGCAGCCTACCGATCCGGATACTACAATACGACCAGTCGATAGGATACAGTGCTTTTTAATCGGAGTTTTCGGGCAGTGTCTGTCTGCCCATCGTTCGCAGATGGGTGACAAGCAATAGCGGGTGGAACACCCAGCGTTTTTTGTTCATTATGGCTTGATGATACCATCTTCGCCTCCGACCGTGAGCGGTAAGTGGCTGTAACGAAAGAATATGGTCATTTATACGCCTGCATATGTACCAGATTGCCGCGGTGCGATTGAACAAAATTATAAGATGTAGTCTTTCTACATCGAATGTTTTGTAATTGAGCAACGCGTCAATCTAGTGCGTAGGCTGGATGGGGAAATGAGTATATTATTTGAGCCTCTTGCAAAACTCTGGGTGGATGGGCGGCAATCCCACTTTGAACCCATTTTCGGGATGGAATGAGGCGCATGGTGGTTCCATGGAGCGAAATTTCAGCACGGAAATGGGCTAGAATGGGGAAGCCGATCGCCGCTCACGAGTTTTGCAAGAGGCTCATTTGCTTACAGTCACTAAGGAGACTGGTACAAGCGATCCTGAGTGGGGCTGACTATGGAGAATGTTTGATGGCAGAGGGCGAGATAGCGCAAAATGCGGCAATAGGGGTACCCAACGGCGCGGGCTGCGCTGATGGTTGAAGGATCCATGAGATTACTTTCCAGCATATGGCTCCTGATTACCCGGCGCACTTTACGGGCTGTTCTTTGGCGTATGATCGCTTTGCTGTTTGTGCTGATGCTGGTATCGGCTGGCAGCGCATTTTTTCTGACGGAATATTTGGCATATTTATGGTTACCATCCGGCGATGCGTGGTATTGGCAGGTCCTGTCGTGGGTCGTGTGGCTTCTGTCGGCGGTATTGGCGCTGGCGATTGGCGCGGTAAGCTTTGCGGCGCTGGGTTCAGTGGCTGCGGCCCCTTGGCTGGATGAGCTGGTGCGGCGTACCGAGAGATTGACCGGCAAAGAGGTGGATGCGCAGGATATATCATGGTGGCAACAGGTCATGAATAGCCTGGCAAATTCAATTCGTCCGCTGTCTGGCCTGTTGGTTTGGGGGGCGGTGGCGCTAGTTCTGCTTTTCATTCCGCTGATTGGTCAGGTTGCGGCTACCATCATATGGGGTTATGCCAGCATTTGTTTTCTGAACTATGAATTTATGGACCCCGTGGCATCGCGCAGGGGCTGGGATTTCAAGCGTCGCAAGCAGGAGCTTGGGCGGCGCAGATTCTTTTATCTCGGGTTTGGTGGTATGGCGTTGGGGCTGATGCTCGTACCTGTGTTAAATCTCTTTGTTTTACCTGCGGCAGTGGTTGGTTTTAGCCGGGATGGAACAGGTAAGAATGCGGCTACAGGTGGGCTTCCCGACTAGTCACCGGTCCGGATACGTTCGACCAGCTCACGCACATCCGGGACGAAACCGTTGGCATAGAACGGATCTTCGGCGAAACGGTAGGCAGAATGACCCGCGAACATTAAATGCGAATCCGGATCGGCACCATGCGCAATCTCCTGCAGGGTCTTCTGGATACAGAAGCTGCGCGGGTCCGCTTTGCGTCCCGTCGTGCCAGCTTCGTTGGCCGCCCAGTTGGAGAATCTGCATTGTGACAGGCAGCCCATACAACTCAACTGGTCTTCCCTGATCTCCCTGGCCTTTTCGGGTGTGACGAATACCAGTGTCGAATCAGGTGTGGGCAACGCTTTGGCGTAGCCGTCCCGAATCCAGTTATCCGCGAGTTTTCGGTCGTATCTGGTCACGAACACCTCGCGGTGGCGGACGCCGAAGGTGATTGGAGAAATATGATCGCCGGACGGGTGGTCCATGAAGGGGATTTCACGGTCATTACGTTCGTACAATTCGTGCAGAAAGTTATTGTAGACTGCCGAGGAATAAAATCCGGTCGGTGAGAATTTGTTCAGCTTGATATCTCCATCTTTCAACAGGAGAAGACGTTTTTTCCACACATCGGAGATCGGACTCTCGCGGGTCAGAAGCGCGCGAGTGCCGAACTGGAAAGCAATGGGGCCAATGTCCGGGTTATCCAGCCAGTCAGACCATTCGCGAAGGTACCAGACTCCACCAGCCATAATAATGGACGTATCTTGCAGACCAAGGCTGTTCATGGTTCTACGCAGCTCGGCGACGCGCGGGTAGGGATCGCCCGGTTTCTCCGGGTCTTCGGCATTGGACAGGCCATTGTGGCCTCCGGCCAGCCATGGGTCCTCGTAGACGACACCGCCCAGCCATTCGGGAAATTTACGATAGGATCTGAGCCACAGGGCGCGGAAGGCGCGCGCCGAGGAAATAATGGGATAATAATGTACCCTGTATTGTGCCGAAATCGGTGCCAGACGAAAGGGCATACCAGCCCCGCAGGTCACGCCATGGATCAACCCTTTGGTACCTTCCAGAACACCCTGAAGGACGCGCTCGGAACCACCCATTTCCCACAGGATATTGGCATGGATACGACCTTCACCGCCGGCTACGTCATGGGCTATTTTCGCTTGGCAAATACCACCTTTAATGGCCTGGGCAACCAGCTCCTCGAAGCGTGTCTTGCGGCTTTTACCATGATAGACAGTGCGAATAATATTACCCTGCTCATCCATACTGTCCGCGTTAACAGCCGAAAACGTACCTATGCCGCCAGCTGCGGCCCATGCTCCTGAACTTTCTCCGCTGGACACAGCGACACCCTTTCCTCCCTCAACTAACGGAAGAACTTCCTTTCCAGACATCATTACGGGATTGAGCATCATGGGCGTGTATTGTCCTTTTGATCGAGTCGGTCTACATTGCCAAACCTAACTGACGAACAGGTGGCTGGAAACATGATGATTGGCATCCCCAAAGAAATCAAGAATCGGGAACATCGGGTAGCACTTACCCCTGACGGGGCGCGGCAACTGGTGCAGGACGGGCATCAAGTATGCGTGGAGCATAACGCGGGCGGGGAAAGCGGCTTTTCCGATACGGATTATGAAACTGCAGGTGTATCTATCGTCGCAGTGCCTGAGGATGCATGGGCGGCTGAGCTTGTTCTCAAAATCAAGGAACCACTACCGGAGGAATACGTCCACCTGAGGTCCGGGCAGTGCCTGTTTACCTATCTTCATCTGGCTGCGGCGCCTGCGTTGCTGGATGCGTTGCTTGAAAGGGGTGTGCGTGCCATTGGCTATGAAACGGTGCAGGCCGATGATGGAAGTTTACCGCTACTTGCGCCCATGAGCAGAATTGCTGGGCGTTTGGCAACCCAGATTGGCGCATCGTTGTTACAAAAGGAGAATGGGACTCTATACCCGGGGAGAGGCGTGTTGATGGGCGGTATTACCGGCGTCAAGGCGGCGCGCGTGCTGGTGGTCGGCGGTGGGAATGTTGGCTGTAACGCTGCGGAAGTGGCTCTGGGTATGGGTGCATCGGTGCAAATACTGGATGCCAGTGTGGGGTGCGTATCCTCGTTGCGTCAGCAGTTCGCGGAGGCCGGAGATGCTTGTGAAATACGTTTCTTTGCCGAACAACTGATGTTCGAATCGCTGGAGACCTGCGATTTATTGATCGGTGCGGCACTTATTCCGGGGGAGCGTGCGCCCACCCTTCTCACACCATCGTATCTGGAGCGCATGAAAGGCGGCGTTTTTATGGATGTAGCCATTGATCAGGGAGGTATTTCGCAAACCAGTCGACCGAGCACCTATGATGAACCTGTGTATGTTGAGTCGGGTGTTCTCCACTGTTGTTTACCCAATCTCCCTGCCACAGTGCCGCTAAGCGCCACCCAGGCATTAACCCATGTGACGCTTCCTTTTGTTCGGTATCTGGCGAACACCGGCATGGATGCGGCAGGCGAGAATGCCGCGCTTGCCCGTGGCGTAAACACATGGGATGGCCACACTACACACAGGGGTGTGGCGCATGCTTTGGGCCGCGATTATACACCACTTTCCATGCTCTGATTCCAGTATTTGACAAGGGGAAATTCATAGTCTATATCTAGTTTTCTTATGAAAAATACGGTGTTGCCTCACTCCCCCCACAAAATACCGGACATGTCAGGAGATTCTTCCAAGAATTTTTTTCTGATGTGCAACTATTTGAAGTTATTGATGTTGATTGCGGGCGGGGAACTTATCATCATGCTGACATTCGTCGGGTTGGGATGGAGCCGTTCCATGGATCCAGTGGTTCTTGCCGTACTCGATCCATTGCTCCTGAGCCTTATACTTTCCGTCCCCATCTACCGCTGGGTGGTGCTGCCCCTGCGTGCGCACCTGGATGTTGCGCATGATGAGCTACATCTGTTGGCTACGGCCACGAATCAATCAGGTGAGGCGGTGATTATCACGGACAGGCATGGGCGTATTGAGTTCGCCAACGCAGCGTTTGGCCGCATTATGGGCGTTGCACCAAAAGAGATGCAAGGTCGCGATATCCACGAGTATGAGCCGCGTATGGAGGGAGTGGACTGGCGGCAATCATTTCTGAACTGCGTGGTGCGGCAGGGGAATACCTGGCGGGAAGAGATTCGGGAGAAATGCTGGGGCGGGGGAAAGAGCACCCGAACCGTTGACTATTCTACTACGCCTATCCGTGAACATGGCCGCATTACGCATTTCGTCACCGTCAAGCGGGACATTAGTTCAACGCGTGACCTGGAGCAACAGTTGCGACAGGCGCAGAAAATGGAGGTGGTCGGTGCGCTGGCCGGAGGCATTGCCCATAATTTCAATAATATGCTGGCTGCGCTCAATGGTAATGTATATCTGCTCCGCGCCATGCTGGATACAGGCTGGGATACGGATAAGGCTCGCACGAAACTGGATACAATGGACGGAGTTATTATGCGCGCCGCGGAGCATATTCGTGGGTTATTATCCTTTGCCCGTAAGGGGCAGATGGATGTTCATATCTTTCCGCCGGGTCCGCTGGTTAAGGAAACACTGAAACTGGCGGCCTCCAGCGTCCCGGAGAGCATCCGTCTGGAAACGAATGTGAGCAATGAAACCATGTTGGTGAACGGCGATGCGGCGCAATTGCAGCAGGCACTACTGAATCTTATCAACAATGCCGTGGATGCGCTGGAAGGCGTGGAGGGTGGATTGATTCGTGTGGGCACCGAAAGGGTAGACATGACTGGTGGACAGAACGTATGTATCAGCGTGGCGGACAATGGGTGCGGTATGCCCAAACACCTGATAGGCAAGGTGTGCGATCCATACTTCACCACCAAATCTGAAGGCAAGGGGACGGGGTTGGGTTTGGCTATGGTCAGCGGTATGGCGGATCAATGCAAGGGGATGCTTTCAATCAAGAGCCGTAAGGGCGGGGGGACGACGTTTCGTCTTTGTCTGCCACTGGTAGAGCGAGAGAAGGAAGCTTCCGGGAAGAAGGTGGCGAAAGCGACAGAGGTTTCGGGGCAAGGAGAATGTGTGCTCTGGGTGGATGATGATGACGATGTACGCAAGGTTGGGGCGGAGGCGCTACGCAGTAGCGGGTTTCGCGTGGTTACTGCGGCGAACGGGCGAGAGGCGCTAAGCGTATTCCTCTCCCGGCGCCTCGAGATCCGAGGTGTGGTGATGGATGTGGTTATGCCGGAGATGGGCGGCGTGAAAGCGGCGCGGCGTATGCGCGAGGTGCGTCCCTCTCTGCCCATCATCCTGATGACCGGGTACGATAAGGGCGGCGAAGCAAAGAGTGCCTGCGATGAGGGTGTTTGCGATCATGTGGTAAGCAAGCCCGTCGATCCCGGTAAGCTGGCCGCTATGCTACAACCCATGATGCGAGACTGATACTTCCGTAAAGTCCGATCTGGATATCAGAAGTGGCCACGTTAATCTGCGGCTCGCGCTGCAGCGATGGCGGCAATATTGAGGATATCGTCCACACTGGCTCCGGTCTGTAATACATGCGCCTGTTTGGGCAGGCCCAGTAAAATGGGACCGATGGCCGTACCGCCGCCCAAATCCCGCAATAACTTGTAGGCGATATTACCAGCCTGCATGGTCGGGAATATCAGTACATTGGCGGGTTCTTTCATTCTGGTGAATGGATATTGACTAAGCAGTTCCGGGTTGATGGCGGTATCAGCCTGCATTTCACCGTCTACGATTAAGTCTGGATGGCTTTGATGCAGTATCCGCACGGCCTCGGCAACTTTTTTTGATTCTCTGTGCGGTGCGCTACCGAAATTGGAGAAGGAAAGCATGGCGAC
>VAOZ01046688.1_pt1 | contig 11601 bp, 6 predicted proteins | sample 3394041 | NCBI WGS metagenome assembly VAOZ01 (sample SAMN08290431, study PRJNA428436) | hydrothermal vent metagenome | isolation source: Deep-sea hydrothermal vent chimney | place: Indian Ocean: Southwest Indian Ridge
CGCTTATCCCGCCGGCAATGAATGTGAATGGCGTCTTCATCCATACTAACGGACTCAATGCATTGGCCGCGATAATCGGCTATCTTTGACGGTATGGTAATTGGGCATTACCACCCTTTTTTTACCGTATATAAGCGGTTGAAGAGCCCAAATATATCTTGGACATCGCATAATAAGGTGCGAATACTTATGAGACGATTAATACTTACACCCTGCATCCAATGTCAATGTCGGATATTGGGCTATACTTTCCGATTGGCAGGCATATCTTGACTGCGTATTGGATGCGCCGATGAAGAAAACATTCCAACGGCATGGCAGGACGCGGATTGATAAGCGGGTGAACTGTCCCCCATCAGTAAAATGGTGCGCGGTACTGGATTCGAACCAGTGGCCCCGAGCTTCGGAGGCTCGTACTCTATCCAGCTGAGCTAACCGCGCTTTGGTCTGACCCGTGTGCAAGGGCTCTGTGGCATGATTTGTGGGTAAAGGGCAGCGCTAGGTGATAAGCGTTAACCGCCATATCTCTTAACCCGTTGAGCTTCTTTCCCCTCGGAAAAGAACGAGCAAGCGCAAAAAATGAAATCACTGTCCGCCGCGAACAAGACGAACATAGTAGGAACCGGGCTTATTTTCCTTGTAGTCGGCGCCATTGCTGAAATTGACAGACAATGCGAAGGTAGGATTACTGACATACAGAGACGCCGACCAAAAATAAGTGGAGGGTGTGTCCGGAAAGAGGCTGCTGTTGATGGAAGGATTAATACACTGCTGCTCTACAATCGAATCCAGTTCCTTGATGTTGGGCAGGCGCCAGTCGGTGAAGCCTCCGGCTCCGGCCGGAAAGGTTGCATTGGCACCTTGCTGTAGCGCCTTTTGCCATATAAAGGTTTTGGCGGCTCCTCCCCCTGTTAACGTACAGGTTATGCTACTACTCCACGTATACCCTTCGGGACATCGTTTCCACATCAGTCCGGTTTTCTGATCCCTTGCCGTGCCATCGCTGTTGAGCACAAAATCCGATGTTGGCGTGGTGGACGGGATTGTCGTTCTACAAGTCTGCGCCGCCATGGCCTGACCGCTCCACAGACAGGTTAAGAATAGCGAATTAAGAATGATGAAATACCAGCTTCTATTGTGTATATTCTGATTCCGGTCGTATGTATGGTGCATCAACTTACTTTCCTTTATAAAAATATGTTGTAACTACTCATGAGCGGCGATCGGCTTCCCCACTTCGGCCCATTTCCGAGCTTGAATTTTGCTCTATGAAACCACCATGCCGCTCATTCAATCCCGAAAAGGGTCTCAACGTGGGAGTGCCGCTCATCCACCCGGCGTTTTGCAAGAGGCTCCAGTTACAATATGTTTCATGTTTGTGCGAAGCAGTAAACAGCTTGACATGAACGATTCATAAATTCCGTCATGCCCTTGCTGGTTTCCTTGTCCCTGTCTGCACCTGTCTGTGCGTGGCACGCAGACAGGTGCATCGAATCCATCGCAGGTCGTCCGTATGCACGGCTATGGTCTCCTTCCCCGGAATCCGTTGCGAACAAAGGCCGCGCACACAGCGCCGCCAAGACAACATACAACATCATTGTCCGCCGCGAACAAGACGAACCTCGTAGAATATGCTCTTGGCTTCGTAGATGTCGATGCCGTAGCCGAAATTGATCGTCCACGCCTCACCAGCGCTACTGGCATCCGGGGACGCCGTCCAATACACGGCATACATGCTTGTGTTTGGAAAGTAGCCCGTATCAATGAGCGGGCTCGAACTATAGATACCATAATCCACGATAGAGCGCAATTCTTCCCTGCTCGGCAACCGCCAATCGGTGAATCCACAGATACCCGTAAGCGCATTCACCATCGTCACATACCCTCGCGTATCGCACGCCGAAGTCTTGCCGCACATGCCACCCCTGGGCGTGCCTGGGCTGCCACCATCGGTGGCTGTATCGGAGTTGTACCACGTGTAGGTCTTAGCATAGTTGCGCAGACCCCCCTTTGCGGTGGTTTTCACCTCCCACATCAGTCCGGTCACATTGTCTTTCACACAATCCCACGGCGTGTTGCTATAAGCTGCTGCCTGATTGGCAAGCGGGACGCCGGCACTATCCAGCTTGGTGAAATCAAAACCCGCCCTGCCGTCACCAACCTTGGTCAATCCTCCGCTAACCACGCCGGAAGCCAGTGCGTCACGACCCATATCGGCATCCTGACGGGGGTATAGCTGTCGCTGCACGCGCTGTGCGCGCGTCAGTGAATTGCTGACGCTGGAGATGTTGTTAGGATCATTCAAACCACCCCATCTGGTAATACCGGTATCGTTAAGCCAAACACAAATCACGGCAACATTGCTCACGGGTGCTGCGCCGATGGTGCCGGTACCCCTGCCCACCGTGCAAAACCTGCCCGCAGGCTGGCTCGACACCGTAACGGCATAGGTTGCGCCCTTCGCTATCGGAGTGGCAAACGTAAATCCACTATTTTTATGGACTGGAAGGTCATCCACTGCATTATTCTGTAACACCACGGAGTCACCTGCCGCAAGCCCGGTCACCGTACCGCCAACGGTAAATGGCGCGGTCGTGAACTGCCAACTGGACGCAGTCAGGGCATTGCCTGCCAGATCGGCGATGGTTCCGGCCAGTGTCACGGTATAAACGGTGTTGTATGCCAGGGGAGCATGGCTCAGGGATTCAATGTTGCCACCGTTATGGTTGACTGTCATACTGGTGAGCACGGTGCCACCCGCGGGTGTGACCGTAAAACTGGAAGTTGTGATGGTACTCGTGTCCATCAGTTTGGAGAAGGTGACATCAATCGCCGCCGTTACCGCCACCCCGGGGGCGTTGGATCCGGGATCGTGGGAGGTGACGGTTGGTACGGTCGTATCCTTCACAATGCCTGCGACCGTGTCTGCCGCCTTCATGGCGTCGACCGTGTGCTGATCCGCATTGGCATTGGCATTGGCTGTGTTCAGGGTGGTGTCCGCACCGTTTAATGCGTCCTCAATGGCCGTGGCCTGTTTGCCGGTGGGAATTTTGCCTGCGTCTAATGCGTTGATGGCAGCTTTCAGCTTATTCAAGACAGATTGACTACCGCCCGCTAATAGATTAGCGAGGAAAACTACATTGGCAGCCTGATCGATGAAGTTTCCGGTGACCTCCACTTGCGATACATCCGCTTCACTTTCTGTGGCCCTGGGCTGCGTTAGCTTCACGGCGGCCGTCAGCCTGGCTGTTGAGTCGGCTGCCGCGACGACAACTATGAGTTTGCCGCTCTTATCAAGTTTACCCTTCGTAATCTCCAACCTGTTGGCTAAAACGGCCGCTGCAATTTTTGCCTGTTGAACCATAATGACGCCCGCGGTACCAGCCACAACCTGCGTGGCCACGCTGCCCCTGGCTGCCTTGCCATTCAGCACGCCATCCGTAAGATCCTCCGCAATCGCCTTGATGGTGTTGTGTATGGTTTTACCCGTGGAAGCCCCGGTTCTGCGAATCAGCTCCGCCACGGCCTCATTGGCCCTGACGACACTGGCGATATTGGCTGTATCCACCCTGGTGCGGATCGGGTCAAAACCGGCGGGCAGACCAAAATCCAACATATTGAGTACATTGCTGGTGGCGGCCTTCAGACTGATTGCACTTAATGTGCCGGTGGCACTGGCGGACGCCACTATCAGTGTGGAGAGGGGATTGACGTTGATCGTGACCGTAGCCCCTGCTGACAATGCGGTCGCATCTGCGGCGATCAAATTAAAATCCTGTGCCGCCCGGGTCACGGTATCGGTGCCGCTGGCAATCGTAACGGTGAATGGCATCGGGGTATTGGACGGGATGCTGAAACTGAAATGTGCCGTATCATCCGTTTTCGGGCTGGAGGGAACGGTAACCACGGTCTCGCCGTTGGCATCGGTAACGGTAATGATGCCGCCAGTGACAGGGCCATCACCCGCGCTGCCCATGATGGTTGTTGTGCTGGTTGCGGTTGTTGTACTGGTTGCCGTGGTTGCGGGCGTTGAATTTCCACCACAGCTCGCCAATACCAACACGGTCGCCAGCAAGGTGGCACCGCATATACCGCGCCATGAACCCGCGTGGCTATGCCGAACAAACAAGATCGCCGTCTCTGTTACTTCCACAGCCAACTGACCTGGCTTGTGTTTAACAGCCGGTTCCGCTTGCCTGTACATGGTATGCTCCCGTCCCGAACCTGAATAGCTCAGGCAAGTCTCATCAAAAAAACAACGTTTGTCCACAATTACCGTACCCCCAAGATCCGGCATTGACATGCGGCGCATGCCGCAACCCTTTGATTCGCCTGGCATTCCGAAAAATCACTCATCACCAACGAGGTGAACACATGATTTTTCGAAACGCCATGCAAACCCAATACTTACACCCTGCATCCAATGTCAATATCGGATCTTGGGGTACCACTTCAGTCGAGTAGTGGCCACCCGAACCGGACGAAACCGCAACGCGCGAGACTCCCGCTGCCGCTGCTCCCTTCCGGGCCTGACGGGGTTCACGGGGCTTCACCGTGCGGAGCCCGGCCCGGATGACACGAGGTATCCATCTGCCTGACAAGACGGATAATCGGCGAGAAATGCGTTTCAAACGAAGGAACAGGGGCAGGGGTAAGGCAATATTGATCTAATCATACAGGGTTGGGCATCGCCAGGCTAATCACTACATCATTCCTCCACTCAGCCCCCCAGCCGACAGGCACGGAACGGTATCCATGTGCACATATTTGTCAATACCCGGAGTTTTGCAAGAGGCTCCCGGGAGAGCGTTTTGTAACAGGAGATGCAGTCACCCAAGATCCGACATTGACATGCGGCGCATGCCGCAACCCTTTGATTCGCCTGGCATTCCGAAAAAGCACTCATCACCAACAAGGTGAATACATGATTTTTCGAAACGCCACGCAAACCAAATACTTACACCCATCATCCAATGTCAATGCCGGATCTTGGGAGCCAGTCCGCGCTTGCCATCAGGGTTCGGAACTTCTAGTCTGCCGACCATTCGGTCAGTATGAGGCGGGTTAGGGTCTTGTCCGGCAGGGCCGTCGGTATCAATGGCGAGTGCCACTTTCAGAGAAAGCAAGGAGTACGCATCGTGACTGTTGTCCGGCGTTTCATAGCGATGGCTGTCGTTCCCCCGATCTTGCTGGCCTCGGGCTGTATGGTGGGGCCTGATTTTCGTACGCCGGATGCTCCGCACGTCAAGGGATATACTTCGGGAAAACTTCCAGCGCAAACGGCTTCAGCAAACGTTGCCGGCGGTGAGGCACAGCGATTCCTGAAAGGGCACGATATCCCGGCGCAATGGTGGACGCTGTTTCATTCAAAGGCATTGGACAGACTGGTGAAGCGGGCCATCAAATCCAATCCTACCCTGCAAGCCGCGCAGGCTTCGTTGCGGCAGGCGCGGGAGAACGTGTATGCCGGTGAGGGCGTTTTTTTTCCTGACATTGATGCGAATGTATCGGGCAGACACCAGAAGATTTCCAGTGCTCAATTCGGTCGACCCGGTGGTGGCGGCTTTAAGTATTCACTCTATTTTGCCTCGGTCAATGTCTCCTATCCGCTTGATTTTTTTGGCGGCGCGCGCAGACAAGTGGAATCGCTGAAGGCGCGGAGAACTTATGAGGGCTTCCGGGTTGAGGCAGCCTACCTGACGCTGACATCCAACGTGGTGACCACGGCGGTGCAGGAAGCCTCGCTACGCGCACAGATTGTGGCAACGAGGGGGATCATCAAGGCCGAAAAGGAACAACTGGATGTGTTAAAACGGCAGTTCGCTTTGGGAGGCAGTGCAAGGATCCCTGTATTGGCCCGGCAGATAGAGCTGGCGCGGACGCGGGCGAGCCTGCCGCCTCTCGAAAAACAGGCCGCATTTGTACGCCATCAGATAGCTACGCTCGCCGGCTATTTTCCCAGCCATGATGATGGCGAGACATTTAATTTTTCGACCATGCGATTGCCGCAGAACCTGCCGCTCAGCCTGCCTTCCAGGCTGGTGCGACAGCGACCGGATATTCGCTCCGTAGAGGCGCAATTGCATGAGGCCAGCGCACGAATTGGCGTTGCTACTGCCAACTTTTTTCCCCGGATCAGCATTACCGGCAGTTATGGATCGGTGACGACCAAAGCAGGCGATCTGTTTTCCACGGGTACCGGCGTATGGAGTCTGGGCGGCAATCTGCTTCAGCCCATCCTGCATGGTGGCAGCCTGATACATCAGCGCCGCGCCGCCATTGCCGCGTACGACGAGGCGGCGGCCCGGTACCGGAGCACGGTGCTGTCGGCCTTCCGGAACGTGGCCGATACGCTCCGCGCATTGCAGTCCGATGCCGATGCCCTGAAGGCGCGGACAGAGGTCGTGCGATCAGCCTCCGACAGTCTTGAACTTGCACGCCGACAGCTCCGTGTCGGGGCTATCAGTTACCTTTCCATGCTTGATGCACAGCGCACCTTCCTGCAGGCACGTATCAGTCTTGTGCGGTCGCGGGCGAATCGCTACGCCGATACGGCAGCATTGTTTCAGGCGCTGGGAGGCGGCTGGTGGAATCGTACCGATATCGCAAGCGGGAAACAGCATATACGGAATGCGAAGGGTGGAACATGAGGGGATCGGTTACCGAAATGTATGATTGGAAACGGGGAAACGCGCAATGACAAAACGGATGGTTATCATGCTTGTCGCGGTCAGCATTCTGTTTGGCGGCATATTTGGTTTCAAGGCCTACAAGGGCTATATGATGGGAAAATTCATGGCATCGCGTGGCGCACCGTTGCAAACCGTGTCTACCATCAAAGCCAGCTATCGGGCGTGGCAATCCAAACTGGAGGCTGTGGGCAGCCTGCGCGCTGTACGTGGAACCAACCTCAGTCCGGAGGTTCCGGGTATTGTATCGGCCATCTATTTCAGGCAGGGCGCGGATGTCAAGGCGGGCGCACTGCTTCTGAAGCTGGATGCAGGCAGCGATATTGCCAGACTGCAATCGCTCAAGGCTGTTGCCGAACTGGCAAAGACCACGTATCGACGCGACAAGGCGCAATTTCAGGTCAAGGCAGTCAGCCAACAAACACTGGATACGGATGCGGCTAATTTCAAAAAGGCACTGGCTGATGTTGCCGAGCAGGGTGCGCTGGTTGACAAGAAATTCATCCGCGCACCGTTTTCCGGTCGTCTGGGCATCCGCGCGGTCGATCTCGGACAATATTTGAATGCAGGATCGGTCATTGTCACGCTGCAGGCGCTGGATCCGATCTATATGGATTTCTACCTGCCCCAGCAGGCACTGGCTAAAATCAGAGTCGGACAAAAAGTGACGGTCGAAACGGACACCTACCCCGGTCAAGTCTTTACCGGAAGGATCAAAGTGATTAACCCGCAGGTGGCTATCGCCACCCGTAATATAGAGGTGCGAGCCCGGCTGAATAATCCGGGGCACAAGCTGCTGCCGGGTATGTACGCGACGGTTAATGTTATTTCCGGAAAGCCCCGCCGCTACATCACGTTGCCACAAACCGCCATTACCTATAATCCCTACGGTAATCTCGTCTATCTGGTGGAAAAACAGGGTGTGGATAAACATGGCAAACCGAAGCGGGTGGCTAAACAGATGTTCGTGACCACGGGCGACACGCGCGGCGATCAGGTGGCGATTATCAAGGGCGTGAAGGAAGGCGACATCGTTGTCACCTCGGGCCAGATCAAACTGCGCAATGGCTCGCCCGTGCTCATCAACAACAGCATACTGCCGAGCAATAATCCGAATCCAACCCCCAACGATGAATAGAGAGCCTCTTGCAAAACTCATGAGCGTTCATCCGTGAAGTTCACTGATTTCTTCATACGCCGACCGGTGCTGGCGACGGTGGTCAGCCTGATGCTGCTGGTACTGGGTCTGCGTTCACTGGGCGTGCTGCCCGTGCTGGAGTTCCCACGCACCGAGAACGCCGTGGTTACGGTCAGTACCACCTATTACGGCGCTTCCCCGGAGCTGGTGGCCGGTTTTATCACCACGCCGCTGGAGAATGCCATTGCTCAGGCCAACGGTATCGACTACATGACCTCGACCAGCACGACCAGCAGCAGCACCATTGAGGCCAACCTGCGTCTGAACTACGATCCCAACAAGGCTCTGACCGAGATTAACGCCAAGATCAACTCGGTACTGAACCGCTTGCCACCCGAGTCGCAACGCCCGGTGATCAGCGTAAAAATCGGTCAGACTATTGATGCGATGTATATCGGTTTTTCCAGCACGGAGCTATCGTCGAACAATATTACGGACTACCTGACGCGCATCGTACAGCCCAGGCTGCAATCGGTGGCCGGCGTGCAGACTGCCGAGCTACTGGGAGCCAAACAGTTTGCCCTGCGCGCATGGCTCAACCCGAAGAAACTGGCAGCCGTAGGGTTGACCGCGGCCGATGTCCGGGCGGCCCTGGCACGAAACGATTATCTCTCCGGGCTTGGCAACACCAGGGGGCAGATGGTGCAGGTCAACCTCATCGCCTCCACCAGCCTGCATTCGGTGGATGAATTCCGGAACATGGTCATCAAGGAGGATAACGGCGCCATCGTCCGTCTCAAGGATGTCGCCCATGTCACGCTCGGCTCGGAAAACTATACTTCGCAGGTCTCCTTCGATGGCGACAAGGCGGTATATATCGGTATCCAGGTGGCGCCTGCGGCCAATCTGCTGGATGTCATCAAGGGCGTACGCAAGGTTTTTCCGGGTATCCGGGCGCAGCTGCCGCAAGGCATTCATGGCAAGATTGTTTACGATTCCACCAAGTTCGTGACCAGCTCGATCAGTGAAGTGATTCATACGCTGATCGAGGCGCTGCTCGTCATCACCTTCGTGGTGTTTATCTTCCTCGGCTCGCCACGTTCCATGCTGATCCCCGTGATCGCCATTCCGTTATCACTGGTCGGCACGTTCTCCATTATGCTGCTCTTCGGTTTCTCGGTGAACCTGTTGACCCTGCTGGCTCTGGTGCTGGCCATTGGTCTGGTCGTGGACGATGCCATCATCGTGGTGGAGAACGTCAACCGCCACCTGGAGGATGGCATGAAACCGATGCAGGCCGCCACCCAGGCGGCGCGCGAACTGGCGGGGCCGATCATCGCCATGACCATCGTGCTGATCTCGGTGTATGTGCCGATCGGTTTTCAGGGCGGGCTTACCGGTGCGCTGTTTACCGAATTCGCCTTTACGCTGGTCGGCGCAGTCACCATGTCCGCCATCATTGCGCTGACGCTGTCGCCGATGATGTGCTCGCGTCTGTTCAAGGCGCACACGCCGGATAAAAGCGGTTGGGAGGCCCGGCTCGTGGATGGTATCGACAGGCGGCTCGATGTGGTGCGCCGTCTGTATTCCCGCAGTCTGCACGGCACGCTGAACTACGTGCCGGTAACCGTGGTATTCGCCCTGATTGTGTTCGTCAGCATCTATTTCCTTTATCACACGTCGAAACAGGAATTGGCGCCGCAGGAAGATCAAGGCGTCATCATCGCCATCTCCACATCGGCACCGAATGCGACCCTGCGACAGCGCGAACTTTATCTTCGGCAGGTGTACCGGACATTCGCCAAACATTCCGAGGCTGACCATGTGTTCCAGCTTGATGTGCCGGGACGTCTGATTTCCGGCATGGTGCTCAAGCCGTGGGATCAACGCAAAAAAACGGCCAGTACCCTGCAACCCGTGGTACAGCGGGAATTGAGCCATATTGCGGGCGTGCGCACCGTGGTCTTCCAGCCTCCGTCGCTTCCGGGGAGCCGGGGTCTGCCGATTCAGTTCGTCATCGGCACGACGGATCCGTTCGGGCGCCTGCATAAGGTGGCACAACACTTTATGCACGAAGCCCTCAAAAGCGGCATGTTTGCCTTTCTCGATGATAATCTGAAGATCGACCAGATTCAGGCCAGCGTGGAGATTGACCGCGACAAGGCGGCGCAGTTGGGGCTATCCATGAAGGATGTCGGTGATGCCCTCTCGTCCATGCTGGGCGGCGGCTACGTCAACTATTTCAGTATGTCAGGCCGTTCCTACAAGGTGATTCCACAGGTGCGACAGCGCGACCGCCTGAATCCCGAGCAGTTGCGCAACTACTATCTACACACGAAAACCGGCGCGATCGTGCCGCTATCCACCATCGCGTATATCACGACAAAGACCGTGCCTGAAACGCTGAATCACTTCCAACAGCTCAATGCGGCCACCGTGCAGGGAGTGGCGCTTCCCGGCGTAACGATGGGCGATGCGCTCGGCTACCTGAAGAACCTTGCTGCCAGAACCCTGCCGCAAGGCTATTCGATCGATTATGCCGGCCAGTCCCGCCAGTTCATGCAGGAATCCAGCGGTTTCCTGGCGACCTTCGCATTCGCGCTGATTATCATTTTCCTGGCCCTCTCGGCGCAGTTCGAGAGTTTTCGCGATCCACTTATCATCATGATATCGGTACCGATGTCGATTGCCGGCGCCCTGATATTCATCAGCCTCGGCGTCGGCGGCGCCACCCTTAACATCTACACCGAAGTGGGGCTGGTAACACTGATGGGACTCATCAGCAAGCATGGCATTCTGATTGTCGAGTTTGCCAACAGGCAACAGCAGCTTGGCAAGTCCAGGCGGGAGGCAATCGAGATGGCTGCCGGTATCCGCCTGCGACCGATCCTGATGACCACGGCGGCGATGGTGCTGGGCGTTGTGCCGCTGCTTACCGCCAACGGCGCCGGCGCGGTCTCGCGCTTCAATCTCGGGCTGGTGATCGCCAGCGGTATCGCCATCGGCACCTTGTTCACCCTGTTCGTCGTACCCGCGGCTTATATGCTGATTTCCGCCGATCATTCAAAGAAAAAGGTGATGATGAACAGTTCAGGCTAGCTCCCGAAGTGCAGGAACGGGCTCAGGCTGACATAAAGGATGAACAGGCCCAGGAGTACGAGCAGAATACATTGTAGCGGGTGCCGCCGGATATTGCGCATCAGGGTCGGGTGTCCGCCTTCGCGTCTGAGCTGCTCGTATGCCGTCCGCGCCGTGGCGGCCCGCTCGCGCTGGTAGGCATTGATCAGTGCCTGGGCCCGCTCAAGCTGGCTGTTGTCGCTCAGCCAGATGGCGGGCGAGGATATGCCCCAGGCCCCGGTATACGTTTCATAGAAAGCGATTTCATTGCCGGTGAGCAGTTGCCGGACATCGTCCGCTTCATCTTCGATCACATTCCTGAGATTGAACAACCTGACTGGCATGGGCACGCAATCCTTTCGCCCGCCAGATAGTGCCCGGTAGGAGGGACATATATGATGAAGTCGTAAAAAGTCCATCCGTGGCCTTTTTACTCCACGGAAAGCGAAAAGCGTGGTTTTCACTTTCCTTGCAAATCAGCAACTTGCGTTGCAAGCCATTGATTTACGCGCCCATCCATGGGCGCTCTGATGACTTCTTACGAAGTCATCAGATATGGCGGAGAGAGAGGGATTCGAACCCTCGGTACCCGTTAGAGTACACACGCTTTCCAGGCGTGCTCCTTCAACCACTCAGACATCTCTCCATTCCATTTCC
>VAOZ01013663.1_pt1 | contig 11580 bp, 11 predicted proteins | sample 3394041 | NCBI WGS metagenome assembly VAOZ01 (sample SAMN08290431, study PRJNA428436) | hydrothermal vent metagenome | isolation source: Deep-sea hydrothermal vent chimney | place: Indian Ocean: Southwest Indian Ridge
CCTGTGTCTTTGACATAAAATTTTAGCCGGTTTTCTTCCGTTTCGACTCCAATTTCAATGGAGCCTTCGGTGGTGAATTTTATGGCGTTGTTCAAAAGATTCACCAACACCTGGTTTATTCTGATTTGATCAGATGTTATCCAATATGATTCTTCGGGATAATGCAGTTTTAGTTTTACAGCCTCTTTCTTCTTCTCTTTCAGAATAGGATTGTAGGTTCTTTGGAGATTTATGAGGAGATCATTAATCGAAAAGTTTACTTTGTTGATTCTCATTTGGTTGGCTTCAATCATGGAGACATCCAGAATGTCATCAATAAGCTGCAAGAGTGTTTCGTTGCTGTTGTTAATAATCGAAACATACTGCTCTTTTTCATTATCAGTAATAGTATCATCAGCCAGCAGGTTGCTAAAACCCACAATGGCATTTAAGGGTGTGCGAATTTCGTGCGACATGTTGGCAAGAAAGGCAGATTTGAGTTTGTCGGCCATTTTTGCTTTTAGGTATTGGGTAAGATACAACCTTTTGGCAACAGTCATTAAAACGTATGCTGTTGCACCGGTTAACAGTATGGCAGTATAGAAATCCATCAGCCTGGCAGTATTTGACGAATAATTTCCGAGTGCATTTGGATGATGGTATTCAAAAAAGAATAAAATCAAGACATTGATAATAAGAATTGCGCTTAGGTAAGACAGTTGCTTGCCACTCATCATAAATATCAAGTAGCTATACAATAAAATTACAAGGAAAAACCAGGGGCCACGGGCACCATAATTATAATACCACACAATGTTAATTAAAGCCAGAGTCGTAACAATAAATAGCCACTTGGCGAGGGTGACATGAAAATCTTTTTTCGCCATGATAAAAATAATGATGAAAACAGCGATGCCCATAAATGGAACCACGATTAATACCCAATTGAACCCCATCAAAAAGTTAAGGAAAATGGAAATAGCTGAGAAGAATATGGCTGTCAGACTCAACGGTACAAGAAATTGTTTTTCAAAATCGGACCAGTCTTTCGAGCTAATCTGGTTTTTTCCCATGTTCGCACTGAAAATGTTCATATTAAATTATGTTTTACCTATAATTTACTAAATTAAAAATAAATTTTTCCGGTCAATATATAACCCACACTGAAAGGAAAGTACATAGCAATAAAGTAACCAAATTCTTTACTGCTGTGTACCATAAGAAAAACGGAAAACATGATAGCTTTCCTGATTTAAGCCTTCTTATCAGCAAACTTAATACTTTTCTGTAAGGTACACGCAGTTTTTTTGAAAAAAAGAGGTCAGCTGGCCTTTCGAAGTTTTTAACAAAAAAAGTTTATAACTCTTTTTTCCCAGATTTAGAAAATTCCCAGAATGAGTAGATTTGCTTTAACCAAAAATTAGTCCAAAATGGGGAATACATTATTAGACAGAGCATATCAGGTAATTGATGAAACGAAGAAAATTGGTATTGGACATTTGCCCACGCAAATTATGCAAAACGGCCTAAGAAAAGCAATAAATATCCATGGAGAGAAAGTAATCCCTTTTTCTTTGAGTGACTATTTAATGCTTATGCATGACGAACGGATCATTTCTGGTGCTATTAAATCTATACAAGAGAACGGTTTTAATCTGTCCATTTCCAGAGAGTTTCTACATCTTCAGAAAACGGATGACGCGGAGGAAATTCTGGCAAAAGTATTCGGTAATCCAATTGTCTTATTCCCTAAAACTACCCTGGCTCATGTGGGTGCTTTACCTCTGCTAATAGGCAGAAAAGATGCGGTTATACTTGATCATCATGTGCATGCCACCATTCAGATGGCATCGGATATGGTGCGGGCACATGGAACTCATATTGAAATTATCCGGCATAACAACCTGGCTCAGCTGGAGCAGCGGATTATCGAACTTAGAAAGATCCATAAAAAGATATGGTACCTTGCCGATGGGGTTTATTCCATGTATGGCGATGTATTCCCAGCCAAAGAGATAGAGGCTTTGCTGAATAAATACGAAGAGTTCTATGTTTATGTAGATGATGCGCATGGCGTTAGCTGGGCAGGGACAAATGGAAGCGGCTATGTGCTTTCACAAATTAAACAACATCCGAAGATGGTACTGGCCGTTTCGTTTGGTAAAGGATTCGGTGCCGGAGGCGGAGCCATTGTATGCCCTGATGAGTATACCAAAAAATTGCTGGTATATCTGAGTGGTCCCCTGATGTTTACCGGTCCGCTTGAATCAACAACACTTGGCGGACTGATTGCCTCTTCAAAAATTCATTTGAGTCCTGAAATTGTCGTCCTTCAGAATCGCCTGAAAGTACTAATTGACTATTTTTATAACCGTTGTGATGAGCTAAAGCTGCCGCTGGTTGATAAAACCAGAACCCCTACCGCATACTTCCCCATGGGAAAGCCTGAAAATATTTACATCTCAGGCAGGATTTTCTTCAACGAAAAGTTCTCCGTTTCAGCAGGACTTTATCCGGCAGTTCCAATAAAAAATGCAGGGCTACGGGTTCAGATAACGCTATACCAGGATAAGTCAGATATTGAAAGGCTATTACAGGTTATGAAAAAGGTTTACAATCTGTTCAAAAAAGAGCAGAATTTCTCCATAGTAGAAACCTTGAAGTATTTTAAAGGATAAAAAAACCATCAGGCCTGTAAGCGGGATTCTGTTTCCTGTTCCGAAAACTTCCGGAAAGGATTCTATCATTTATCTTGATTACAGGTCACCCTGTAATTCCAGCAGCCTACCCACCGGCATCGGACGGGTCGCCCTTATCTCGCCTCGCCTTAGGCAAGACGGGAGTGCCGGAATATTTGGCCTTGCAACCCATAAGGTTTACCCCGGCCGGCTGTCACCAACCGGCCGCGTGGGCTCTTACCCCACGTTTTCACCCTTATCCCGCCTGAGGCGAGACGGTTATTTTCTGTGGCACTTGCTGTCCTCTCGTTTTAAACGAGACGCCTTCCCGTTAGGAAGTATGGTACCCTGTGTTGTCCCGACTTTCCTCCTCGCCTTAGGCGAGACGATAGAACAGCCTGACGGTTTCATTTGCAAAATTACGGTTTTTCGTTGTAGTATAAACATGTATCCTCATAATCTTAGAAAATCCTTTCAAAAATCGAACCGATGTAAACTTTGAAATGTTTACTTTTGTCTAAAATTATTTTGTTATGGTACAATATTGTGGTTTTATCGGTACGCCTGAAGTCATATTAATCTTTGTGGCTATTCTTTTGCTTTTCGGTGGAAAGAAGATTCCTGAACTGGCAAAAGGTCTGGGAAAAGGGATGAAAGAATTTAAAAAGGCCGTGGACGAAGAGGGACTTGCCAGCGACCTGAAAGATGTTGCTTCAAACATCAATGATTTTAAACATGATGTGGAAAAAATCAATCCTAAAAACCTGCTGAAAACGGATCCAAATGCCAAAAGCCGTAAAAAATGAGAATTTTTTTTGAAGCGCTCATAGAGTTTGAATGACTTAACGACAGGTAAAGAGGGTAAACTAATATTTCATTTTGCTTTGCCCATGCTGGCGGGAAATGTCTTCCAGCAGTTGTACAATGTAGTGGACAGTATCGTGGTTGGGAGGGCAATCGGAAAAGAGGCTCTTGCTGCAGTTGGTGCTAATTTCCCTTTTATTTTTGCTCTTATCTCTTTTGTTGTAGGTATTGCCATTGGCTCTACTGTTATTATCTCCCAATATTTTGGTGCAAAAAAGATGGCGCAGGTTAAACGTGCCATCGACACGCTATACATTTTTATGTTTTTTGCCGCTATTACAGTTACAGCACTGGGCATACTCTTTGCGAAAGACATTTTCCTACTTATCGATCTCCCGGCTGATGTACTTCCCGAAGCCGTGCAATATTTTAAAGTCTATGCGCTCGGGTTTATTTTCTTCTTTGGTTTTCAGGGAACCAGTGCCATTATGCGCGGGCTTGGCGACTCCAAAACACCCTTTTATTTTCTTGGTGGCTCCACACTGATAAACATTGCCTTGGATTTGATTTTTGTCCTTATTTTTCACTGGGGAATAAAAGGTGTTGCTGCCGCTACGGTCATTTCACAGGCTGCTGCCTTTTTTGCTATTATTTTTTATCTGAATCGCTATCATAAGTTTCTGGATTTTTATCCCATGCGTATGCGATTTGATAAAATTATTTTCAAAAAAAGTTTAAAGATCGGTTTACCGACCGGTTTTCAGCAAACCTTTGTAGCAGTTGGTTTTATGGCATTATACCGTATTGTAAACATGTTTGGAACCTCTACTATTGCCGCTTACAGCGTTGCTATTCGCATCGGTTCGTTTGCAGCCCTGCCGGCAATGAACTTTTCAGCAGCGCTCGCTACTTTTGTAGGCCAAAATATCGGAGCCGGCAAAAAGGAGCGTATTCACAAAGGACTTGTCGCTACACTGCTTATGGCTAACATTGTAGCTGTTGTTATTTCTGTCGTGGCTCTGTTGTTTGCCAAACCGCTCATGCAGGTTTTTACCAAAGATGCCGGAGTTGTTGAGATAGGAAAGCACTACCTGCTCATTGTCCCTCTTTTCTATGTGGTTTTTGCCACTATGTTTTCCATAAACGGCGTTATGCGTGGTGCCGGCGACACCATGGTTCCCATGTTTATCTCCATTATTTCATTATGGTTTGTACGTATTCCGGTTTCCTGGTTTCTCTCTTTAAAATTCGGTGCTATTGGTATTTGGTGGGGTATTCCCGTTGCCTGGTTTGTGGGGCTTACACTCGCCTTTACTTATTACAAAACAGGCCGGTGGAAAGCCAAAGCTGTGGTAAAGGGGGGATAATAAAAAATAGTTCATTGAATTTTAATCCCATAACAAATTAAAAATCTTTAATTTACGAAGGGTACAGAGATTGATGTATTCTTTTGGAAATTTTCTTTTGAACAATCTTTTGATAGATTTGCAGTTATTATCTTAAATTTAGATTGATTATAAAGAAAATTTTATGAAAAGCAGAAAAATTCAGGCTGCAACAGCTTTTGTTTTTATCTGGGCATTGTTGTGGTTAGGGAGTTGTACACACCAACCTGGGATATATTACGACAACACACCCAAAGTGAGTAACAACTGTTCTGCAGATACGGTTTATTTTCAAAACGACATTCAACCGCTGCTCAACTCCACCTGTGCTCTGACGAGTTGTCACGATGCCGTTACCGGCAAGGAAGGCCTTGTGCTGACTGATTATGCAGCTGTGATGAAAACCGGTGGCATCAACTTACAAAATCCTGCTGAAAGTAAAATTTACCGGGTGTTGGGCAAAGGCGGAGACGATGTAATGCCTCCACCGCCTGCCTCACCGTGGAGTAGTACTCAACAAGCCGACTTACTAACCTGGATAAGCCAGGGAGCGCTGAACAATAGCTGTGTAGATACGGTTTGCGATACCACACAGGTTACTTTCTCCGCCAGTGTCGATCCGATTTTCCAAAAATCTTGTTATGGTTGTCATAATAGTTCCAACTCTTCGGGGGGTGTTGATTTAACCAACTTTAACCAATTGTCCCTCCTTATCGGCAATGGTTCATTGCTGGGTTCCATTCGCCACGATGCCGGTTTTATTCCCATGCCGGTGGGTGGGAATAAGCTTAGTAGTTGCGAAATTGCAACGATTGCCATCTGGGCACGAGACACAACCCTCACAGGTGGCGGTGGCAATCCGGCTATTGCCTGCGCTCCTGATACGGTTTACTTCCAAAATAAAGTCCTTCCATTACTACAATCTAATTGTGCTGTTACCGGTTGCCACGATGCTACTACCCGTGCAGAGGGTGTTCAACTGACCGATTATTCCTCTATTGTGAATACAGGTGGTGTGGTGGCAGGAGATTCAAACCGTAGCAAGCTTTATACTATTCTGTCAGCCGGCAGCGATGATGATAAATCAGGAAATGCCACACAGGGGCCTCAGGATGGTATTATGCCTCCGCCGCCACGAGCTGCTTTCAGCATAGACCAAAAAAATCTTGTGAAAAACTGGATATTGCAAGGCGCAAAAGATAACTATTGCGATGCTACCTGTGATACAACCAATGTTAGTTTCAAAAATAATATTTTCCCCACCGTGGAAACATACTGCCTCGGTTGCCACAGTGGCAGCACGCCGGGAGGAAATATTTACCTGCGAAATTATAACGATCTCGTTGCCGTGGCCAAAAACGGTAAGCTTTGGGGAAGTATTAACTTTGAAACCGGTTTTTCACCGATGCCAAAAAATGCCAATAAACTATCAGCCTGTATATTAGCAACCTTTAAAATCTGGATAAACAATGGAACACCAAACAATTAGAAAAGGGCTATTACTGGTAATGTTTCTGGGGCTCCTGATACTCTCCTCCTGTTATAACGATAACTACCAGACCCTGTACCCTTCCGGTGCTTGTAATACTTCACAGGTTTCTTATTCCAAAGATGTGTGGCCGGTTATCAATGCGCAATGTACCAGTTGCCATAGTGGCGCTACCCCTTATGGAAACATTGTTCTGGAAAACTACAACGATGTGGTGGCTGAGGCAAAGAACGGAAAATTGCTGGGGAGCATCCGCTTCGATGCCGGCTTTTCCCCCATGCCCAAAAGTGGTGCCAAGTTGAATAGTTGCGACATTGCCAAAATAGAAAAGTGGGTTAAAAATGGAACCCCGAATAATTAGAATTCTTAATCAAAACACTTTTCAAAAAGATGAAAAAAGCTATCAAAATTACAGGAATACTGTTTTTGGCTGCTGTGTTGGCCGCCGCTTATGTCTGGTTCTTTGTTTACAACAAGCCTCATCGTGATTTCGAGAAAGCTAAGCCTGAGATGGTCGAAAGTGCCCGGCAGGTCTATCAAAATTTTAAGGCAAACCCCAGAGCTACTGAAGCAGGAAAAGTTATTGAAATTTACGGACTTCCTGCCGGGGTTGAGCACTCCGATTCGCTCGTTGTGGTAGTCTTTGCTTTTCAAAAAGGGATGTTTGGGAACGAAGGTGTTCGATGCACTTTACTCCCCGATTACCGGAAGGAAGCATTGAAGATGTCCATTCGTGACACTGTCTATATCAAAGGTTTTTGCTCGGGATATAACGGTACCGATGTTATTCTTGAAGATTGTTCAATAATTCACAAGTAAAAAATTCTTAAATCATGAAAAAAATTGTTCTTTTTGTTTTTGTCCTGCTGATGGCAAATACCTCCTTCGCACAGCGTTATCTGTCCAAAACAGGCAGTGTAAGCTTTTACTCAGATGCACCCCTGGAGAAGATAGAAGCCCAAAATCATCAGGTTAATTGTGCATTAGACACGCAATCCGGCTTCTTTGTAGTAAAAATTTTAATGCGTTCTTTTGTTTTTGAGAAAGCACTGATGCAGGAGCACTTCAATGAAGATTATGTGGAAAGTGATAAATTTCCCAATGCCTTTTTTAAAGGGAAAATTATTAATTTGAAGGATATAAACTTCTCCAAATCCGGTGTCTATCCGGCTGTGATTGAAGGGCAAATGACTATCCATGGGATTACACAGAACGTAAAAGCTGAAGGGACTTTCACTATTTCAAAAAAAGGAATTTTGGTCATGGCCAAATTCCCTCTGAAAATCAAGAATTACGACATCTCTATCCCCGATATTGTTGTCGGTAAAATTGCTGAGAATATGGAGATAACTACGGATATTAAACTGAAACCTTTAAAATAATTATTTTGAAATGAATAGGAGTAGTTCTGATTATCTGAAGTTTGCCGGGAATTGATTATATCTCTTTTGAAAATGGACAATATGGTTCCATGGGAGCAGAGCTGCTTTAGGTGGACTATTTTCTTTATTCTCAAATAACTAAAAAAATTAGAGTATATGAAAAAAGCAGGAATCTTTTTTATCTTGACCATTCTGTTTTCAGCACAACTTTTTGCGCAGGATAGTTTAATGAATTTGTTTGACGAAACACCCCAAACCGTATATACAGAAGCTGCCTTCAAAATAACACGTATAGTGTTGGGGCAATCTACGGTAAATCCGGGAAAGGGTAACCTGATTTTTGTCATACAACATCATTTCGGTTACATAAATCAGGGTGCTTATGAGTTCTTTGGTTTGGATCAGGCTACCATTCGCCTGGGATTTGAATATGGAATAACAAACTGGCTTATGATAGGTGTCGGTAGAAGTTCCTACGAAAAAACCTATGATGGAAATATGAAGATAAAAATATTGCGGCAAAGTACCGGTAACAGGGTGATGCCTGTTTCCGTAGGTTATTTTGGCTCTGTGGGTATTAATTCATTAAGACAAACGGATAAAACCATAGATTACTATTTTACCAATCGCCTGACTTTCCTGAATCAGATATTAATCTCCCGTAAGTTTAACAGGCGAATCTCTCTGCAACTTTCTCCCAGCCTTGTTCACCGAAACCTCGTGGAAACACCTTCGGACGATAACAATATTTGGGCATTGGGTGCCGGCGGACGTTTCCTGCTAACGAAACACACCAGTATAGATGCAGAATACTTTTATGTATTATCGAAAAAAACGGCTGCGGACTTTCACAATAGTTTCTCTGTGGGTTTTAATATAGAAACAGGCGGGCATGTATTTCAGTTGTATGTTTCCAATTCACAAGGAATTATCGGACAAAATTTTATCCCCGGGAGTGTTGGAAACTGGCTTAAAGGGGATGTCCTTATCGGATTTAATATCACGCGGACTTTTGTATTGCAGAAACCCAAAGATTTTCGGAAATAACGGATGGCGCTATGAATAGTTGCCGCTTGTGAAGTACGTTCTTGTCTAATTACACCAGACTTGAAACGGACTACAAATGTTGATTTTATTACTGTCATGGCAATTATTTATGAGCGCTTGTCGTGCCATGTTTTTTATTCTTTTTCGAGGTCTGTTTATGTAAATAGTTTTGAAGATTTACTCCGAAAGTATTCGGTATAATTCTATGTTTAGATAGTAATGATGACCTTCTATTTCTTTCTTCTCCATTACTTGCATATCACACAACTTGTTGAGATAATCCCTTGCTGTATTTTCCGCATAAATTCCAGCATTAACTAACTGTTTTACCTTGGTCAACGGTTGAGTAAACAAGAATTCTATAAGACGTTCCGGATTACGAAATTTTCGATCATCTTTCTTTACGAATTCGAGGATAGTGTCTTTTACAGACATAATTTCATTGATTTTATGGAACGTATTATTGGAAGTATTTTCAATGGCTCTCAACATAAATAATAACCAGTTCTTCCAGTTACCTCTTTGTGATACTCCCATTAAGTCGGAATAATAATTATCTTTATGATCCAAAATGTATCGACTGAGAAACAATATTGGAACATCCAGCAGGCCTTTACTAGTCAAATAATGTATGTTGAATATACGCCCTGTCCTGCCGTTTCCATCACGAAAAGGGTGAATAGCCTCAAACTGAAAATGGGCTATGGCCATTTTTAGTAAATGATCAATTCTATATTGCTCATCATTATTTAAAAAGTTAACAAGATTGTCTAATTTATCCTTAATTATGGCCATACCTCTTGGAGGAGTATATATGACCTTTCCGGCATTTGGTCCGGTTCCGCCTTGTTTAATAGTTGTATTCAAAAAGTCTGGGCGAATTCCTTCCGTTGTTTGCTTTATTTTCTGAAATACCCGTGTAAAGTAGTCTTGATTAAATTGTCTTGTTTTTTGTAGGTAGTTGTAGCCGGACCAAAGGGCTTCTCTATATCTTAATACCTCCTTGGATGCTCCTGTTGTTTCAGTATTTTGATCGCTGTATGCTTTATATAACTCATCGTCTGTTGTGAATATGTTCTCAATTGCACTGGATATCTTTGCTTCTTGCAAGCTTATGGTATTAATCAATAGTCCTTGATTTGGAATTACAACACTCCGTCCATGAAGTCTTGCTAAAGCTGCTTTTGCATCTCCAAGCTTTTCCAGTATTTCAATAGTTTGATATAGCTCCTTTCTAATTGGTAATGGAGGAATATTATTCCATGGAACATTTCTGTCCGGGTTGATTTGATAAAGCATTTCTTGCATTAGTTAGTCTGACTTTTAATGTTTAATTGAGGTCAGGCCTCAAAAGTACTAACTTTTATCTAACAAACTTTAAAATTCTAAGAAAATAATGTTTAATCAGATTTTGGCATTAAAAGTATTGCTTAAGTATATTACAAACATTAATATGGGCTACATTTGATGTATGTTTGAAAATGTGGTGCAACTCTTTTTATATAGGTTGTTTGACCGGATAAAATCCTGTGATTTACAGGATTCTCGGTACAAATTAGCATGTCCTGTAACTTTTCTCATGCCTTTACGTCATAATTACATACATAAATTCAAATGGTTATGAAAAAGATGGATCTATTCTCTACACGATTATTATCGTTCATTTTCGTTTTGCTTTTTGCAGGCTCTCTTCATGCTCAGATACGGGGTAATGGCATCATTGAAGAACAAATTAGAAACCTCAGCGGCTTCAATGCTATTACCTCAGTCGGTTCTGTGGATGTATTTGTGAAACAGGGTAATACCTTTTCGGTGGTGGTCCGTGCCGATGGCAATCTGCTCAACTATATCAAAACCGAAGTCAAAAACAATACCCTGCTTATTTCGGTTACCAAAAATATCTGGCGGGCTAAAACACTTGAAGTGCATATTACAATGAAAACATTGCAAAAGGTTGCTCTAACAGGGTCCGGCGATTTCTATTGCAAATCACCTTTTTCTGTGCAGAATTTACAATTTATGCTGACTGGTTCGGGTGATGTAAAAGCTTCGTTGAAAGCCAAAAACGTACAAGTCAAAATTGCCGGTTCGGGCGATGTGGAATTGAACGGAATCAGAGGAAATCTCAATGTGGAAGTTACCGGGTCGGGCGATGTGGAAGCCACCGGCCTGCAGCTGGAGACCTGTTCGTTGAAGATTGCCGGGTCAGGTGACGTGGAGCTCAAAGGCCGCGCGGTACAGCTTATTGCTTTACTCGCAGGGTCGGGTGATGTGGAAGCCGGCGGGCTAACCGCTGTTAATGTGCTGGTGAAAAACGCAGGTTCAGGTGATGTACAGGTACATGTAACGGACAAACTGGAGGCAACGCTCCGGGGATCGGGCAACCTGGGCTACTCCGGAAATCCATCCGTTGTGAAAGTATCTGCCAGCGGGTCGGGAGATGTTTACCACAGATAAATGTTGGCAATTTCTTATTGGTCTTTTCCGGAGGCAGACAGACGGCTTTGCCACTGTTGCAATAAAATACCTCCGATGATAAAAGCAAGTCCTGCCAGTGTATAACCATGTATATTTTCGCCCACAGCATGGCTTATCCAAAACAATCCGAGAAAAGGGGAGAGATAAATCATGTTGCTCACTTTAGCTGTATCGGCAGAATAATTCAATGCTTTCAGCCAGATGACAAAGGTCAGGCTCATTTCAAACGTCCCGATGTAGAGACTTCCAATAAACCCTGACAGAGACGGAATAACCGGCCAGTGTCCGCGAACTGCAAAATAGATTATCAGGAAAACAAGTCCAAAAAGCATGTTCAG
>VAOZ01175305.1_pt1 | contig 11565 bp, 9 predicted proteins | sample 3394041 | NCBI WGS metagenome assembly VAOZ01 (sample SAMN08290431, study PRJNA428436) | hydrothermal vent metagenome | isolation source: Deep-sea hydrothermal vent chimney | place: Indian Ocean: Southwest Indian Ridge
AAAACTCGTGAGCGGCGATCGGCTTCCCCACTTTGGCCCATTTCCGTGCTGAAATTTCGCTCCATGGAACCACCATGCACCTCATTCCATCCCGAAAATGGGCTCAACGTGGGATTGCCGCTCATCCACCCAGAGTTTTGCAAGAGGCTCATGGGTTACCACCATGCGCCTCAAAATCATGCTGCTTTGATCTCGCTTTCTCGCCTGATCGCGACGATCTCCATAAACCCGACAAACGCTCAAATCTTCAAAGTCGGAGGTGGCCAGGCTATGGTGAAATGTAGCCGGAAATAACCTTGATATCAAGATTTAGCCCTCCTCCCCGGAATGCCATCAGGATACTTGCCTCACAGTTTGCTTTAGCCATGAGCCTGTCCAGCTCAGGATAAAGAGGGTGCATAGTGTCAGTACCACGGTTGCGCCTGAGGGCCAACCCAGTATGTACGAGAGGAACAAACCTGCCCATGTGCCAATGAGGGACACCAACAAGCTGACAAGCCAGAGTCTGAAGAGCCCGCGGCACCAGAACCATGCCGTGGCGGCGGGTAAGACGAGAAGCCCCGTCGCCAACACGATGCCAGCGAGCCGGACGCAAATAACAACAGTCAGACCTATCATGGAGAACAACAGCAGGCGATAGAGATGAACCGCCATGCCGGATGCGGCTGCCGTTGTACTATCAAAAGCGATACTCCACCATGGGCGCGCGGCCCATATCAGGCTGGCCATCACGATACTGCTTCCCCATATCAGCCAGTATTGGTCACTCTTCGAGACGTTGAGGATATTGCCGAATAGCAGCCCGAGCATGTCCACTCCGTTCTTGTTCGTTGTGGAGAGTAATACGATGCCCAGAGCCATGGCGCCAGCGAACATCACGCCTGTTCCCGCATCTTCATTCAAACCGCGATGGCGCAGCATGGATGCCAGTATCAGGGAAACGATGACCGCCGTCGCCGCGGCCGTGGGTAAGAGTGGCAGCGATAGCACGACAGCCAATCCCAGTCCGGCCAATGTGGCATGGGATACGCCAACGGTGAGAAAAGCCAGCCGGTGCGCCAGGATCATCACCGACATGCTGGACGCGACGATGGCAATCAGCGTTGCGGGGAACAGGGCGGAGTGCATGATTTCGCTGGCAAGGAATCCACTCATAATTTTATCGGGTCACGGCAGCCGATACAATGGGAATCGTGGGCTACGACATGCATGTGATCGCCATACATGGCGTGCCATACCTCTTCCGGAATAGTTTCTCCATGCATCGCATGGTGGTGAATACGGGTGTTCAGGCAGACGACGGAATCTACATAGGCGCTGATGGCTACAATATCGTGTTCAACCATGATGATAGCCGTGCCCTGTTGATCGCACAGGCGCCGAAGCAGACTGTAAAGTGATTCCCGCGCATGCGTATCCAAAGACGCAGCGGGTTCGTCCAGCAATAGCAGGCGAGGAGATGCGACCAGTACGCGAGCCAGGCGGACCCGCTGCTGCTGGCCACCGGATAAGTCGCGGTAATCTTTTTCACCCAGCTTGTCCGTGTCGGTCAAAATCAGCGCCTGCTCTACTTTTAGCCGGTTCCCGGATTGGTGCCATAGAGGCGATACATACGAAGCAAGCCCCATGGTAACGACATCGCGGACGCACAGCGGTAATGCAGATGACGTTTCCTGCTTCTGACTCAAAAATCCCATCCGGGCTAATAACTTTTTTCGGCTTGAACGGGACAGACACTCGCCGAATAGCTCAACATGCCCGGATGCCGGTTTGATGAGTCCTGCGATGGTATGCAACAACGTGCTTTTCCCCGCGCCATTCGGTCCGACAATGCCGAGAAAATGGCCGGGCTCCACGGCGAGATTGATATCCTCAAGAATCCACAGTCCCGGATGTCCAACCTGAATATGATGAAGATGAACGGCCGTCATCATTCGCGAACCGCCGCGAATGGGTTTTATGGATGGTTCTCCGCTATCGACGGCGAAAGGGTTGGGTAGTGGCATCACATTCATGAAAAGCGCATGCTATGGGACGTGCGGATATCCCGCAATGAAAGGCATTTTGCCACAAAGTGTCTGCCAGACTTACGGGGGGTCGTAGCGAGCAGGCTGAACAGGGAGGAAAGAAGGTGCTGTCGTCAGACTATTTCCGTTCTCGGTGGAGCTGTTATCAATCCATTCTGAATCGTGGTGAATACCCGGCCAGTTGCTGCCATGTGGATGTGCGACGGTTACCGCGACCGAATGCCATCTCGCGAGATATGATCCGGCATTTGCGCGAACACTTTCCTCACCTTCCCGTACACCTGCTGCACCACTGGTGCGCAGACGAAGAGGGCGGCGCAGGCCTGTACCGAATACTGAATACTGAATACTGAATGATTTATGGCGGCAGTCATGGAAGCAAGACCATGAAGATAACGCGCCATGGGGACAAGCGGTTAATATCCTTATCTTGAAATCGTTACGCTCCGTTATTGGACAATTACCCAATGAATATGTGGAGAAAACAGACCCTGTCATGATGCGCGTAATAGGTGGCATGTATCTATGGGCGGTGCGGGAATTCCTAAAAAGGAATGAGGAAATCTTACCCGATACTGCCCGTATTTCGATTTACGAAAATATGATAATTCCGGTAACACCCATGGCTTTTTCTCAGCGCCAGCCGGAGGATTCATTGTTGGACGATGACTGCCACATGATTGCGGCCTACGGCCTGGAGCCGGATATAATTCCGCGTATGCGAGAATTGCGTTCCGCCCAGGGTTTAGCAAATGAGGTGGACATACTGCCTTTGCTTGGCCGGGACCGCATGGACGACCATTTGCTTAAACGTAGCTGGGCCGGCTTTCAATCAGGGATATGGCGGAAAAAAGCGGCCAGGGAGGGTGGATGCAGTTCGCGCTGGATGCCAGACGCCTTGATCAACTGCTGGCCACACGTGGTAAGATGAATAGAGAATTGATGGTGTCGTTACAGTCTTTACGTGCCCACCCCTTTGCCGCATGGTTACTGGAACAAAGGAGTGACGGACGTAAATCCGGAAAAGCATCCCCGTGGCAGCGCGTCGAATGGTCGGGGTACCTTGCATGTATAGCGGGAATACACGATCCGGGCATGCAGAGTTTCATGGAGCAATCATTCTCGACAGGCCTTTTGCGCATACTGAAAGGTGGAAATGGTATTTTCCTGGATGAGTTTAGCGCCCTGGGGTGCCTGTTGCGCGGCCCTGTTGCTCCTCTGATGCGGATGGGGATTTTAATACGCGGCCAGTTGTGGGACTGGTATCAGGATGCTGTAAACACCGGGCAGGAAGAAATGGAGCAAGGAAGTCATATACCTCCGGTATCCATGTGCATGGTGACGGTCGAACGCTGGTACCTTACGCAGCGGAGGCACGAGGGCTACGAAGAGCGAATCGTTGCTTTCAGCACAGGGCTCGCACAAGTAGCCGCAGGCGTGTCGCAAGACTTCGGTTTAGGGCAACTGATTGCCGACCGCGAGCACAGAGAAGGGTTGCATCCTTTGGGGAAGGTACGCCTTGAGTACGTGAATGTTGGTACCGACAGGCAGGTGCGAATGCTATACAACGGCGGGTTTGTCATGACTACCCCGGCACTGACGGCGTTGGTGTTATCCCTACGTCATAAAGCCGATCTGCGCGAATACCATGTGCCTGCCGTCAGTGCTGTGAAAGCATTACGTGGTTACCGACTGCCAGCAGGATATTTTGACCTGCTCGTTATTAATGCGAAAGGAGGGAAAGAACCCCCCGTGTTTATTGTACGTATTGGCGACGTATGTTTGGGTAGTATCGATACTGGAATATAACGAAGTGCTCGATCCGGCATCCGAAGCCGTACGTTCAATCGTCGGGGCGGAGCTATCTCGATGGCTTGTCATGGATAAAAAACCAAGCCGGGAGGCGACAGCATGGGTACAGAGATGACCACAACTGATTCAAGCGAACATAACGCAGCCGCACACTCACCAGTATCCGACCGAAGGGAGGTGCGCCGGGGAACTGGCGTAGCATTGTCACCTCTCTTGCCGAGGGCGTCACGCCACTGGTCACAAGGCGCGCCTTGCCTTGCTTCCATGGGATGCCACTGATGGCATATTCTTTTACTTCTACGGAACAGAACACTGGTTCTGCGCCCGTTCTACCCGCTGCATACGCATGGCTGAAGGGTTGCCGATTACCGGAGAAATTGGCTGTCGGGTTTTCAGGCGGTATCGATTCTACCGCACTGTTGCTGTCGCTGCATGGGGCAGGGCATGAGGTTATTGCATGGCATGTGGATCATGGCTGGCGGGCCAATTCATCGGAAGAGGCGGATAGCCTTGGAAGACAGCTGAGCATGTGGAACATTGAATTTTACAGCGCCAGACCTGGCACCGCGCCTGTGAGTAACCGCGAAGCGGCAGCGAGAAAGACTCGGTATGCGCAATTTTTATACTGGGCTAGGGAGCAGGGCATTAAAACCCTTTGCCTTGCCCACCATCGTGATGATCAGGCTGAAACCGTTTGTATGCGCATGTTGCAGGGAGCGGGTGTGGTCGGCTGCGCGGGCATGAAGCCTGAGCGGGCACTGAACCACCTGCGCATTGTCAGGCCATTACTAAAGGTACCAAAATCGGCATTGCAGGCGGCCCTACGGCTGGCAGGCGTCGGCTGGCTGGAGGATGCGAGTAACCAGGATACGTCGCTGATGCGAAACCATATCCGGCATCATCTTTTCCCGGAGATGTGGAGAAGCGGTATTGATCCGTCGGTTCTGTTTGGCCGATGGCAGCAACAGGCATCGCGCCTTGTGTCTTTGCTGGATGAACAGGCAGGTACAGTCGAGATTCAGCGGAAGAACGGTGTGGTCAGTGTGTCGTGGAATGCCTGGCGGGAGATGCCCCAACCCGTAAGGACATACATTTTGCAACGTATGATGGCGGCACTCTTCGGTGAGGGAGTCGTACCGGGTCGACGCCATATCGAGCTGGTCGAATCATGGTTGGGGAAAGGAGGACATGAGGGGGTTGATCTGTCCCGTTGCCGTCTGTCACACCGGAGCAAAGGCTTGCATCTTTCCGTGGTAGAAGCGAGTGTGCATCGGTAAATAGCAGGGCGGCTGGATGGTTTCATTATGGTTTCATCTTTACCGTTTTATTGTGCAACACTTGAAATATCTGTAGCGACACCCTAAAGACAGGCAAGGGCTGCACGCCGCGGTTGGAGAATATCAAATAAAGGATTGGTGTTAAATGGGTAAAAATCTTCTGCTGTGGCTGGTCATCGGGATTACTATGGTCAGCCTGTTCAATATGTTTAACCCGCCAGTGAAACAGGGCGCGGGCATGTCGTACTCCTCCTTCGTTGAGAAAGTGGACGGTGGCATGGTAGAGACGGCCAAGATCGATGGGCATGAAATCAGCGGGCAATACCGTAACATGCAGGGGGATTTACGTTCCTATCAAGTGACGGTGCCGAACGATTCTACCCTTACCCAGCGTATGATCAAAAATCATGTGGAAGTAGATGTGAGCAAGCCGGAAAAAGTACCGTTTTTCCTGTCTGTACTAATTTCCTGGTTCCCGATGCTGCTACTGATCGCGGTGTGGGTGTTTTTTATGCGTCAGATGCAGGGCGGTGGCATGGGAGGGCGTGGTGGCGCCATGTCGTTCGGCAAGAGCCGCGCCAAGCTTCTGAACGAGGATAAGAAAAACAAGATTACGTTTGATGACGTAGCCGGTTGCGATGAGGCCAAGCAGGAAGTGACCGAGGTGATCGAGTTTCTGCGCGATCCGTCTAAATTTACCCGTCTGGGGGGGAAGATACCCAAGGGGGTGCTGTTGGTAGGCGCTCCGGGAACCGGAAAAACGTTGCTTGCCAAGGCTATCGCAGGTGAGGCAGAAGTTCCGTTTTTCACTATTTCCGGGTCTGATTTTGTCGAGATGTTTGTCGGTGTGGGTGCATCACGAGTTCGCGATATGTTCGAGCAGGCCAAAAAGAACGCACCATGTATTGTATTTATGGATGAGATCGACGCCATGGGGCGTCACCGGGGTGCTGGTATTGGCGGCGGCAATGATGAGCGTGAGCAGACGTTGAACCAGTTGTTGGTGGAAATGGATGGTTTTGAGTCCAATGATGGTGTGATCCTGGTCGCAGCGACGAACCGGCCCGACGTACTTGATCCCGCATTGCTCAGACCGGGGCGTTTTGACCGGCAGGTAGTGGTGCCGCGCCCGGACATGGTCGGTCGTGAGGAAATTCTGCGGGTGCATATGAAACAAGTACCCTTGTCCAGCGATGTGGATGTGAAGATGCTGGCACGCGGTACGCCGGGATTTACCGGCGCGGACCTGGCGAACCTGGTGAATGAAGCCGCGCTGAATGCCGCGCGTTTCGGTGCGGATAATGTGGCTAAGCATGACTTTGAAATGGCCAAGGACAAGGTGATGATGGGTACCGAGCGTCGCTCCATGTTGCTGTCCGACGAACAGAAGGAAACCACAGCCTACCACGAGGGCGGGCATACGCTGGTAGCCAAATACATGGAGAATGCCGATCCCGTGCATAAGGTCAGCATCATTCCGCGCGGTATGGCGCTTGGCATTACCTTGCAACTGCCAAAAGAGGATAAGTATAATCATGACCGCGTATATCTGGAAGATCAGATTGCCATTATGATGGGGGGTCGGCTGGGCGAAGAGCTGGTGTTGGGGCAGATGACAACCGGTGCGTCCAACGATTTCGAGCGTGCTACGCAACTCGCCCGCAATATGGTGACGCTGTGGGGTATGACGGATCGGCTTGGACCGATGGTCTATGGCGAGAAGGAGGCAGAATTGTTTCTTGGCCGCGAGGTGACGCGAACCCAGAATATTTCCGAGAAAACATCGCAGCAAATTGACGTTGAGGTGCGCAGGCTGATTGATACGAACTACGATCGTGCAAAGAAAATTCTCGGGGACCACATGGATCAGCTCCACTTGTTGGCAAAAGCCCTGATTGAGTTTGAGACACTTGAGGACGACGAGATAGACCAGGTGATGGCGGGTAAGAAGCTGCACCGTCCAGAAAGAAAGAGTGCGAAGAAAACCAAGCCACCGGAGCATCCAAGCGCATCCGCGGAGGAGACTGGCGGCGAACATGTATCTTCGAAAGGCGCGGGTCAGGAAGCCTGACCGTGCTATTGATGATGGTGGTTACAGGCGTTCGTCCATTCGTCTGCGCGCTACGTGTGGGCGGATAGCTTCTTTGGCCAACCCTCCGCGAGTTTAGCGCCTCGCCCCGCAGAATTCTTCTACGGGGCAAGCCCTGGTAAAATTCATGAAAGAAGTATCATGCGCCTGACATCATTCTGTCACTATGCGCCGCTACCCTGCCTCACGGAACGGTAAGCAGACAGGAGCGGCAACGCGCCAGGATGTCCGTGAGGCCGCATATTTTCATGAGGGGTAAAATGATGAACGATGTGGATGTAAGTAGTCCTTCAGCCTATAAAATATTCTTTCTGGATGCTGAATGGCATGACAAAGTGATCAAGATACTGGTAAGTCTCGTCATGTTAACCATCTATGCATGGATTATTGTCGGCGTAGCTACCCTGTTTCGGGATCTTTACCATACGGCATTGTCAACGTGGACGCATGGCGCTGATGCCATGATGAAAGATGTCGTTATTATCCTCGCTTCACTTGAACTTATCAGAACACTCCAGTCATACCTTAAACTTGGTCGGGTAAAAATTACATTTATTCTGGATGCAGCCCTTGTTGTTTTGATCGGCGAATTGATGAGCTTATGGCTACATAGCTACACCCTTCCGGAAGTCATGACGACTGTTGGCGTTATTTCATTCCTGACTGTGGTGCGTGTATTCATGGTACGGTTTTCTCCCCGTGTTTGATGGTGCCCGTGCATACGGACGACCGACGAGGGATTCGGTGCGAACAAAGGAACAAGCGAGGGCATGGCAGAATTTATGAATAGTTCAGGCTAGTGTAGTGTTCCGAATAATATATGGAGCCTCTCGCAAAACTCGTGAGCGGCGATTGGCAATCCCACTTTGGTCCATTTGATTCGGACCAACATTGGCCCTCAGGGCTTGCGCCCCGCCCTTACGGACGTCCAAACGGCCTCATGCGCCCCTTTTGTCCGCGTTGAAATCTCGACCCATGGAACCACCATGCACCTCATTCAATCCCGAACATGGACTCAGCGTGGGATTACTGCTCATCCACTCATGGTTTTGCAATTGGCTCTATGAACTCCAGTGATGCGTATTTTAGCATCAAACGTTTGATTCCGGCATGGCGGAACTGTACGGACACGCGTGTGGCATCGCCTGCACCTTCCACGCCAAGGACTACACCCTCGCCAAAACTGGGATGGCGAACCGTACTGCCAACATTTATTCCATCGGATGGTTGCGTGGGTGTATGCAGGCTTTTTTCCCTGGCACGTTCCAGGATGCCGGGCGAGAGATCTGTGATGAAGCGGCTGGGTAGTGGAGAAATCATATCACCAAACATTCGACGCATGCGCGCGGAAGTTATCAGTAAATAATTTTTGGCCCGCGTCACACCGACATAAAGCAAGCGACGCTCCTCACTGATACCCGTTTCACCTTCATCCAGGGCGCGTTGATGTGGCAACAGGCCATCTTCCACGCCGGCCAGAACAACCGTATCGAACTCCAGACCTTTGGCTCGATGCAAACTCATCAGGACTACGGCGCTGTCATCTTGCTGATCGCGTCGATGCCCCTCCTTGCTCATATCCTCATCGCTTTGTAGCAGTGCCGCACGATCCATGAATTCGATGGGTGTGATACCACCCACTGCGGCCATGGAAATAAAATCCCGTAAGGCACTGATATTTTCCATGCGGGACTCCGCTTCCAGTTGCCCCTGTCCCTTGATGCTCTCGACATAGCCGCTGGCTTCCAGTATTGCACCCATGCCCATATCCGGTGCTTCGGTAGCCATTTTACGTTGCTCGATCATGATGCGCGCCAGTGGCGCAAGCCGCCTGGTGGCAGGACCCGCGCCACCACTCCCGGCGATTGCATCTAATCCGATCCCATCCAGCCAGTCAGCAGCGCGTAACCCCGAGGCAGCCAGCATCCGCGAGATTGCCTGTTGGCCCACTGCACCAATGCCGCGCTTGGGTTTATTACATATTCTAAGTAGGTGCAATGCATCGGCACACCGGTGCAAAATTGCCCAATAGGCCAGCGCATCCTTGATTTCCATACGCTCAAAAAAACCTGTGCCGCCGAGAACCCTGTAGGGAATATTTTCCTCGCGTAAGCGCTGCTCAATGGGTAGTGACTGGCGGTTCGAGCGATAAAGTACGGCTAAGTCATGCCACGGCGTGCCATGTTCGCGTCGCAGCCTTAGGAATGCAGCGATGCGCCGTGCTTCGTCATATTCGTCATAGCATACAACCCATCGCGGCGTTTCACCCATCTCGCGCGTGGGTTGGAGTGCCTTTTTATAGCGATGGGAATTGGATTCAATAATAGCATTGGCCAGCCTGAGAATGGCGCCGCTGGAACGATAATTCTCCTCCAACCGGTGGATATTGGCACCATTCCACAAGCGCTCGAAATCCAGGATATGGCGCACATCGGCGCCGCGCCAGCCGTAAATACTCTGATCGTCATCCCCGACCACGGTCAGATTGCGATGTTCGCGACATAATAGTAGTAGCCATTGGTGCTGGACCGGATTGGTATCCTGATACTCATCCACCAGTACATGATCGAAACGGCTGCGTAAGTTTGCCGCCACATCTGCATGGTCGCGTAGCAGTATCACCGTATTGAGGATAAGATCGGAAAAATCCATACGCTCCAGCCGTTCCAGCTCCTTCTGGTATGCGGCGTAGAGTTCGCGCATATCTATGCCATTCCACGCCTGTTCAGGTGAATCGGTGGGTAGCAGCCCTGCATGTTTGCAGTGCTCGATCCAGCTGATAAGGTAGTTGGGATGCAGTTTATCTGTATCAATATTGCGCGCCTTGAGTAGACGTTTGACCAGCGCTCTCTGATCATCGGCATCAATCACCTGAAATGTTTTTGGATAACCGAGTGCACTTGCATGTCGACGCAGGAAGCGCAACGAAATGGCGTGGAACGTACCGGAGATCACGCCACCACTATCATCACCGATAAGGCGGGCCAGACGCGCTTTAAGTTCAGAGGCCGCCTTGTTGGTAAACGTTACGACCAGAATGCGGTGGGGCATGGTGCCCTGACGAGCGATCAGATGCCCCACGCGGTGGACAATCGTACGCGTCTTGCCAGAGCCGGCACCCGCGAGAATCAGTTGTGGCCCATCTCCAGCCTGTACAGCCGCATCCTGTGATACATTAAGTTGTATCGGCGTCACAGCCATCAGTCTTCCACCTGCTCGCCATGTTGAACAATGAGTTTATGATAAGTAGAGAATACTGCGCTACGCGAAAGTACACCCAACACCTGGCGAGGACGGTCTTTGGAGACCACTGGAATCTGTTCAAATAGCGCATGGTCGAACATGCGAATGGCGCTGAGCAGGCTGTCATCCTCGGAAATACTTTGTACATGGCGATTAGACACCTCCGAGGCGACGGCGAGCTGATCCATGCTGGAATCCAGCAACCATGGCTGAAGGTCGGCAAAGCTGATAATACCCGTCATATTTTCTTCATCATCCCTGACAATGACGCATCCCTTACCTGAATCCACATAGATCTGTTTGAGTTCGGCAAGCTGCGTGTGTTCAGCCACGCAGGGAATGGGCCGCCAGGGAATTCGCGTCACTTTGACCGACCGCAACCACGACTGTTCCAGCGTCCAGTGCGTTTCGATGCCGTGCTCAACCAGCACGTCGGTGAATACAGATTCCCGACCAAACACACGCGAGATCAGGGTGGCTACAATGCAAGACGCCATCAGCGGCAGCATAATGTGATAGTCCGATGTTAATTCAAATACCATGATCATAATAGTAATCGGTGCCTGGAGTGCAGCGGCAGTTAAAGCGCCACTGGCCACCAAGGCATACGCGCCGGAGCTTTCGGTGAAGGTGGGAGAGACACCATGGATAATACCACCGAACGGCCCCCCTGCCATGGCACCCAGAAAAAGAGCTGGCCCCAACAGTCCTCCAGGAAAGCCCGCAGCGAAGCTAATCGCCGTATCCCACGATGTTTCCCCTGTCCAAAGGCTGGAAACCCATTCTATTCCATGGCGTAATAGCAAGGCCGCATAAGCGGCAATGACACCGACGGCGATTGCCAACACGCTGAGGTACAGCATATCCTGATTTTTTAGCCATGCAAAACCATTCTTGCTCATTTGTCCTAATTGTATTGGTGCGGAAATAGGATCCTCCGAATGATACGGTCAATCAGCCGGCAACAGTAGCAATTTCAACGCCTGCCGGATAGACAGGGCCTTCTCCCAGGCATGTGATTCATGCCGCATTATTCATGAACTATACCTCCCGCCACGCATCCAGCATCGGGAAGTACAACGCTGTTCTGATTTCCCGCTCAGGCTCCATCCGATGC
>VAOZ01189663.1_pt1 | contig 11563 bp, 11 predicted proteins | sample 3394041 | NCBI WGS metagenome assembly VAOZ01 (sample SAMN08290431, study PRJNA428436) | hydrothermal vent metagenome | isolation source: Deep-sea hydrothermal vent chimney | place: Indian Ocean: Southwest Indian Ridge
AGAAAACAGTTCAATTTAAGATTTAATTTAATATGCGGATTGATTAACTTTGACCGTGGTTTTCAGGTGGGTGATAGATGAGTTTTGAAAGAAGTCTAATGAAGCGGTACATTTTACCTTTGCGTTCGACAGTAGGGATCCTGTCGGGTAGTATACGTCTGAAAATGGGGAGGTACGATCTAAAATACTTTAGTTTAAGACATCCTACAAAAACACCAGTCTGATAAGATAGATGTTCCAACGTATAAAGAGTAAAAAAAGAGGCAAAGCCCATCTTTGGTTTCTTTAGGTAATAATCTAGTCCGGCAGTGAGCAAAAGAGCTCCACCTACCCACATCCACAGTCCATGAAGGAGAAATCCCAGACAGACAAAAAGGATTAGATAGTAACGGATTAAATGGAAAGATAGATAATAACTGCACGAGAAATAGGCACGCCCAACTTTGCCAGCTATCTTAATCCAGTTCAAACCAAGAAGCCCCATCCTGCTCAATCTCATGATCTTTCTTACTATATCTATGCCCAAGATACCAAGCCCTATAGCTAAGGGTAGCCATGACGAAACGATTATACATAGAGAGACTAATCCGTAAAAGACTGCATAAGGCAAGGCAAAAGACAAGTTTTTCTTCTTGTCTCTGTGCCGCAAGGAAAGGATAGCTTCGGAGGTACCGTAGTCATAGCGTCTCTTGAGCATTCTTAAAGGGGAACTTCTATCGCTATGCATTACTTTACCTTGAGGTACATAGAGGAGCAACCAGTCATGTTTTCTCAGACGCCAGCATAGATCCACGTCTTCACCAACCTTTAGCTCTTCAGCAAACCCTCCTACATCAATAAAGGCTTTTTTTCTCACAATGAGATTACAAGTAGGCACATAGAGAGTAGAAGAATCGTTCATGCCCATGAAGGATCTTGGCCCCATATTGAGAGGAGAACTAACACTTTCATAGCGACACAGTATTGACTCGGTATGAGAACTAGCCACATAGCCACCCACTATTCCTATCTGTTCATTGTGGAAATAGGAAACTAGTTCCTTTAACCAATTGGGATCTATCTGACAATCAGAATCAATAAATGCTATAAGTTCTCCCCTTGCCTTCTTAACTCCCCTGTTCCTGCAGGCCGAAGCTCCCTGTGTTTGACGCAGGTATACACTCTTGACCTGAAAGGAATCTATCACCTTCGTAGTGTCATCCGTGGAGCCGTCGTCTATCACTATCACTTCACATCTATCCACAGGATAATCTAAAGACTGCAGAGAGCGAAGGCAATTACGGATATCCTCACTTCGGTTCTTTACAGGGATGATGACACTAACTAAAGGATAATCTCCCCCTATAACCTCACTCCTCTCCAAGTAACCTTTTTCTGCTAAATCGTATAGTATTTGTCTCAGTTTTTCCTCGCCTATCCAAGGATACTCTTTCATTAGTCTCTCAATGGTAGTGGGTAACCCTATGGAGTGAAGTATGTTCATCAGAGTATGGTTTACCCTTAGTATCTTTAAAGGCGTTTGAGATATAACGAAATTTTTTCCTTCCTTTTGCCGAAGCTTTATCCCTTGTCTCAACTTATACTTTACCTCTATCACAATCTCCGCCTTTATGCTTTTAAGAATCCTTCTGCTTGAGCGCTTGCAGAATATTATCAATCATCTCCTCCGGCTTACCTGCAATTACTTTTCCCTCTCTCTTGGTGAGACCAACAGACAATAACTGTTGAATTCGTTCGTGGGATGGTAGGTTAGGGTCTGGCAAAGGAAGCTCTCTAGTCCGTGGACGGGGGTAGGTCAAGCCCAAGGTAGTGGTAGGAGAAGAAGCTATACCTACTTCCTGGGAGCTGAGTCCTATAATTGAGAGATCCCACTCAATTATCTCTTTATCTAATGATTGTAGGCACTCGGGCCAGGTAGCGTATCTGGGTTGTTTTGTCTCTTCCGCAATGGTGATTAAAATTGGCAAGTGGCAATATATTTTTTCTCTATTCCCTTTAGGTGCTTTTTTATAGACGATAAAAGTTTTCCTGTTGGTGGAGAAATCGAGGCTCATTACTGATGTAACCTGGGGTAACTTCAGAATGGCTGCCATCATAGGACCAACTATTCCTCTAGCTGTGTCTTTGCTCCTATCACCAAGCAATATTAGGTCAAAACCGATTAGTTGAATTGCCTTGGCGAGTATGAGGGCTTTTATGTACGGGTCGTTCTTTTCAAAGGCAGTATCCCAGATTCTTATTGCTTCGTCGGCACCTAAGGCCAAGCACTGCCTTAATCCTTCCTCCACGGGCTCTGATCCCAAACTTATTACAACGACCTTGGCTTGGAAAGCCTCTTTAATTACAAGAGCCTCTTTCAGAGCCTTAAGATCAGCAGCGTTAATGTCGTAGACCAATCCCTTCTCGTTCAACTTTCCAGAGGTTATTTCTAAGGGAACTCTTACATCAATAACCATCTTGATACAAACGATAATCTTCATCATAACACTACGTAATACGGATCAAGACAATCCATAGCAAACTCCAAACCCTCCTCTGGGGTAGTTCCAGTCGATAGCTTTCTTATCACAGATGATGTGGCAAGCACCACATTCCAAGCAGGGTTCAAAGACGAAATTTAGTTGCTCCGCCTCCCAACTATAGCAGCCAGCGGGGCAACAGGTGATACAGCCTTTATGCTCACAGAAAGTGCACTTTTTTATATCTACGATGATGTGTGCTTTAGTATCAGGATTATATTTGACCAAGCTAAATATGATCTCACTTATGTTCATATCAATGCCCTCCATATTTTCGGGGCGTGTTTTAGTAGCTTCCACGGGGTTAGCTTTCCCTTGGCAACCTCAAAAAAAACTTTTCTGAGCTTTTTCTTTGGGTACCCATCTACCCTATAGACCCTCTCTAAAAAATCACACACCAGTTGAGGGTACACATGGTAAAGATCGTCCATCCGCATCATAGTTGGAGCATGCCTAAAAGTCTTCAAATCTTTAAGCACATGGCTTGCCTCTAGCTTCTCTGCATACCGAGATAGGTAACGAGCCCCATAGTCTCCGTTACTTTTAGCCTCAATTATTGTCTCAGCTGCTAAGAATCCTGAGGTTATGGCTAGGTTTACTCCCTCCAGATTGAATCCGTTGTTGTAAAACAATGCAGCAGCATCCCCAACCAAAAGCATTCCGTCGGTATAAAGTTTTGGCATCATCTTATATCCACCTTCGGGTACAAGATGGGCTGAATATCCTAAGGTAGAAGAGCCCTTTATAAGTCTTCTTATATAAGAATGATCGAGGAAATTCGCCAAAAGGTCATACGGAGATTTCCCTGCCTGCTTTAGAGAATATAAGTTAGCTGCTATTCCTATGGATATACTGGAATCGTTAGTATATAAAAAGCTTCCGCCCCGCAGCTCTTCGGGGTATCCAATGAATATATTGGATACCCCTTGATCCCCTATTAGATTGAATCTCTCATCGATAATTTCTTTGGAAAGCCCCAGCAAGACCTTCACCCCCAATCCCATATCCTCAGGAGAAAAATCTCTTTGCAATCCAGCCTTCCTGGCTAGGCGAGAAAGCACTCCATCTGCTGCTATGACTACTTCACCTTCAACTTCTCCCCATTCTCTTCCTATTCTCACTCCCCTTATTTTTTTGCCTTCCCAGAGTAAGTCCTCCACACTACATCCACACACCAATTTAGCTCCGGCCTCTACAGCCTTGTTAGCATACCAGCGGTCAAATATGGGTCGATATACAGTAAAACTGTTGTAGGGAGGTTGGTCAAAGCCCTTATTTTCAAACGTAGAAGATGTAGTTGCCTCAGGAGTCATAAATGTGGTTATATTCCTGATTATGTGTCTTTCCGTTGGTGCCTGTTCCCAGAAGTGGGGAAACAAATCATTAAGCACAGGACTGTAACAGAGCAAACCACCAAACATGTTCTTTGATCCCGCGTATTTCCCCCTTTCTATGAGAAGAACATCAATTCCTTTCTGGGCTAACCTTAGAGCAGCTGTGCTCCCTGCAGGACCAGCCCCAACTACTATGACGTTGAACTTTCTTTTCATTCTCGGCCACTCCTATCTTCCTTAAGTTTTTGTATAAGTCTGGGCAAAACCTTTTCTAAAGGGGCCACAAAACCTAAATCTGAGAACTTAAATATAGGGGCAGCAACATCTTTGTTTATACAGATAATTGTTCCTGACTCAGTTATACCGTTTACATGGTGCATAGAACCTGATATTCCTAGGGCTATATACATCTTAGGAGATACACTTTTCCCAGTTCGTCCAACCAGCCTTTCAAGTGGGAATAACCCCTCATCTACCATAGGTCTCGTTGCTGCTAAGGAACCTCCTATCAATTTAGCTAGTTCCTGGACAAGGGCAATAATTCCCTGATATAGGCATCCTCTGCCCACAGATACGATGACTTCTGCCTCAGATATGTCCACAGTTTCAGGCTTCGGAGGAATCGTACCTATGTACTGGGTTCTTATATCTTGTTCCTTGATATGAGGATATATTTTTATTACCTGGGTTTTCCTTATCGTCTTGGTAACGGCTTTGTCTAATACTTCGGGGCAGATAGTAGCTACTTGGACCTTTCCCACCCTGAACACTACCTCTTGGTAGAATTTACCGTCATATACTGGGCTACTAAAAATCGCTCTACCATCCATACTCTTGGATATCTTAACGCAATGGGTTACTAACCCTGTATTCAGGGTTACCGATACTCTTGAAGCTAGGTCTTCACCTATCTCAGTATCAGCAAGGAGAAAGAGCCACGGCTCTTTCTCCCCTATTAGTTCCTGAAGGGATAGACTATACCCATCAGTAGAGTAATTATTTAGAAGGCGATGATCTACCAAGTAGGCTTTCGATGCCCCACATCCCTCTATCATACTCTCCAGATTTTTCAGACCATAACCTATTATGATAACCACTAATCTGCCTTGAAACTCTTGGGCCAGCCTCTTACCTTCCTCTATCATTCCCCAAGCTACTCGGTCTAACCCATTGTTTTTAAATTCTACTAGAACCCAGATCTCCCTTGCTGCAAGTCTCATATCATTCTTCCCAGTTTATAACCTTCGTATATAGCCATGTCCACCTTGCGTGGGGCTACGCAGTCCCCAATGCGGTAAACCTCCCTCCTCTTTTCCTTGCAAGCCTTATACAAGCTATCATTAACTTGGTTTCCCATGGCCAACACTATGGAATCGTAACCCTCGAATACCTCTTTTTTATTAGAGTAAACATTAAAGCCGTATACAGTTTTATCTTTTATTTCAATTACTGCTGTGTCGGGAGTAAAGGTTACCCCCTTCTCGAGGAGCCTCTGGCGAGTTAGGTGAAGGTCTTGCTGGGGACCTAACTCTGCACCAATAAACAGGGAAGGCGTAAGCATATGGACTGTTTTCCCTTGGTCAACCAAGTATTCAGCGGTACCGGTTGCCTGATGGTGCCCATCATAGTCAATAAGCAAGATTTTGTCTCCCAGAAGAGCTTCTCCTTTCAGAACTTCCCAGATATTAAAGACATAAGGAAATTCAGCCCCAGGTAATGGAACCCTCTTAGGGAAAGAACCAGTAGCCACAACCAACACCTCAGGGTCAACTTCCTCGACCAGTTCCGGTGTGGCCTCTCTGTTTAGAAACACCTTCACCCCGTATTTATCTAGTTGCGCCTTCTCGTTCCTAACAATTGTCCCAAACTCCTCCCTTCCGGCTCCCCTCACAGCAATATTTACTTGACCTCCCAATTTGGCTTCTTTCTCATAGATTTCCACCTGGTGTCCTCTCATAGCAGCTATTTTGGCTGTCCACATTCCTGCTGGCCCACCGCCTACTATCATGACCTTTTTCTTTGTCAAGGCGTGTTTTAGGGTACCAATTCCCTCATCTTTCTCCTGTCCTACGGTCGGGTTTTGGACACATCCTAAGAATTTGTTTACACCTATTCTACCGTAACAGTTCTGATTGCAGGCTATACAATATCGGATTTCATCTACCATTCCCTGCTTGACTTTATTGACCAACTCAGGATCACATATCTGTGCTCTTACCATACCGATAATGTCTGCTTGACCCTTAGAAAGCACCTCTTCGGCCAGTACTGGATCGTTTATTCTCCCTGTGGCAAAAACCGGTATTTCCACTACTTTCTTTATGGCTGCGGCAAGTGGGATAGTGTAGCCCAAGGGAGTGTGCATTGATCCCCCTACTAAATAGAGATTGTAAAAAGTGCCGATAGTGAGGTCAATAAAGTCAATCTCACCAGTCTCTTCCAACTTAGAAGCGATCTCTTTAGCATCATCAATAGTAAGACCTCCTGGTGTCATCTCGTCGGCGCAAAGACGAACCCCAACAGTATAATCTCTCCCTACTGCCTTCCTAACTGTTGCTATTACCTCTAAAGGGAAACGGAGGCGATTTTCCAGACCTCCTCCGTATTCGTCGAATCTGAAGTTAGTTAAAGGGGATAAGAACTGTCTCGCTAATGAGCTGTGACCGAACTGAAGTTCTATCCCATCAAATCTTCCCTCACGCACGTGGATAGCTGAGTGGGCGAACCCCTCGATTACCTTATGTATATCTTCTATCTCCATTTCTTTGGGAACCTCCCTGAACAAGACGTCAGGTATAGAAGAAGGAGCCCAAACCGGTAACCGTGATAGAGTGCCGTCGCATTGCTGACCATTATGGTTCAGTTGAACGAAAATCTTAGTATCATATTCATGCACAGCATCAGCAATCCTTCGCAACCCAGGGATAACTTTAGGGTCGTAGATATGAATTATTTTCTCGTATGCCTGATCCGTGGGATGGACGGATGTTTCTTCAGTTATGATTAGACCCGCCCCGCCCTTAGCCCGTTCAGCATAATAATACATATGTCTCTCGCTAGGGAGGTGTTGCTCAGCGAAGTTGGTAAGATGGGCAGAGAATGACACACGATTGGGAATTGTCACCCTTCCGATTGGTAAAGGTGAAAGAAGAAACCTAAATGTTCGTATCATTTTCTTTCTCAGTTAAGTGGCCTTGTTCTATATATGCTTCTTTGGCTAATCCTACCCCGAGGCAATTAATTAAACACTCCGGGTCTGACTCATTTAAAGACTTGGTTAGGTGGTAAGCTATTGCCGGACAACCCCCATGGCATTGTTCAAATCTGAAGCATGTCTTACAGGAACTTACATCTATCTGACGGAAAAGTTTAAAAATACTCGAATTTCTCCAAATATGGCTTATAGAATCCCTTCGAATTTCTCCTGCTGCGAATTCCTCATCCTGAAGAAAAGCGCAGGGATAAACTCTTCCCTCGGGTGAAATACTGCAAGTGAACTTAGCTGCTCCACACCTGTTGAGCCCAAGATGCCGACGATTCTCTGAGGTGATAAAGAAAAACGAATCACCGGTTAATATATCGTCGAAAGTATTGAGTAATGCCGGAACCTGCAGTAATTGTTCCTTATCTAGATGGAATTGAGACCAATTCTTTTTTCCTCTACCCGAAGGTCTAAAACGCGATACTCTAAGTTTTGTTCCATTGAATTTGGCGAGGCTATGCAATTCGTTTAATTCATCGTAGTTAACTTTAGTTAGTACGGTGTTAATGCTGAATTCCATTTCTTCCTCAGCTAATAGAAAAATCGCCTTGCAGGCCTGTTCAAATGACCCTCGACCTCGGATGCCGTCATTTACCTTGGAACTAGCCCCATCTAAACTCACTTGGAAAAAGAGCGTTGCCGCCTTATCTTGCTTGAGATACCTTATTAAATCCTTATCCAGCAAAGTTCCATTTGTACTTATACACGTAACAATTCCCTTTCTACGAGCATACTGTACAAGGTCTGCGAAATCTCCTCTAAGAAAAGGTTCACCACCACCAAAGTTTATCTGGAATACTTTGAGGACGGATAGTTGATTGATAAGCTGGAAGCATTCGTCTGTAGTGAGCTCTAACGGTGACCTCTGTCCCGACGCGGACAAGCAGTGGCTGCATGAAAGATTACACTCTGTAGTCACTTCCCATGTAACAGTAACAGGAGCACAAAGCTGCCCTTTAATCAACTGATTGCTCATAAATCAACCCCTTACGTTTCAATAGACCTAACAATTTGAGGATATGTTTCTTTCTCTCTTCCGGTAAGTCTAACAGCAATTCTTGTAGAATGCGTCCTCCCTCAAAAAACTCCGAGCTTAGAAGGTCTCCTGAACCTATAAAATATAGTTCTGACTTTTTGCCATCATAAAATAAAAGACCAAATATCTCCTTCCTTACTTGTAATCCGGTAACTAAATTAATTGTTGAATTCATCGTTGCGGCTAATATACCCCGCATATCCCATCAACGCTTATTTGCTCAACTTCAATCTCCTCCAGTATCTTAGGCTCTTCCGTTATGATCTTGGGTCTCTTTTCGATTTCCCTATTCTCTTTACGCTCCTCTTTTTTTGTTAAATCCTTCATTAACTATACTCCCTTTATATTTTTTTCATATCATCTACGCTTGAGCTCAAAGGTTGGTTATTTTTCGCGTCCCCCAAAAATAAGGATAACACCTTTAAGCTCAGAACATCCATACCCTGAGAAATGTCAACCAAACGTTACACTATTAAAATATAAGACTTTCCTTGATCTGTTGCTTATCAATATCTCTGGGGTTTGCCTCTCGTAACAGTTTATTTACCACCCATTTTACGGTATACTCAATATCTTTTTCCGCAATTTTGGACTTTTTGGAGTGAGCTCAACTTTTTTTACTGAAAACCTAACCTTTTTGTCCCTAAAATAAATTTTTCAATAGGAGTAGCGGCTTTAGCCCTTACTCCTATTTGTGTAACACGGTAAGCTAAAGATCAATCAAAGCGGATAACTCCGCAAATATTTTTCCCGGCCAGCATGTCAGCATAAGCCTCATTGATTTGTTCCAATCTATATTCCTTTGTAATAAGCTCATCCATCTTAATATGTCCTGCCTTGTACATTTCAAGTAATTGAGGTACCATTTCAAATGGGGATGCCGCTCCATAGCAACATCCAATAGCAGATTTTTGGAATAGAGACATCTCAAGTGTGTTAAGTTCAACAATCTTCTGCGCAAGTGGTGCTATTCCGACCCACACCGCTTTGCCACCCGGATGGACTGCTCGCATAGTCTGCGCCTGGACTGTTCCGAGACCGATAGCATCAAAGGCAAAATCCACACCAATCCCCGTAATCTTCATAACCTCTTCGACAACATCCTGTTTTGAGGCATCAATATAGTGAGTTGCGCCAAACTCCATTGCCCACTTCTTTTTATCATGGATGTCAGCGGCAATGATTACCCGAGCTCCAACACTTTTCAATCCCTGTATAACATTAAGTCCAACTCCACCGAGACCAATCACAAGCCCCGTACATCCTTGTGTAGCTTGGGCGGCATGTATGACAGCCCCCCAACCAGTTGGAACTCGGCAACCGACAATTGGGATTTTTGTCAGGTCTAGATCCTTGTCTACGGGAATACAGCTATCTTCATAAATAACCACATAGTTGCTAAAGGCTCCTAAAAATGCATTCTGCCAAACTCTGTTCCCTTTTTTATCATGGATTCGCCAAGTACCATCATCCCTCATCCCTGATAATAGATTTGCTCCTCGATAACAGAGCTGACCTTTACCAGCAACACAAGGCGGGCAGTGCCCACAGGAAGGCATCCATGACATTATAATTTTGTCGCCCTTTTTAACACGTTTAACATTTTTTCCAACTTTTTCAACGATACCACCACCCTCATGCCCTGCCAGAGAACTAAATTCCACTGGAATTTCTCCAGCTGCAAAGTGCCAATCTGAGCGGCAAAGACCGCACGCCTGAACACGAACCGCCACTTCATCATCTCGAAGTTCGTCCCACTCCAATTCCTGAATTTCAAATGGCTGAAACACCTCAGGTATAGCAATCGCTTCTTCAAACGTCATCCCTTTTGGTGGCTTCCACACACTAGTTAAAACAGCACCTTTTGCAATAGTCATATCTTTTTCCTCCTCTTCTCTTTTTTCTTGCACCACATTACCCTCGTTTACTCGTCTATAAGACGATGGGTTTTACCATCCCCTAAAGAGACATTATAGCATCTCTAAATTTAATCCTTTTCTCTCATAGATTTATCACCCCCTCCTCCTCCTAATCTTCATATATTATACACCTATTTATTTTAATGAGCAAAGGCAAATTTGCCGTTTATTACTTCAACCATATCAAGTGCCGTGTCTTTATGCAAACCGTTATGATCGGTTGGTGAAAAATTAAATATCCCGTGCATTCCGATATAGTCTTTTTTATGCTCAATATAGTACCTTATCTTAGCCTTGTTCGGGCCGACAGCTCTAAGTGCATCAGTTAGCAATGCTAATGAATCGACTACATGTCCTCCAAAAGACGGGGGCCATACACCGTAAGCTTTCTCATAACTTTTCGCATAAGCCATAATAGGTTTCTTTTGAGGATCACTTGCAGGTAATAGCCATCCAATATTAACCTTGCCAAGCGGCATATAAGTACCGTTAGCAGCGCCTCTAGTAAGTGTTATTTCTCTTTGACTTCCAAACGCATGACTGTGAAACAAGAGCATCTTCTTTGAAAGGCCAAGCTGTTTCCATTGTCTTGTTACAATGACTTGGGTCACACCTCCAGCCCATTCGACAAGAGCCTGAGCGTCTGTCGCCTTAATTTTCATAAGCTGAACGCTCATATCAGTATCTTTCGGACTATACGTTTCATCGGCAACTATTTTTATGCCATATTTAGGTGCATACTTTAACAATGCTCTTCTGCCGCCCATACCAAATGCTGTAGAGTTTGTTATTATTGCTACCTTTGTAATTCCCCTTTTTTTCATAAATCCATATATTTTTTCGACAACCATTGGACTTAAGGGGACAACTTGAAAAACCCATTTTCTTATCTTACCTGTTTTAGGGTTCACGGTGACTATTTTACTTGGTGTCATTGCAATAAGCGGAATCTTGTAGCGCTTTGCGAGACTGACTACCGATAAAGCCGGGCCTACGCCAGAAGGTCCAAAGATTGCTATTACATGATCGTCTTTTATAAGACGCAAAACATTCAGCCTTGCTTGAGTTGTATTGCTCATATCGTCGTACACAATCACTTTCAGGGGATGACCGTTAATCCCGCCTTCCTTGTTAATTTTATTAACCACAAGAGGAATAGTTTTAGCTTCAGGACCACCTATAAATGAAAGAAATCCCGTAACTGAAATATCTGCACCTAAAACATAAGGTTTCTCTTTGCTGTATCCATTTACAGCAATTACAGATACTAATAGTAGCGGTATTACCGCTATCAATAAATTTGTTTTTAAACTCCGTAACATAACTACCTCCTTTTTTTTAAAGTACTTCTATAAATGTCTTGGATGGTCAGGGACACTTTCAGTAACCATCTTGGGTGCATCTTTATATGACAACTCTGCTAACTTTTTTTCTGAAATCATAATTCTATCTCCTGTTTTTTTATTTATTAATATTGATAATCTGAGGATTTG
>VAOZ01030692.1_pt1 | contig 11559 bp, 9 predicted proteins | sample 3394041 | NCBI WGS metagenome assembly VAOZ01 (sample SAMN08290431, study PRJNA428436) | hydrothermal vent metagenome | isolation source: Deep-sea hydrothermal vent chimney | place: Indian Ocean: Southwest Indian Ridge
GCGAGTGGTAGTTAAATTGAACATTATGAATATAAATGAACAGTATAGTAAATTGAAAGTTAGGTGTTTCAAAACGCCCAACGCCTCATATACTAACCGTTACCTGCAAGGCTGAAGAAACAGTAGCACATAAATTGAAAATATTGAAACAAGAAATAAAACATATAATTAAAAAATTGGCTGACTGGAAATATTTTGTTTTTGCCGACCCTCAAAAAAAGAAGCCCACGCACATTGCACACATTTGCAAATCGCACAAGCCAACCCACAATCCAAAATTTGCAAAAGAGTGCAATCAACCAACCCTCAACAGAAATAGTAATTATATAACAAATTTTACATAAAACTTAAATACATGGATTGGAAGGAAAAATCAAAGATTGCATTACATTGGTCATTTAATGATAAGACGAATAAAACAGAATGCTCACTATGTCCCCGACACTGTAAATTATCAGAAGGACAATTTGGATTTTGTGGTGTAAGAGGGAATGTTAATAATGAACATCATACATTTAATTATGGGAAAACAGTTGCACCAACTATTGAAACAATCGAAACGGAAGCTATTAATCATTATAGTCCAGGTGCTAAAATTTTAAGTTTAGGAAACATTGGTTGTATGATGGATTGTGATTTTTGTCAGAATTGGACAACTTCACAAGTAAAGTTTTTAGAAGATAAAAATGTTTTCGAATACACACCTGAACAAATAATTGATATTGCGAAAAAAAACAATGTTGATTTTATCTCATGGACATACAATGACCCTGTTGTTTGGCATGAATTTATTTTAGATACAGCAAAACTTGCAAAGAAAGCAGGTATAAAAAATTTGTATAAAAGTGCACTTTATATAGAAATAGAACCACTCAAAGAATTAATTGAGCTAATGGACGTGTTTAGTATTTCGTTTAAGTCCATTTCCAATGATTTTTATCTTAAATATACAAAAGGAACTCTCATCCCTATTGCAGAAGGAATTAAAGAGATATATAAATCTGGTAAACACCTTGAAATAAGCAGGTTGGTAGTTCCTGGTTTAAATGATAACGAATTTGAAACGAAAGAAACTGTAAAGTGGATGCTTGATAATTTAGACAGTAAAATACCTTTACATTTAGTTGCATTTCATCCAGCTTATAAATACTTAAATGTGCCTCGAACGCCATTATCAACATTAATTGAAGCCAGAGATTATGCAATTAATCATGGTATTGAATATTGCTACATTGGGAATATCTACGCATCTAATGTTAGCAATACTTTTTGTAAAAAATGCAATACAAAATTAGTAGATAGATTTGGGTTGAATGTTAAAGTGTTAGAATTAAACAAAAAAGGTCTTTGTAAAAAATGTGGTTCTAAAAGCCCAATCAAAGAGTTATTAAACGGAAAGGCAAACGAACTGTCAGAACGTTTATCCAAAAATTTTATATCAAAACAGGCTTTTTCCTTTGACTGGAATTTGGAAAATAATAGTTTACATTGCGACATTATAGAACAGCATCAGGAAAAGTTTGTAGCCTGCATAACAAGATATCCGAACATGGTTAGTGAATACGTTGAGATAAATGGAATTGAACGATTTGCAATATCAAAAAACAGCTCTAATGAAACTGGTATAAAAGTTTCAATTAACAGTTCTGTTAAAATTAATTTTCTTCCCTTACTGGATAGAGCCCATTTTCCCGTTAATTAAATATTAATAATAAAAAACAAATAGCATGAATTCAGAAAACCATCAAAGAAGAATGATAAGTACATACCCCTTTAAATATACTTATACAAAACCAGAAGTTTTTTTTAAGCGAGATAAAGTAGCCCTTTACGTTCATATACCATTTTGCCTAAAAAAATGTCATTATTGTTCTTATATTTCTTCTGTTAATTCAGACGAAGAATTTCGTGAACAATACGTACAGGCTTTATGCAAAGAAATACGGAGTTTTGCAAAAATTGAATGTTATCCAAATTACAGCGTTGAAACCATTTATTTTGGAGGTGGAACACCAAGTATGCTTTCCGCAAAACAAATAAATGATATTCTTAATGCGTGTAAGGAAACGTTTCAATTTTTAGATGGAATTGAAATGTGTATGGAGTTTGACCCAAGTACAGTGACAGAAGACAAATTACAGAAATATAAAGAAATTGGCTTTAATCGAATAAGTTTTGGAGTTCAGTCTTTTAATGATACCGTTTTGAAAGCATGTAATCGTTCTCACTCATCGCAAGAAGCCAAAGATGCAATAAACTTGGCAAAGAAATATGGATTTTCCAATTTTAATATTGATTTAATATACCCTTTGCAATATCAATCAATGGAAAATTTAGAACAAACTTTACTGGAAACAATAAACCTTAAACCTGCGGCAATTACAGCACATGTATTAGAAGTTTGGCCAAAAACCAAAATATCTCGTCTATTGAAAGAGCAAGGATATAAGTTCCCAACTTATGAAGAAGAAATAAAGATGACAAATAAAACGTATGATATTTTAGAGGCTAATGGATTTAAAAGATGGAGTACCTGTGGCTACTATCATCCTGAAAGAACAAACCATTATTGCCTTTTTATGGACTATTATTGGAGAACTTATTCTATGATTGGTTTTGGTGCTTCTGCAAAAACTGTTTTAGGGCAACATATTTACACAAAAGTGTCTTCTATTAATGAATACATGAAAAGGATTAATAATAATGAAAGTGCATTAGATTTTTCGGTCAAGATGACAAAAAGACAAGAAATGCTACGAGTAATTATTCGAGGTCTAAAAGCCTGCTTCATTGAAAAAGAGCATTTCTGGATGCGATTTGGAGTTTCACTAAATGCAATATTTGGCGAAGAAATTAAATACTTAGTAGAAAAGGGTTGGTTGCTTGACTTAGAAGACAAGATTACGCTAACAAGAGCAGGACAGGTGTATGACAGAGATGTTTATTCAATTTTCTATACGGAGGACGATATGCGTGCCCCAAAAGAAGATGAAATAATGTGGGGGCTATCAGAAGCTATCGAAAAAAACTGCGAACTATAATAAATAAACATTGATGCATCTAACTATATTCATGTTAGATGCATTATTTAAACCTAACAAAGCGGTATGGACAGTCAAATAGAAAAAATAATCTCTGACAAATCACTTTATAAGATAATTGATTTTGACAAAAACAGTAAACTTTTGTTTGTGGTTGAGACAAATACTCTTTTTAGTATTTCAATAAATACAGCAGAAAATTTAAGACAAAACAATCTTTGTCCAGAAGAAAAAACTGAAATTGCTCTACTATATCAAAACAATATCTTTAAATCGTTTAACCAAGCTACGATTATTAATGCACAGCCTCTTGAAGGTGAAAATCTTGCAATTAACATAAATTTGACAAGTTATTGCAATCTTTCTTGTAAATATTGTTTCGCACAGGGCGGTGATTATGGAGAAGAAAGCAAAAATATCATGAAATCTGATGTCTTAAAAGGTTTAAAAGATTTAATATACAAAAGAGTATCTGACACGAAAACTGTCAGGATTGAATTTTTTGGAGGTGAGCCATTATTAAATCCCAAAATGATTATTGAAGTTTATAATCTATGTGAACAAATAAAAGATGAAACAGGCATTAATTTCATATATAGGATTTCAACAAATTTGACTACGTTATCTTCTGAGATCCTTGATGTAATTGTAAGAGGAAAGTTTATTGTCTCTGTTTCCATCGACGGCAACGAAAATACACAAAACTTTAATCGACCAGGAAAAAATGGTGAAAACTATTATGAAGATATAATAAATAACTGCATCAGAATTAGAAATCAAAGTAAAGATGTTTTGCTTGTTGCACGTTTAACTATATACAGCAACACAACATGCCTATCAGAAAATGTAAATGACTTAATAAAATATAACTTATTCGACTTTTTTCAGATTTTTCCTGCATTTATTCCAGACACTAATATTTCAAATGACAATAAAAACATCTGGCGTAATAATTCTATTAATTATTTTGTTCCCGAAAATGTTACTGATAACTTTAACAGTTTTATTTCAAAGTATGAAACCTTTTTTTCAATAAATAATCGCTTCTCAGGTAATCTTGAATTTGAAAGAATTGCAGACTTAATAATTAATAATAAAATTGTTAATTCATACTGTTTTGCAGGTAGAAACTATTTTACATTATCTTCTGATTTTAGCATTGTACCATGCCATCGATTGGTTGGTAACGATGATTTTTTACTTGGATATATTAATAGAAAAATAGAAGACCCCAAAGAATGGCGAGAAAGCTACCTATCAAATGAAGTATGCCGTCATTGTTGGGGACGATATATTTGTGGTGGTGGCTGTAAACAACAAAACTATTTAAAAACGGGTAATATTAATAAGCCAGATGTATCTTTCTGTAATAGTGAATTGCAAATTATTGAAAATGTTATTTGTAGTTTACACCGCCAAAATCAAGAATATTTTAATAAGAACAGAAAAATCTTAGATAAACTTTTTGTCTCATGTGGTAGACCAATTTTAAAGAGTGATATTTCAATAAAAAATATTAATCTTATTAAAGAACAGAAATATTTTAAATTATTGACTTTCAATTAAACAAACGTTTTTAACAGTCAATTTAATCGTAAATGATTATGGAAAAGAAACATTTAACAAGCAAAACTTTTAAGATTGCAAAAGAAAATAAAAAAATTAACGATACATACATGTTTCATGTTCAAGGCTATGATTTCATGGGTTTTCCCAAAGTTCTTTCACCAAAAATATCACCAAGCACAGCTATATGGAAACAGCTTCCAATAAAAAAAGGTGAAAAGTTTTTAGAAATTGGTTCTGGGACTGGTGTTTTTTCTGTTATAGCAGCTAAACTTGGCGCTTCATTCGTAACTGCAACTGATATTAATCCACATGCAGTAGAAAATACACTTGCCAATGCAAAATATCACAATGTAGATAAAAATTTTGAAGCATATAAAAGTGATATATTTGAGAATGTTCCTGATAGTGAAAAATACGATTTAATATTATGGAATATTCCATGGTTGCATACAGAAAAAAAAGATTTAAATATTTTGGAACAAGCGACTTTTGACCCAAATTTTGAACTGCTTGAATGTTATCTATCACAAGGAATGAATTACCTTGTTGAAAATGGAAGATTATTAGTAGGGTATTCATCTACGTACGGAAATATTGAAATTTTCCAAAAAATTGCAGCGAAATATAATTGGAATGTGAACTTATTATACCAAGTTGGTTCAGAAGAAACTTTTTTTGCCGAACTTTTTGAATTAACAATCAAATAAATATTACAAATGAAGCATATAGTAATATATTTAATATCAGAGTGGGATTTTCCATTATCAGCAGTAGGTGATGACAGAAACTATTTGGCTAAAACGTCACTTGATTTGCTACCACATGAAAAAGCAACAACATCAGAATTAACTACAATGCCCCCCTATGGAGCAACTCTTGCAGGAAACGTTTTGAAGAATATCCAAAAAGATGACTTTTTAGGTGTTTTAGATGAATATATGCTTCAAATTCCAATTTTGGAAAAAATACAATTATTAATAACCCAATATTCAGAAGAAGTATTTACGTTGTATTTTTCTGTTTATGTCTTTAATAATGATAGAACAGTAAAAATAATCAATAATTTAAAACAAACGTATAATAATATTAAAGTAGTAATAGGCGGAGCTTTTGCTGAACATTTTATAAACAATAAAGATGTAGATGCTGTTATTATAGGAGATGCAGAAACGGGACTTACAGAATTTTTTGAGCATAATAAAAGAATTATCTATGCAGCCAAAGCGGACCAAAACCAAATCCTTGTCGATTTTTCAATAATAAACAATGATATATTATATAATCATGGTGTTATCAACTCAATGCGAGGTTGCAAATTTAGAATAAACGAAAATAAAACTTGTGTATTTTGTAGTATGCTTGAAACTTCATTACGTTTAAGAAAACCAGAAATAATACTTAAAGAAATGGCAGAAGAAGCAAAAACACTTGGAACAGAATGGTTTTTTGATGGTTCCGATAGTTTTGTTATTTCTAAAAAATGGCTGAAAGAATTCTCAAACATCAGAGCAACTTTAATTGAAACAGGTTACTCTATACTTAAAGACTTAAAGATATTCACATATGTCAACCCAAGTGATGTAAAAGATGCTGAAATTCCAAAAATATTGTATGAATGTGGTACGCGCAAAGTCTTTTTTGGTATTGAAAGCGGAGATAATACGATACTAAAAAATATGAATAAACCCAAAGCTACGGTCGAAGCCAACTTAAATGCACTAAAATTATTTGTTGGCTCAGACATTGAAATTCGCTTTGGAATTGTTTTGGGTATTGGAGAAAACGAGGAAACATTATCAAACACATACAACTTCTTGAAACAATTAAATTTAATAGAGAATTTGAATTTAGTTTCTGTTGTTCTTAGTGTTGTCATTGTCCTACCAGGCTCTGTCTTATATAACAATATGATTGCAGATAGCAATCGTTTTTCGGATCACAACAAGCTGAAAATTACGGAAATAGATAATAAATTAAAAAATGGTAATGGTATTACTAAATATGAAATAGATGTACTGAGTAGGATTTATTTACAATCTTACAATAATGTTTCATTTTATAGATTATTCGAATGGAAAAAGAAAATGGAAGATTTATTAATAAGCAGAGATATTGACTTATGGACATTTGGTGGTTACCGCAAAAGCACTAAAACATCTAATAAATATTTGCGATAATTATAATTTAAAAAATAATATGAGAACATTAGATTATTATCAAAAGGTCATAATACTTAATTGTGGGGGCACAATTGATATGAATAAATCAAAAGATGTTGGAGCTAGTTCAGTTTCAAAAACTGTTGAGGGTATTAAAGAACTAATTAATTATTATAATATTGAAATCGAATTTGAGAATGTTTTTGATAAATCCCCAGATAGCTCAAATATTGGTAGCCATGAATGGGATGCCTTACACGCAGCTATTGTGAGAATTATCAAAGATAAAAAAGCTGTAAAAGATAAACTGATAAGAAATAACTTTTACCCAGAATTACCATTTGTTGGTGGAATTGTTATTTCTCATGGTACGGACACATTACATTTAACAAGCCTAATATTGGCATTAAGGTTATCATTGGATTCTCTATTTTTTCCAATTATTTTTACTGGAAGTTTTACTACAATTGATGATCCTAAAAATGATATTGAAAATAACCTTGTAAAATCAATATTTGCTGCAAAACTTGATTTAAATTCATTTTTATCAAAAAAGCTTCCTCCTCAGATTTACGCATTAATTGGGAACGAAATTCATTTAGCAACGAGAATATCAAAAGTATACACAACTCAAAATACAGAGAGTAAATATTTTTTTTCATACCCCTTTCCTGTCGCAAGAATTACAGCAAGGCTTCCTATAAAGAAAATATTAAACAAACTTAAAAGAAAAGAAGATAATAAGGTATTTATTGCCGATATTAATAACAGAATTTCAATAGATATTAATTTTGATAAAAATTACTTTGATAATCTCATAAACACAAACTCTTCAAGTGAATGGAAACTAACGAAATCCTTTTTATTTGAAAAATTTCAGTGGCCACAAGTTGAATATATTGTTGTTAACAGAAATTTAACAAAAGATGTTTTACTTGATCTGTTAGATCGAGTGCGTGATATTGAACGAACATCAAGTTTATTAAGATTTGGTGTTGTAATACAAGGTAATTTTCTGAAACGAAAAGATTTTAACGAATTAAAACTTCTATTAGAAACAATTTCTGCTTCTGGTGTAATAATTTTAGTCGGCTCAAAAATGGTTTACAACAATTTATCTTCATGCAAATACATTGGTTTAATCAATAAAAGTCTTTCATATCAAAAAGCGAGAGCAAAATTATCGTTTCTTTTAAAATTAAATCTTTCATACTCTAAGATAATAGAATTTATGGGAGAAAATATATCAGGTGAAATTGCCGAATATGAAAAATTCCCAGATTGGATACAATATGAGAATTATCCGGAAGATTCTGAGGTAATTCCTATTTATCCAAACATTAATCCCAAAATATATAAACATACAATTCAAAGAAATTTAAAGAGGGAAAAAACTAAGGATATATATTTATATGGTTTTGGGAATGGTCATATACCAACTATTCAAAAGCCAATTAGCTCTATTGTTTTAGAATATATCAATGACAATAATAATTTTAAGTTTGAAACTCTACATAAACTTAAAGACACCAATGATTTGTCCAAAATTATTTTATTCTTAAATAATAATTGTATTGAAAACCGAGATGTAATATTTGAATATTTAACAAAAAAATTTCCAGATAAAATTAGTATTTCAGATAATGAGAATAGAGATGAGTTTATTAATCAGTATTTTAAGAATATTGGAGATGAAATTTCAAAAAGGATTGTCAAAGATAGTTTAATGAACGAATCAGAAACCCTTCATATTTTAGGTAGTGCAATAGACTTGGGCATGACAATTAAAGTTAAAACAAATGCAATTTCAAAAACAGATCACAGCATGTATCCTGTCGGTAGACTTCTTCTAGCAATTGGAGTTGATAGTGAAATAGTAAAAGGCTGGAAGATTGATTTACTTCAAAGAAAAAAAGAATACCAACACTAACAGCCAAGCACATTTGCAATTCACACCAGCCAACGCTAAAACCAAAAATTGCAAATGAGCTTGTCTGTCTGCCAACGCTTTTTTGCGAACCCGAAAAAACAAAATTAGGACAGTGCTAAATTGAAAATGAAATGATATAAATGAAGAAAGCCCAGCAGGTAACAATGTATATAGTTTATGGCGGGTTAAGTGCTAAATATTAGTATTTTAGCATTAAATAAACATTGGTGTAAGTTGAAAGATTTCTGTTTCAAAACCGACACAAAACCATATACCAAACGTTCTATGCCATTAAAAAAACTGAAAAAATATTTTGTTGTTTAAAATATTATTTAGATATTTGCCTAAATATCTAAACAATAAGAAATGAACTCCTTATTTAAAGCACTTAATGACGAAACAAGAAGGAAAATAATTGAATTATTGAAAGATAAGGATATGAATGCAGGAGAGATTGCTGATAAATTTGAAATCTCAAAACCGAGTATTTCGCATCATCTTGACATGCTAAAAAGAGCCGACTTAATTACGAGCGAAAAAAAAGGTCAATTCATTGAATATTCTTTAAACACAACAATTTTAGAGGACTTAATATCTTGGATACTAACTTTAAAAAAATAAATTATGAGCATAAAAAAAGAAATTCCGTTAATAACAATTGTATCACTTCCATTTATTTATTTGGCATATATTTGGAATGAACTCCCTGAAAAAGTCCCAATGCATTGGAATATAAAAGGGGAAATTGATAGGTTTGGTGATAAGTCTGAATTGTTGCTGATACCGATTTTACTACCATTGTTGATCTATATAATATTCCTGATTGTCCCCCAAATAGACCCCAAAAATAAAATCAAAAAAATGGGTAATAAGTACCAACACATAAAGATACTACTTACCGCTTTTATGTCAATTTTGGCATTATTTATAATTTATTCAGTAAAAAACCAATCTTTTGCAAATCCAAATTATACAGTGCTAATAATCGGAATATTATACATAATATTTGGTAATTATTTCAAGACTATAAAAGCAAATTATTTTATCGGAATAAGAACTCCTTGGACTTTAGAGAATGAAACTGTATGGAAAGAAACGCACAAATTAGGCGGGAAAATGTGGTTTTCAGGTGGAATTATTGTAGTAGTATCAAGTCTGATATTAGACAAACAACTGAATTTTATCTTATTTATGATTATTACAGGAATAATAGCAATAATACCAATTGTTTATTCATATTTTAAATTTAAAAATCTGGTAAAATGAAAAAAATAATATTAGCAACATTTGTTATCTTGACAAGTTTATCAACTTATGCACAAGACATATCAGGTAAATGGAGTGGTGTATTAAAGGTTCAAGGAACTCAATTGAGATTAATTTTTAATATTACTCAAGCAGAAAAAGGATATACATCAACAATGGATAGTCCTGACCAAGGGGCAAAAGGAATTCCAGTATCTTCTACAAGTTATGACAATTCTATTTTAAAACTTGAAATTTCAAATGCTGGTATTCAGTATGAAGGAACATTAGACAAGAATAATGCTTTTGTTGGAACATTTAAACAAGGAGGACAATCCTTTCCTCTTATTTTAACCAAGGGAGAAATTGAAAAAGAAAAAGTTCTCAGACCACAAGAACCAACTAAGCCTTACCCTTATTATTCGGAAGAAGTTAAATTTGAAAATACAAAAGATAAAATTAAATTAGCCGGAACCTTAACCTTACCCGAGAAAAATGGTAAGTTTCCGACTGTTATTTTAATAAGCGGAAGTGGACCTCAAAACAGAGATGAAGAATTGTTTGGACATAAGCCATTTCTTGTTTTAGCGGATTACTTAACTAAACACGGGATTGCAGTGTTAAGGTTTGATGACCGTGGAACTGCAAAATCTACTGGCGATTTTAAAAAGGCAACAACATTTGATTTTGTAACAGATGTTGAATATGCAATAAAATACCTTCAAACACGAAAGGAAATAAACAAGAACAGAATTGGTTTAATTGGACATAGTGAAGGTGGTATTATTGCATCAATTATAGCGTCGAAAAATAAAAACATTGATTTTATAGTCTTAATGGCAAGTCCTACTCTTCGTGGAGATAAATTACTTCTGCTTCAAAAATATAAAATTGAAACAAAGATGGGGATTAATAAACAGCTAATTGAGCATAATCAGCAAATATTTGCAGGTGCATATGAAATAGTCTTAAATAAAAAAATAAAACAAGAAGTATTATCAGATACATTATCAAATTATTTTACATCAAAATATGGAAAAGCATTGCCTGAAAATCAGAAGGAAGCTTTAATCAATCAACTAACCAGTCCTTGGATGATAAATTTTATTAGACTTGACCCTGCGATTTATTTAAAGAAAGTAACCTGCCCAATTCTTGCTATAAATGGAAACAAAGACTTACAAGTTCCGTCAAAGGAAAATTTAGAAGTAATTAAAAAGATTAAAAATAAATCTGTGGAAACGAATATTACAATAAAAGAACTTGAAAATTTAAATCATTTATTTCAAGAATGTAAAACTGGTTTACCAAGTGAATATGCAACAATTTCACCAACAATTTCACCAACAGTTTTGAAAATAATATCTGATTGGATATTGGATATTACAAATTAAAAACGGCATAGAACAATGTATAAAAATAATAGCCGAAATGTAGTAAATATGAACATTATAGCCCGCATAAAAATTAGTAGTAATTTGAAAATTTCTGCTTCCGAAATCGGCTACTATTCTTATACTCACCGTTGTAGGGCATATTAAAGAAAGGTAAATAAATGGCAATTTTTGAAATAAAAGACAAAAAAGTACATAGAATAAAACCAACAGAGTTTAAA
>VAOZ01012950.1_pt1 | contig 11542 bp, 11 predicted proteins | sample 3394041 | NCBI WGS metagenome assembly VAOZ01 (sample SAMN08290431, study PRJNA428436) | hydrothermal vent metagenome | isolation source: Deep-sea hydrothermal vent chimney | place: Indian Ocean: Southwest Indian Ridge
AGGGCAAAGTTAGCAAAAGAAATGGCTTTCCTGAGAATTTAAGTAATTTCCAAATCCGGTTTCAGCACACCATCCTGAAAAATATCAAGAATACGCCGGGGCGATATGAGATGATAGGTTTTCAAACCGGATTTGTGAGCACCTTCGATGTTTTCAATCCGGTCATCAATAAACAGTGTCTTTTCTGGATTAAGCTGATGCTGGTTGATTATAAACTCGAAAATCTCCACATGAGGTTTGGCGAGGTGCAAATCGAAGGAAAAATAAGCTTTATCAAAAAGTTTATCAAACTCATGATAGCCAAAACGTAGTTGTAGATCACGGACAAACAAATCGTAATGAATTTCGTTGGAGTTACTTAACAGATAAATGGGATAATGTTTTTTAACCTGTTCAATAATGCGGATGCGTTCCTCCGGTATATCATAAAGCAGGGCATTCCAGGCGTCATCCAGTTGTTGGTCGGCAAGATCCATCTGGAGATATTTGCGCAATTTGTCACGAAAAACTGCTGGCGTGTCAATACCTTTCTCAAATTTAAAAATAACCTTTTGGTAAAAATCCTTTGATTTTAATTTCTCAATATCGTGAAAACCAAGTTTTTCGAACTCTTTAATGGTCAGTAGAGGATCAATGTCAATAATGACACCACCAAAGTCGAAGATGATGTTTTCTATGTTCATCAGATTTTCGTTTGTTACAAAAATAAGATTTTCCTACAGTTTTCGCGGACAGGTTAAAAATCCCTGTAATAAAAAAATCGTTCAAAAGTTTACAGAATAAGCCAAAAATAGTAATTTTGCCAACCTGTTACGAAAAAAGAGACTCTCCGTAGCTCAGTTGGCAGAGCAGCTGACTCTTAATCAGCGGGTCGTAGGTTCGAGCCCTACCGGGGAGACAATAACAAGGGGAGGGCGAGAAGTTTATCCCGATAAGCGAAGCGATATCGGGGAGCCCTGCCGGGGAGATGAAACACAGAGAGTCTTACGTTTCAACTTTTTAAATATTACCATAAAACAATCCTGACAAAAAGAAACTATAAAAACAACGAAACGCCAGTAATAGACCATACCGAAATTAAAATACGGTGCTTATTTGTTGTAGCAATATGGTTTTCTTATTCTATTGTCAATTTACCTAAAGCACATATTTGCTTACCGGAAGAAATTAATTGAAAGAAATATATCCCGCTTTTGAGGTTTTCCCGTCTAATTATAATTTTGCTTGTTGAGATATTATGAAGTTGTTTAAAGTTAACTATCAAATTATCAATTAACAACAAGATATTGAAAAGAGAAAATGTTGTTGAACAATAGTCCGGTAAAAAATTCTACCAATCGGATCTCCAGATAAATAGAATTGTTTCTTAATAAGCGTAACTTATTAAGAAACAAGCATTTGCGACTTGGTGACTTGGCGAGAACGAAAAATTAACGGAGTATTGATCAATACGCCCTTTCGTTTCTTCCTTCCACGTAATTGATAAAAGCCTGGTTCACCACTTTGTTGCCACCGGGTGTGGGATAATCGCCCGTGAAATACCAGTCGCCTTTGTGATGAGGAATGGCTTTGTGCAGGTTTTCTATGCTTTGGTAAATAACAGCGACCTCGGTTTCCACTTCCGGAGAGGTAACGAGTTGGGCGATTTTATCCGATATCTGCTGCGGTGTGAAAGGCTTGTAAATCTCTTTCACAGGGTTGGTAACCTGTTCTTTTGGAAGGCTCTCCTGTGCTTTGGCTTTGGCATATACCTTGTTGATGATGTTTTCGATGTGATGCTCTTTCAGCAGTTCGATGGTAGCACGGAAAGCCACAAAGTCGCCCAGCCTGGCCATGTCGATGCCGTAACAGTCGGGATAACGAATTTGTGGTGCCGAAGAAACGATGATTATCTTTTTAGGATGCAGCCGGTCAAGGATACGGATAATACTCTGTTTGAGTGTGGTTCCGCGCACAATGGAATCGTCTAATACCACCAGTGTATCAACATGGTTGCGAACTACGCCGTAAGTTACATCATACACATGAGCCACGAGGTCGTCACGTTGTTTATCGGTGATGATAAAAGTCCGTAGCTTGGCATCTTTCACGGCAATGGTTTCGACACGCAGTCTGTCCGAAAAAATGACCGATAACCGCTCTTTGGTCAGGTTTCCCTGCTCTGCAAGGATTTTTTCTTCCATCCGTTCGTCAGTAAATAAATTTAACTGTTCCACCAACCCCTGAAAAGCAACGGAAGCCGTATTTGGTATATAGGAAAACACGGTATTTTTCAGGTCGTAGTTGATGGCTTCAAGGACAGGGTTAACAAGTAGTTTTCCCAGCATTTTTCTTTCGAGGTAAATATCTTTGTCGGTTCCGCGTGAGAAATAAATACGCTCGAACGAGCAGGCTCTTTTGGGCATTGGCTCCATAAAAGCCTCGTTGATGAACTTCCCGTTTTTCCGGATAATCAATGCATGCGCCGGTTCCAACTCATGTATTTCTTCTATCGGAACATTTAAAGCCGTCTGGATGACAGGCCGTTCCGAAGCTGCCACCACAATTTCATCATCAGCGTAATAAAATGCAGGACGAATGCCGACCGGATCACGCATTACAAAAGCATCCCCATGTCCTAATAATCCGCTGATGACATAACCGCCATCCCATCGCTTGGCAGACTCACGCAATATGGGTAGTAGATCAAGCTTGTTGATGATTTCGTCAGTAGCTTCTTTTTTAGAAATCCCGATTTTTTTCAATTTTCGGTAAAGTCGTTCATTTTCTTCATCCAAAAAATGACCTATTTTTTCCAGTACTGTTATGGTGTCTGAAGTTTCTTGCGGATACTGTCCCAGTCCGATCAAATGTTCCAGCAGCTCATCGTTGTTCGTCATATTGAAATTACCGGCCAGCAGCAGGTTTCTGGTTTTCCAGTTGTTGGCTCTTTTGAGCGGATGTAGATTTTTTACATTGTTTCCGCCGTAAGTGCCGTAACGCAGATGCCCGAGAAAAAGCTCTCCGATAAAAGCTACATTATTTTTCAGCCACATCACATCATCGAGCCGTTTTGGATGCTGTTGTCGGATGGTTTCAAGCTCATCAAACACTTTGCTGAAAATGGTTTTTATAGGCGTAGCACTATTGGAACGGATACGGTTGATATATTTTTCCCCCGGCGGCAGGTCAAATTTTACACAAGCCATACCGGCTCCATCCTGACCCCGGTTGTGCTGTTTTTGCATCAACAGATGCAACTTTTGTAGTCCGTAAAAGGTGCTCCCGTATTTTCCCTGATAATATTCCAATGGTTTCAACAGCCTTACGAGGGCAATTCCACACTCATGTTTTATTGGATCGCTCATTAGTTTGAAAGATAATTTTATCTTTGAATAATTATTTTTCAAAATTATTAAAAATCATGGTACAAATTAGGATGGCCTCAGAAGAAAGCAGGGAAATAATTGCTGATTTTCAAATAAAAATGGCTGATGAAACGGAAGGCCTTGTTTTGGAAAAAGAGATACTTAACGAGGGGGTTATGCACGTGTTGCGCGACCCGGAGAAGGGCAAATATTTTATTGCTGAAGAGGAGGGAAAGGTGGTGGCCTCACTGCTCGTTACATTTGAATGGAGCGATTGGCGCAACAAGTGGGTCTTATGGATTCAGTCGGTTTACGTACTGCCCGAATACCGGGAACAGGGTGTTTTCAAAAATATGTATGCTCATATTAAAAAATGGGCCAGTAACGACAGGGAAGTTGCCGGCATACGTCTTTACGTGGACAAAACCAACCGGCGTGCCATTGATGTTTACCACAAGCTGGGTATGGATGGAGAACACTACAGGCTCTTCGAGTGGATGAAAGATTAAAATTTGATGCTGTTTTTTTAGGGCTTGGACTTCAGCTTGACCAGCTTCCGTTTCCGTTTCTCCCGGTAAAAAACTTTGTCAGCGATGTAAAGCTTTTTATCCACTTGCACATACTTTTTGCCGGCTTTGTCTTCAAAATAAGAAGGCAATTCCAGTGTCATCTCTTTTTGCTTTGCCACGGTTTCTTTTATTTCGGCAATTAGCTTATCGGTAATCAGAAAGCGGGCACAGACCTGATGGGTTATCGGGCGGATAAATTTTATTGTGGCTTCTTTGTCCCAAACCACATAATCGGAGCCAAGAATTTGTATCAGCTGAATCATAAACATAGGGTCTATAGCAGAATAGGAGCTGCCTCCGAAAACTGTTCCCACATAATTCCTTGTTCTCCAGGTCAATTTGACAGATACGTGGATTTCTTTCCAGTCGTCGGAGATAAATCTGACTTTTCCACCTGAACAATGGTAAGCAGGAAAAAGATTAAAGCCAAAGCGCTTTGTTCTTGACAAGAAACTTTCTTTTTTATCTGTCTGAAAACATTTCACATGTATAAATTTTTAATCCTAAACCAAATAAATCTCCAGCAGTTTGGCCGTGCCTGTTGGCTTTAGTTCGATGTTGTGAATGATATTGGGAATCACCACAGCTTCACCCGGCACGATTTCTTCTTCGCCGCCTTCCCATTTCAGGAGCGAATTGCCTTCTACGCCCATGTATATGATAAAAGAATCAAGTTCTTCAAAATTCTTGGCGATAGGACGGTCGTATTCTAAAAGGTTTGTTGTAAACTGAGGACATTGCACCAGCGAAACGGTTTTATTTCTTTCTGGCTTGTATGTGGTTTTGTACCCTTCAGCCATCTCAAAATCGATGGCATCCATAGCCTCTTTGAGATGCAGTTCACGTTTCATCCCGCTGGCATCAATACGGTCCCAGTCGTAAATGCGATAAGTAGTGTCGGAGGTCTGCTGAATTTCAGCCAGCAAAATACCAGGGCCGAGGGCATGAACACGACCCGCAGGAATGAAAAACACGCCTCCTTTTCTTGCTTTTTCAAAATTGAGAATTTCTTTCAACCTACCTTCATCCAGGTATTTATGAAAAGTTTCTTTGTCCACATTTTTGCTGAAGCCGCTGATGAGTTCTGCCTCCTTTTCGGCTTCCATGATATACCACATTTCAGTCTTTCCCCGTCCGATTTTACGTTTGGCGGCCAGTGCATCATTCGGATGCACCTGAATGGATAACCAGTCGTTGGCATCGATATATTTTATGAGAAGCGGAAACTCGTCGCCGAATTTATCAAACACCACATCACCAACCAAATCGCCCATGTAAATACTCACCAGCTCATTCAGCTCGTTGCCTGCCAGAAAACCGTTTGACACCAGCGTGGGATTGCCTGCCACACCTGAAACCACCCAGGCTTCACCACAGTTGGGCAAGTTGCCATAATCCATCCCAAGCACCTCTTTTATCTTATGCCCACCCCAAAGTTTGTCTTTGAAAACGGGTTGAAATTTTAATGGATAAAGTCTGTTCATCGCTTTTTAGTTTCGAGCAAAATTAAGAAATTACTTATCAACAACCATGATACGATTTTTAGAAGATTTCTCTATCTTTATCCCATGATTTTCATTGTAGGCTCTCATCCCAAAACCCAGCAATATCGTTGCACCACGGTGAAACATTGTTCTCATTGCAACAACGACAGCCTCTGGATTTTGCGAAAGCAGCAGCAGTACATCAGCCTTTTCTTTCTCCCGGTGGTACCGATGAAAGCAACATATAGTTACTCTTGTCCTATTTGTGGAAATACCGAATTTATGGACTTTGATACTTTTAAACAGAAAGTACAATCCGAATCAACACCCTTCTGAAATAATGCCCGTATGGTGCGAACTGACGTGCCAATTCAAGAGAATAGAAACATTCAGCTGATTTAAAGAATTTATGGACATTGAAGACCCAGCTTTTAAAAAATGAAGATGTCCTGATTTATTCCGTGTGATGTAATATTCACTTCTTTAGCATGACGCATAACAATAATCGATGAGTACCTGTTGTTTACAAATCCCCCATTTGTCCTACCACTATCACAATCTCCCCTTTCACGCCTTTATCCTTAAAAAACAGACTGACTTCGGCCAAGGTGCCGCGGATGGTTTCTTCGTGGATTTTAGTCAGTTCGCGGGAAACGGAAACAGGACGTTCCGGGCCAAGAAACTCAATAAGCTGCACCAGTGTTTTCATCAGCCGGTGTGGCGATTCGTAAATAATAAGGGTGTGCGGCGATAGAGCAAGTTCTTTCAGTCGGGTCTGGCGACCTTTCTTGTGTGGAAGAAAACCTTCAAAAAAGAAGCGGTCGGACGGAAAACCCGAATTGACCAGCGCCGGAACAAAAGCTGTGGGTCCTGGCAGTGTTTCCACCGGAATACCGTTTTTCACGCATTCGCGTACCAGCAAGAAACCAGGATCGGAAATCGAAGGCGTCCCGGCATCGCTCACCAGCGCCATCTCTTCTCCATCAGACAGCCGTTGTATGATATTTTCCAGTGCCTTATGCTCGTTGTGGATGTGATACGCTTGTAGCCGATTATGTATCTCGTAGTGTTTTAGTAATTTCCCGGTGGTACGTGTGTCTTCGGCAAGAATCAGCGAGACTTCTTTCAAAATACGAAGCGCACGCAGGGTGATGTCTTCAAGGTTGCCGATAGGTGTGGGTACGAGATAAAGTTTGGCCATATCCGTAAGGTCTTCAGGCAAATTTTCTTACCAGTAAAACATTTAGTTTTTGGTATGCCGAACCATTTTCTGTCCATTGATACTGTACCTGTAGTTCGGTGAGATATGTCTGCGCTCCGGAGAGTCCTGAAAAGCCGTTCAGTTCATCAATGACCTTATTGTAGCGCTCCAGGTCGCCGTTGAAAAGCTCATTAATAAACAAAAATTTGTCATTGATGCCGATAGCTTCCCGTAAATCATTGATACGGCTCATTTGCAGGCTGTCAGCCACTACAGGTTTTTCCGGTGGGATAAGCATGTCACCCAGTGTTTCCGGTGGAGCTTCCGAGAAAAGATTTAGTGTTGTTTTGGGTGTTTCGACAGGCTGCTCTGTTTTTTGTTCAGCCGGTTTTTCTTCAACCATTGTTTCTTCCGACTTTTCTTCCGTTACCGGGATATTTTTTGTTTCCGGTTTCTCATCTGGGTCAGAAGCCGTTTCTTCCGGTTTGGCTTCAGGTATAATCTGACTCTCGCCAGACTGCATTTCAGTATCTACAAATTCCTTATTTACAGCCGTTCCAATTATTTTGTTTATAACCGGAATGTCTTCTTTCCGTACCGGATTGGGTACTTTTTTTTTCTGGTGGTCATTCTCCAGCGCCATCATTTGCTCATACAACGTCCGGGTCTTTTCTAACATTAGGTCTTTGTCGATTTGATGCAGGGGGTACTCTCCTTTTTCCAGCTGTTGTGTTTGGCTCAGCAGATCCTTCAAGGCGGTTTTAATCTGATTTAATAATGATACTTTATCCATGATGTACTTTTTATCTGTTTGGAACCTGAAGCATTATTGCCGAAACAATGACCCCGAAAAAAACAAAAAACTTGTGCATTATCGCCGACAATTACTAAACGGATTTGGTTAAATTTGTCCTTTCAAAAATAGTAAGAAAATTAACATTTATTCATGTTTCTCGAAAAAGACAGAAACAATTTGGTGCGTACCGGTTGGATAGAAGTAATATGCGGTTCCATGTTCTCCGGAAAGACCGAAGAGCTTATTCGCCGTCTGAATCGCGCACGAATTGCCAGGCAGAAAGTGGAGATTTTTAAACCGGCGGTTGATATTCGTTACGATAAAGCCGAAGTGGTCTCGCATGATGCCAAAGCAGTTTCGTCCACTCCGGTAGAAAATGCTACTCAGATTTTGTTTTATGCTCAGGATTTTGAAGTTGTAGGCATTGATGAGGCACAGTTTTTTAGCGAAGAACTGGTTTCGGTCTGCAATGAGTTGGCCAGAAACGGTAAACGTGTGGTTGTGGCCGGTCTTGACATGGATTATCTTGGCCATCCGTTCGGGCCGATTCCCAAACTGATGGCCACTGCCGAGTATGTTACTAAGGTACACGCAATCTGTATCCGTTGCGGCAACCTGGCCAACTATTCGCATCGAACCGTAAAAGATGACAAGCTGGTAGTGCTGGGCGAAACGGATATTTACGAACCGCTTTGCCGCCGATGTTTTCTGAAAGCGCGTAAAGAACAGTAGTAGTTTTTCCGTCGGTTTACCTTGTTATTTTGCGTATCTTTCTTTTTCCTAATTTTGCCACATGAATGCAAACCTTTTACAAATGAAAAAATTCATCTTCATCTTTGGACTTTTTTTAAGCTTATCACTTATGGCACAGAAAAATAAACCTGAAACTATCATTGTTATTCATACAAAATTCGGAGATATGATGGCGGTTTTGTATAACGATACACCAAAGTATCGCGATAATTTTATCAAACTGATTAAAGAGGGATGGTACAACGGCTCCACTTTTCACCGCGTCATTAAGGATTTTATGATTCAGGGAGGTGGAAACAAGGATGGCCGCACTGATCCCGGCTACACCCTTCCGGCTGAAATCCTGCCCAACCATTTTCACAAAAAAGGGGCGTTAGCTGCTGCGCGAATGGGTGATAACGTGAACCCTGAGAAGCGTTCCAGTGGCTCGCAGTTTTACATTGTACAGGGTCAGGTGGTGGATGATCAATATCTCGATGCCGTTTCGGCAAGTACCGGACACGTCTTCACAAAAGAGGAAAGGGAAACGTACAAGACCATTGGCGGCACACCACATCTGGATGGTGGATACACGGTTTTTGGTGAATTGCTTTCGGGTTTTGATGTGCTCAATAAAATCGCTTCCGTCAAAACCGATGCCCATAACAAACCGGTAGAACCGATAACCATGACCATTGAAATTGTAAAATAAACCCGAGCAATACAAGAATGAGGATTAAAATAAACAACCTTCTGAAAGAGGTAGAAGAATTTTCGGCTGAAAATCCGGAACAACTTGAAGCTTTTAGAATAAAATTTTTAAGCAAAAAGGGAGCGGTTCCAGCGCTGTTTGAGGACTTTAAATCTGTGGCACCAGAAGAGCGCCGGGAGATCGGTCAACGGATCAACACACTGAAACAAGCCGTTCGGAATAAAATTGTCTCCCTCAAAGATAAAATGGACGAACAGCCGGGTTCGCAAAGTATAGATATTGATCTGAGCCTCCCTGCTTCAGCTCCGCTTGGCACGCGGCATCCGCTTTCCATTGTACGGAACGAAATTATAGCTGTCTTTTCCAGAATCGGATTTACGGTATCTGAAGGGCCCGAAATTGAAGACGACTTTCACAACTTCACGGCACTGAACTTCCCCGAAGACCACCCTGCCCGTGATATGCAGGATACTTTTTTCATTGAAAAAGATCCCGACCTCGCCTTGCGTACGCACACTTCGTCGGTGCAGGTGAGGGTGATGGAAAAAACACAACCGCCCATCCGTACTATCTCTCCCGGTCGTGTGTTTCGCAACGAAGCTATTTCTGCCCGTGCCCACTGCATCTTTCACCAGGTTGAAGGTCTTTATGTGGACGAGGATGTATCGTTTACAGATCTGAAACAGACGCTTTTCTATTTTGCCCGCGAACTTTTCGGGGTACATACCAAAATCAGATTCCGTCCGTCCTATTTTCCGTTTACCGAGCCGTCGGCAGAGATGGATATCTCTTGTAACATTTGTGGAGGTAAAGGATGCAACATTTGTAAATATACAGGCTGGGTAGAAATTCTTGGTTGTGGTATGGTAGATCCCAACGTGCTGGAAGCCTGTCATATTGATAATAAGAGATATACCGGCTTTGCCTTTGGAATGGGTATTGAGCGGATTACCATGCTGAAATATCAGATAAACGATCTTCGTCTTTTTTTTGAAAATGACCTTCGCTTTCTGAAACAGTTTGAGGCATCACGCTAATAGAAGAAAAAATTCCGGAAATGGAAACATCTTTCTATGAGTTCAATCATTTTTAGACAGTAGGTCATGTTTTTACAAAGCTTCAAAGAGAGAATTATTTTGTTTTTTGACAAAGAATGTTAAGATTATTCTTTTTTTTGAATAGCTTTGCAATGCTTTGCAAATATCTGTCAGAGTAATAATATTCACCAAAAAATAACGAAATGAGTAACTTACAAAAACGGGCTGAAAAATATACTGCACCTCAGAAATACAAAAAACTTGGGCTTTATCCCTATTTCAGAGTTATTGAATCCGGACAGGGTACAGAGGTAGAGATTCAGGGACACAAAGTTTCCATGTTCGGCTCCAATAGTTATCTCGGATTGACCAACCATCCTAAAGTGAAAGAAGCTGCGATAGCCGCCATAAGAAAATATGGTACAGGAACCGCCGGGTCGCGTTTTTTGAATGGAACTCTTGATATTCATATTGAGCTGGAACACCGACTGGCCCGTTTTGTTAACAAAGAAGCTGCACTGGCTTTTACCACCGGATTCCAATCAAACCTCGGTGCCATTCCTTCTGTTGTCGGCCGTGGTGATACGGCCATTATCGATGAGCAAAGTCATGCATCCATTATTGATGCTACCCGCCTTTCGTTTGGACGTATTTTAAAATACCGCCACAACAATATGGAATCACTTGAGAAAGTACTGAAAAACCTTGGTGAAAACCATTATGAAGGATCACTGCGGCTGATTGTAACTGACGGGCTTTTTAGCATGGAGGGCGACATCGCTCATGTGGATAAGATTGTGCAACTGGCAAAAAAATATGATGCTTCAGTTATGATCGACGATGCCCATGGATTGGGTGTTCTGGGTGAAAACGGTGCCGGGACGGTCAACCACTTTGGCTTGGATGGTGAGGTTGAAATGATAGTGGGTACATTCAGCAAATCGATGGCTTCCATTGGCGGCTTTATTGCCGGAAGCAGAGAACTGATTAATTACCTGCAGCATACTGCCCGTTCAATGATCTTTAGCTCAAGCCTGCCGCCGGCCTCTGCTGCCAGTGTCATTGCCGCCCTCGACATTATTGAACAAAATACCGGTCTGCTGGAAAAACTTTGGGAAAATGCCCATCATGCCCAAAACCGGTTTAAGGATTGGGGTATGGATGTAGGGAAGTCGGTGACGCCTATTATCCCTATTTATATCCGCGACAATGACAAAGCTTTTATCATTTCAAAAATGTTGCTGGACAAAGGTGTCTTTTTGAATCCGGTGATTTCACCAGCCGTGCGACCAGAGGAATCACTATTGCGTTTTACGCTCATGGCAACACATACTACAACCCAAATTGACGAAGCTATTGACAAAATCCATGCTGCCGGAAAAGAGCTTGGCATTTATTCGGTTTAGAGTTAAATTAACATCGAAGTTATTAAAGTCAACTTTCAAGAAGCAATAGGTCGGTTAAAATTCTATATTACGGATTATTAGATAGATAAAGCTATGAGATGATAAACATAACTTAGCGCTATTCAATATTTTACGTTTCTACGGCTTTGCATGAATAAAAAATTTACAGAGTTTTGGTATCAGAAAATTGAAATAATTTTCTGATATTTAACCTAAATAGTTCACAAAAGTCAAAAGAATCAAGGAGAAAGGCTTGTC
>VAOZ01102658.1_pt1 | contig 11521 bp, 4 predicted proteins | sample 3394041 | NCBI WGS metagenome assembly VAOZ01 (sample SAMN08290431, study PRJNA428436) | hydrothermal vent metagenome | isolation source: Deep-sea hydrothermal vent chimney | place: Indian Ocean: Southwest Indian Ridge
CCACCACCACCAAGACAGAATTCTGGGTTAACGCTTTTAACGGCAAACCCATACCCTCCCCCCCCGCCTGCTCTAATTCCATTGGCACATACATAATCAAAATGGAACCGACCCATAATCTTATAACAGCCTAGCCCTCCCCCAGATCCCGTCACCGCATCCGGATTAACCGGTTTCAATGCAATCGCACGATAGGGTACGACGACACTTTCCTTGGGCTTTAATGAGGTAGGAATGCTGCCAAAAAATTCATATTTGAAATACTGATCGTTTGGCGGAGGATCCACCCCAAAATCATCCGCCCGAATAAGTCCCTTGTTGGTAAACGTAAACTCACCATAAATGACATCCCCTGGCGCCATATTATCGGGCAAGGTCACACTCGACGGCTCAACCACTACAACCGGGGCAGGCACCTCGGTCTCATACGTCGCCTTCAAATTGATTTCATACTTGTCCTGAATCGTGATTTCCGTCACCGCCCATTGGACCGTGACCAGATTGTAATCCAGTAATATTTCTTTATTAGCCGTCAGCCCCGCCTTGATCTGAAAACGCCCCCCCAGTTCCTGATGGTTTAATGCGGTGGCACGAAATTTATACCAGCCAGCAGGAAGCTTGCTAAATAAAGCTTCACCATTCGCATCCGTAAGCACAGAGGGAATAGTGCTGGGAACACGTTCGTTTTGCACCGTGATCCGCGCGCCCTTCAGCCCCTCAATACGCTTCCCGTTCGCATCATCCGTCGAGGTATAAATATCCGATGTCTTGAACAGGATCCCCCCTTTGCCGGACTGGGCAAGCTCCACATAAACAGGAATCGTCTCATTCGCATGATTACTGCTCGTCACCAGTAAACGATATTCATACGAACCATCAACCTGTTTAGGGGGTGCCGAAACCGTCACACCGATCGGGCGCTGCTCACCGACGGCAAGGGTGCCCTGTTGTTGAGGCACCGTGAGATAAATCCAGTCCGGCGCCGATGATCCATCCGTGTCAGTCAAACTAACATGCACATTCTTCATGGGTGCCAAACCAATATTGGACAGGGTGACATGTTCACTTACACTCTTGCCCTGTGACAGTCCGGTCTCAATAAAACTCGGTTCAGCCTTCAACACCGGAACCGCCTGTGAAAGCGTGTAATTAACCCGAATCGTTTCAAGGGGTGCCGCGCCACTTTCATCACTGACGAGTCGCAGGTATAACGTACCCGACGTATCTGCCGACGAATCCGCTCTCAGGGTAAAGCCAATCTTGCCCGATTCTTTTGACCCCAGAGTAATCGGCGAAGCGGGGGTAATCGTAATCCCTCTCTGGAAGCTCCCCCCCGGCTGATCCATCGCCTCATATTTTAAAAGAAGATTGCTAGCCGTCGTCCCGTTACCCGTTGTCGCCCGCGTACTAATCACTCGATCATAATCACGCGGAATATTGACATCGGCTGTCGTTGTATTCAGCACGACACGCTCAACGGTAAAACTCCCCTGCCGGGGGCGGTCGAGCAGATCAGGATGTATCACGGAGACCTTGTAAACGCCCGCCTCTGTGGCCAACGGTTTAAAACGATAGGTGAAGTTACCGCGGGTATCCGTGACAACATTGAATTGGCGTTCAAACCCATTGACCGTAATCACCAGCTTGAGCGGCACGGAGGACATGGGCGTCTCGGTCGCACGATCAATCGCCTGCCCGGTAATAACAATATCTTTCCCCCCGAACGTGCGCGTAGGGGTGATCTTCGTGAGAGTTCCATAATAGGAGGTGTCCACCAGTGTGGTTGCTCGACGGGTCGTGCGACCACGTATGGCCACATGATCCGGCTGACCCAGGTGATAATGATAGCGATCCAGCCCAAATTTAACCCAGACGTTTTCAGGCGCACGGGCGGGCACAGGCAAATCAAACATTTTTGATGTAAACGTCCCGCCCGGCGGGATACGTGTGACAATAGTGTCATCAACAAGACGAATGACATTAGCCCCCGTTGACTGCAATACTTTCTGCGTGGAAAGAATATTATTGTCCGCATCAACCAGCTGGAATCGTAGTTCACCGGAAGCAGATAAACCTTTCGCCCCCCTCCTGGCCAGGATAATCTCTACCTCAACCTTTCCGGTGTTTTCCAGACTAAATTGAACTTTCCCCGTCCCCCCGCGCGTCAGATCCTGGGTGATAATATTCAGCACCAGGGCACCGTCCCCAACCAATACATCCTGATGGCGAACAATAGCGACACGCTCTCCTTCATTCGGCGTCACAATAATGCGGGTCGTCAGCACGCTGGTATCCGGCAGGTCTTTATATCCTCCTATCACTACCGGTATCGTTTTGCTTTCACCTGCCGCAAGACTAAAGGGCGCGGATAGGTGTTTATAGTTTTCCAGCACAGACTGCAATTGAATATCCTTAACGGCCGTGCCAGAGTGATTGCCGACCTCATACTCAATCTTGTTCATGATGCCACGTTTGATTTTAGTCCCCGCTTTTAAGTGTGCACTGAGTTGTGGTAAAAGCAGGCTGCGGCCCACACTTTCAACACCCTGAGCATCCAGCGCTTTAATCGTATAGATACGGGAATTATCACTATATCCAGTATCGGTGTAAGTCGTATCCGTCAGCGGGACATCGCCATTCAGTTTAAACCGCGAGTCCCCCGTGCCCAGATATAGATCATACCCGCGAGTGCTCGAACCCTTATGAGTCCATGTCAAAACCGGTTTGGCCTTGTCTGTCTGTGTGACGTTAAATGTCGCCACTGGCAGTAAATCAAAGTTTAAATATACTGAAGGGGAAAGAGGCGAGGTATTGCCCGCTTCATCCACCGCGACCACAGCATAATAATGATCGGTCAGTGACGGCGTGGCATCTATCGCAGTGAGTTTGGAAATTCCTGTACGAACAGACGTTAGCCCGCTTAGATCCGTAATGGGACCTGCTCCACGGTACAGCGAATAGGTTAATGTATCCGTGCCTGCAGGCGCAGCCCAGCTCGCCTTAATACCCGCCCCCGTCAAGGACAGTGTCAATCCTGTTGGCGCGGGACTTGCGTTTGAGTCAGCCGTCACCGAGACCGGCACACTTTGACTGCTGGTTTTTTCCTGAGCATTCTCCTGCCGAATGCTGGCAATACTGTATGTGTAGCGTCCGTCAATCCCTGGCGCATCACGATACTCCACGCTGGTGACACGTTGGGTGGCCGTCAGTTTCGTTTCTCCCGGCGCCTGCCGGTAAAGCTCGTACGCCGCCGCGTTATCCACCTTGTCCCAGGTCAATTTAACCTGTCCCCCCGGCAAGGCCACGGCCTTTAAGTGGGCCGGTATCGCCAGGGGCGGCAGGTCCCCCTGATAAACCTGAAAACGGTTAGCCCCCCGAATGCTGGTCGAAATATTACCCAGATCATCCACTCCCTGATAAACAAAGCTCAAATACTCAACCTCTGCCAAGCCTGCATCGGCGGGCAGGATAAAACTGCCATACCATTTATTAGTGCCGGTCCGGGTCAAACTGTCAATGACAACAGCGCTCCGGCCCGGGGCAGAAAGTTTATACGATAGCTGGGGGCGTTCATTACTGGCCAGGGCTTCGCTTAACGTCAAAGCAACATTAATCGTGACAGGTGAGGCGGCATCATTCCTGATCGGCTCTACCGGCGAGAGGGTGAGTGCGGCAATAGACGGTCCTGCAGTATCAATTTTAATAGTCGTATCATAGGAGCTTCCCCGATTACCCACGATATCGCGCGCAGAGAAAACGGCCGAGGCCGTACCGCTGGGTGTCGTACTGAGTATCTCAAAACTGCCGGAATACTCGGTATCATTCACGCGTGTTAAATTCACAGAAATAGGCACGCCACCATTTGGATTGATCGATACAAAGGGGGCCGTTAATAATTTTTCACTGACGGTTAAATCCACCTTAACCGTCCCCGCCGCCATCCGGCCAGTGACCGAATCATGAGGCCCTTGCGGACTGAAGGTCATCGACGCCAGGGAGGGCGGCGTATTATCCGAAACCGCATCGACCTGATTGGATAACGCACTTGAGGAACCGGCAGTATTAACCTCCACAATACGGTAATAATAGGTGTTATCCGTTACCGGTAAATCCGTGTAATTATTCTCTGTTACCACCGTCGTATTTACTTTGGTCGCCACACTGAGATCGGTAAATGGCTGCTCACTTCGATAAATGTTGTAGTCCGTAATTTTAGCATAGGCCGATTTATTCCAGTATAAATATACCTGACCCGCCTTTCTTGAAATCGCCGCCAGCCCCGTGGGGGCATCCGGTAATGCCGTATTCAATGTTACCTGAATAGCACTACTGCGCAGGCCTTCCCCTCCGCGATTAGTCGCCGTGGCCTCCAGGGTATTGTTGCCCTCCTTGATCGTCAGCGTCCCGGTAAAGGTACCCGTATCACTAACAGCGATGGGCGATCCTGCCACCGCCCCATTAAGATAAAGCTGAACGTGCGCCTGCTTTTCAGCTGTGCCGCTTAGTGTAATCGTGTTTTTGTTTGTAACTTTCCCGGTAGCTGGCGAAGAAATTACGGGGGCCGCGGGGGCAGCCAATTTAATGATCAGCGGAATATGCCGGGTTGTGGTATTGCCGTAAGTATCATAGGCGACAATACTCAGGGTATGCGCGCCATCTTTTGTATTGATGATATTCCAGTAGGCCTTATAACCATCACTGCCATTGGTATCAGTAGAGAGTAATGCACCATCAAGATGAAATTCAACATATCTCACGCCCCCCGAATCGGTTGCGGTGACTTCTATATAACCATTACCGGTCAACGTGGCGTTATCAATAAGTGTCACGCGGTTAAACAGTACCGAGTCAAGCGTCGGGCCTGTCCTGTCCGCCACCGGTGTCTCAGGAATAGATACGACTGTTTTATCTTCACCATTTGATGAGTTAATGGCGGTAATGGCAAAATAATACTGCCTGTTATTGGTCAGGCCCGCGATCTTTGCGGACGTGGCTGTCCGATCGACTACCAGGGCCGGCGTCATGGTTTCAACATTGCTAAAGGACGCGGGTGAAACGTAAATAGCGTAGTTTTTTACATATTGATTAGGTTGTACTGCATTCCAGCTCAACCTGACCATCCCGCTTAGCGGCGACGATGAGAGTCCTGCCGGATTATCCAGCAATGTGATGGCGTCTATACTTTTACCCGCACTTTCATTTCCATTCGCGTCAATGGCGGTGATACGTACAGGATAACGGGTGGCCGGATTCAACCCCGCTACTGTGTGCTCACTAACAGTGTCCGCTAACAGCGTGCCGACATCATTGTTAAAATAAACTTTGTAATGGGCCAGATCACCGCCCGAGTTAACCGAAGGCGTCCAACTGACATTAACGGCATCCGCCTGAACAGAAACCTGCACATGGCTGACATCTTCGGGCGCAAGCGTATCACGGGGAGTGACCGAAACAGGTGACACGGTTGTTTGACTATTATTGGTGCTATCGATTGCCACCACAGACAGATAATAGACCGTGTTCCGGGTAAGGCTGGTGACAGTAAACGTCTTTGTGCCTGCCGACACCGTGCCTACCCGGGTGGCCGCACTCGTTTGTGCGTAGGCCACCGTATTTGAATAAATAGCATACTGTTTAATATCGTTGCCGTTGGCAAATTCATCATAAGCCCGCCAGTCCAGCACAACGTCGGTTCCGCTTCCTTCCCCATTGGCAGTGATGCTGACCGGTCCCGGCGCATTATTGTCGTAGCGGATGGTGCTCGTACTCACCGGACTTTCATTGCCCGCGCGATCACGCTGAGTCACCTTCAGAGTATTAATACCGCCCACCAGAGTAGCCGCATAGGACCAGGTGGTGTCTGCGGAGGACGCCACCACTTGCGCTCCGTTTAACCAGATAGAGGCATAAGCGTCTTTGCTACCAGAGAGCATCTCGCTATTAATATTAGTGACCGCGGGCACGCCGTTTAGAACAGGCGCCAGCGGTATACTGCGATCAAGAACAAAATGACGGATGAACAATTTAGAGAGCAGACCGGCACTATCATTAACTTGCGCATGAATACTGTACGTACCATCAATGAATGGTATATCAGGGATGAAGCTCAAGGTATTCTGAGTGTTGGTCCAATCACCATAAAAAACAACATTGTTACGTTTAACCTCAAGCGTGGAGTTGTTGATATCAACACCACTTCCCGTTTCGGCTACATTAAGTTCTACAGTGGGCAAGCGATTTATAAATGAATTATTAGCGGGTGTTGCGCCGGTTATCCTCGGGGCGATGGAGTCAACGAAAAATTTGAGCGTCACGCTTCCAGAGGCATTTCCGGCTGAATCCTGTGCAGTGACTGCCTGATTCGAGACTCCCTGTGGAAGCGTTATTTGCGCAGACCAGTTACCTGATCCCGCCATCACACGCTGTATTCCATTGACCCAGATAGAGCTGTTGGTAACCCGCGTACCCTGCAACGTAGCCGAAGTGGTGGTTAGCCTGTTGATTTCAGGTGACGATACATAATTTGTGACCGTTGGTGCACCCGGTGCAACATTGTCCAGAACAATACTCGTACTGTAGATGTCCCCGGGATTTTCCCCCGCCGTTGCATTCTGGTTTTGATCCATCCCGAAACCCTGAACGGTTTGAATATCAGGACCCAGTTGAATTGTGTAGCGACCCACTGTAGACAAAGCAGGCACAAAATGGAGCGTGTAACGTGTCGCGCTGACTTTTGTGAGTGATGCCGGCGTGATATTGCCTGTTGGCCCCATGACACTAACATCGTCCAGCGTAAAGGTGGCCTCATTAATTTCAGCACTGAAATCAAAAGTAACGGCACTGATATCCTGTTTTACCAAATTTTGAGGGGAACTTGAAACTACGAAGACAGGGGCTTTTTTGTTTACTGTGTAGATTGTTCCGGGTTGACCATTTTTACCCTCTGTCCCCGCGCCACCCAAACTGGCAATATTCTTCAATAAATCAAGGTAGGAGTAATTATAATAAACGGCAATACGACCCCCTCCCCCCCCACCAGAATAGCCAGGACCCGCATTCCCACCACTGGCGGCAACACTGCCACTCCCGGATAGTACACCTACATCCAGCCAGATGGATCCCCCGCTGCCACCAGCGGAACCACCCGCGTAAACCCCACCGGCTTCACCATTAGCCAGTATCTCGCCATTGAGCACCAAATCGGAAACGACCAGTTTGACAGAACCCCCGCCCCGGGAGCCTCTTCCTCCACCCGTGCCAAAATCGATCGGTTGCTGAGCATCGCCATATGTGGGGTTCGTGGTGTCGCTACCATAAAAACCTCCACTCCCCCCATAACTGCCCCCAGAATAGTTTGTGACACTCGCACTTGCCAGGCCACCTTTAGCGCTGACATCGATGCGGGAAGTCCGATCTATATCCAGATGATTAATCACCAATACTAATTTTTTGGTAGCATCAATATCATGCGTGAGAACAGCCTTCGTTTTAAGTATTAATGAATTAAAATGGTGGGTACCATTTACAAACAACGTTGCACCTTTAACCTGAATATTTTGTCCTTCATAACTTTGATCAAAATCCGGATGAATATCCGTAGAGGGACCAGCCCGGTTATTAAATATGATCCGGCCTAACGCTGCGGATTTATCTTTTAGATAAATCCCCGACGACTCCCCTGGCTTATCATAATCACTGCTACCCGTGCCACCAAAGCTCTGAACCTGCGTATCAAAATTAAACCCAGCAGCACCCGTGTAATAAACTGCAATACGCCCGCCACTACCCCCGCCACCAGCGTAATGGCCCGCTTTTCCACCATTGGTTGCAATACTGCCGCTTCCTGATAACAGCCCTACATCCAGCCAGATAGACCCCCCGCTGCCACTACCAATCCAAACCCCACTTCTTCCTGCACTACCATTAGCGAGTATCTGGCCATTGAGCACCAGCTCGGGAACAACCAGTTTGACAGCCCCACCACCACGTGAATCGCCTCCTTCACCACCCATACCAAAATCGACCGGTTGCTGAGCATCGCCATATGTGAGGTTCGTGGTGCCCTTGAATAGCGAAAGCCCGCCACGGCTACCATAACTGCCGCCGGAGCTACGCGTGACGCTCGCACTTGCCAATCCGCCTTTACCGCTCACATCTATACGGGAAGTGGCATCAATATTGACGCGGGTTGCTATTCTAAGATCCAGTTTACTGGACGCACTTGCGGTCTGCGTCAGTGTACCGTTTTCTAAAAGCATCAAACTATTAAAATGGTGGATCCCATCTATAAATAACGTTGCGCCCTTAACCTCGATATTCTGTCCTTCATAGCTTTGATCAAGATTCGGATGAATATCCGTATTTGAACCAGCCCGGCTGTTAAATATGATCCGGCCTAACGACTGGGATTTATCTTTTAAATAAATCCCCGACGATTCTCCTGACTTACCATTATCAATACCCGCGCCACCAAAGCTCTGTAACTGGGTATCAAAATTAAAACCACCAGCATCTGTGTAATAAACCGCAATACGCCCGCCACTCCCGGCTCCGGGCAGGCCGCCATCCACTCTCCCGCCATTGGTTGCAATACCGCCGCTGCCTGATAACAGCCCTACATCCAGCCAGATAGACCCTCCGCTGGCACCCCCAACCCAAATCCCTCCTCCTGCACCACCATTAGCAAGTATCTGACCATTGAGCACCAGCTCGGGAACAACCAGCTTAATGGCCCCCCCGCCGCGCGTGTCACCGTCACCGCCCGTACCAAAATCAACCGGTTGCCGAAAATCGCCGTATGTGGCATTCGTGGCACCGTTGTACGCAAGTCCTCCACGGCTGCCATAACTACCGCCGGAGTTATTCGTGACACCCGCACGAGCCAACCCACCTTTAGCGCTAACGTCTATACGGGAGGTCGCATCAATATTCACACGGGTCGCTATCGTAAGATCAAGGTTATTGGCCGCGCCTGTAGTCTGCGTCAGAACACTATTTCCTGAAAGGGTGATACTATTAAAACGGTGCGCGCCATCAATAGTGATGGTGGTGCCGGTAACGATGATATCCTGATTTTCATATGCCGTATCGGTGGCCGATATTACAACAGGCGCCGTAAATTCAACCGCCATGGCATCATGTACACCTAAAGCCAGGTGGGCCAGAAGAATTAAAGCAAACCCCGTCAGATTTTTTACACCAGACATATTCAAAATCTCATCTCTAAAAATTTAACGCAGTTATTGTTATCAGTACTCTATTTCCAATCCCGTTTTTGCTACTTTAAACAGACGTCAAAAACCGCACGATCATCCATTGGCGATCGCGTGCCTGTTATACTCAACGTATGCGTCGTGCGGGGTATCCCAACTATGAAAATATCATCTCCGCCCTCATAACAATTATTATTATCTTGTCTGCAATATGAAAACTTGATTGAGTCCTCCCACGTAAACGGCCCTATATATTTTTTATTGCTGGCTGTCGGGAGGAACAAATGCAGATTATCTGATTATTGTTACTGCTAAATTACACTTATTTAAATTATTGTTTTTTTATTTGGTTAATTTATAAACAACTTAAAACAAAATCATACTTCATCCATAATAAAAACGAACAATCCGTTAAAATAAAAACCGATCATAATTATAGTTAGAGCACTCAATTCAAGAGACGAATCTACCATGAGAATGTTTTTCCTGGCTTTGCAAAATACCCAAGTAAACATCCATGTTCTAAGAACGTGGTTTTGATTTCACCCTATAACAGGGTGTATTTGGCTAGCCTTCTTAGAAGGCTAGCCAGGTTGTTGCCTTTTTACGCTCAGGCAAATCGAAAAACGCTGGCGCAGAGTAGTTCGATAATTTTAATCATCAGGTTCTTTGAGAAGGTCTGGGGGGGAAGGGTGTCACACCTCCCCCAGATTCTTGTATTTTATCCCGCCCGGTACGACAAACGAGGATCTTTGCCGTGGCCATTACTTGGTTAACCTGTATGGCATGATCTGTAGCATGAGTCGAAAAGATAACTGCTGGGATAACTTCTTCGTAACCATTCAGAACAAGCTGATCATGAGGATATGTTATGAGTTTTCCTCCCAAACTTCGCGCAATGCCAACCTGCACACAACACCCTTTGGCCATGCTGCTGAATAGATACTCCCCTTTTATAAATCTATTTATTTAATGACGGTAATTTACAGGTAATAATAATCCGGTAATCTGGCTCGTTGTTATTCGGAAGCAAGCTTAAGCTCGCTTCTACCTAACGTGTATTGTGCGTCTATTCTGCCAATGTGCAGTTATTAGGAATCATGGCGTTGGACTGAACTAAATTTAACCCATCTACAGCCTGGGTTAATAACTAAAAATTAACAGGAGACCGACAAATGAATATTTTAAAAATAACCTCAGTAGCTACAGCTTTAATTCTATCAACCAGTGTAAATGCGGCTTTGGTTGGGCGCCTGGGCGGCCTGGCTTATTATGATGACGTAGCTAATTTAACCTGGCTGGCTGATGCCAATGCGGCTGGAGGCACCATGACCTGGGAGAATGCCAACACCTGGGCAATAGGATTGGACATTGCGGGCGTCACAGGCTGGCGTTTGCCTGGTACGCCGCAACTCGATAGCACCTGTAGTGCTCAAACCGGGAGTAAATCTTACGGTTTCAATTGTCACGGCAGTGAAATTGGTAATTTATTTTACAATGTATTGGGAGGTACTGTCGGCCATTCACTTACAACAACTCATAATGCCAACTATACCTTGTTCAACAACCTTCAGTCCGGTAACTACTGGTCGGCCACAGAGGATGCATCTGATACCGGCGACGCGTGGCTTTTCGGTACTAGTCTTGGCAGTCAGGCTAATGACAAAAAGAGTCGTCAATTTTATGCGTTGGCGGTTCACTCCGGCGATGTTAGCGCGGTACCTGTACCAGCCGCTGTCTGGTTATTGGGTAGTGGTTTTCTTGGGTTTGTGGGTCTGGCTCGGCGTAAGAAGGATCGCCCTGCTCATATCTAAGTTCGCGGCATTTGTTCATTCTGGAAACGTAACGGCTCATACCCGTCATTTCGGCATGATTTTCCCCCTTCGGACCAGATGAGCCGGAATCCATATTTGTATAACCACTGGATTCCGGCTAAAGGCATGCCGGAATGACGAACCTCATTGGTCCCAAACATTTTTCTCCTCATTTCTCATTCTTAATGTGACCCGGTAGGGTGGGCACGATTTTTGTGCACCCTACAGTACTAGTGATAGCACATAATTAATGCACTTATTCATTTTGTGGTCACATTCCCTTCTTAGCATATCTCTATCGGTAACCATTTACTGAGTAGAGAAGGGTTCCCCCTTCTCCGTGAGTCGCATGTTTAGCAGCATTTTTGCGCATTAAAAAGAAATTATAAAAGTCCAATAAACACTCATTTGTCTTGGGAGACATAAAATGAAAACAAACAACCGTTGGGCGCTTAACGCCCTGTTATTCATCGCCATGGGAGTTTCATCCATGGC
>VAOZ01151753.1_pt1 | contig 11519 bp, 7 predicted proteins | sample 3394041 | NCBI WGS metagenome assembly VAOZ01 (sample SAMN08290431, study PRJNA428436) | hydrothermal vent metagenome | isolation source: Deep-sea hydrothermal vent chimney | place: Indian Ocean: Southwest Indian Ridge
ACAAAATGGCTTTCTGGGCAAAGGTCGTGCTGAGATAAGGGTTCGGAAAAACAGGCAGCAGCACAAAAAAAGCTGCCCCGAAAAATTCCGGGGTAGCTTTTGGAATATTGAAATCCTGTTGTTTACAAGTACTTCTTCAACACACCGGTACGTTCGTTGAACGCTTCGATTTGTTCGTCCCACTCGTCCACTTTGGAGTAACGTGATTTCCAGTAGTCCTCGTCATACCATTGTGCGTTGAGTTCTTCAACGGTCTTGCCCTGCTGTTCGATCCATGTGAAATATTTGAGATTGTGCATGCGTTTTTTCTCGTAATAGTCCATCTCGATCATGTTGTCGGTGGTAAGTCCCATCATGTCAGCATCGAAACTGACAGCTGCATCACGGTTGGTAAACTCGCCATGTTTTTCGTTTTGTTCTTTCAGGCGACTTTGGTACATCTCCATGGAGTCTGTAGCCACCGTAAAAACCACATCGTTTTCATCCATTTCGTACCATTTGGCCAACTTAATGGAACCCATCAGGTTAGCAATGGACGAAATGCCGAGCAGTTCGAGTTTGTCCACCAGTCCGGCATCCATCCCGACCTCATCTTTCAGATATTCTTTGCCGGCAGGTTCGTTAAACAGGCGCATAAGCCGGATGTTCGGATTGTCGTCTATGCCGGCCACCATGTCCATATTTTTTATGTTATGAATCCACGGCACGTGTTTGTCGCCAATACCTTCGATACGATGTTCGCCGTAGCCGTTTTGCAACAACGTAGGACATTGCAACGCTTCGCCGGCACAAACTTTGAAAGAAGGATATTTCTCGCGCAGATAATCGGTGCTGCCAAGCGTTCCGGCAGATCCCTGAGTTAGAAATACGCCACTGAAACGGTCGCCGGCATTTTTGGTCTGGTTGAAGACCTCTTCCATCGCCGGGCCGGTAACAGCATAGTGCCATAAAGGATTTCCAATTTCCTCAAACTGGTTCAGGTTGACAATTTCATCGCCTCTTTCGCCGAGCAGTTCTTTGGCTTTATCATAAATCTCTTTCACATTACTTTCGGTTCCTTTGGTGGCAAAAACCTCAGCTCCGACTTTGTAAAGCCAGTCAAAACGCTCCTTCGACATGCCTTCCGGCAAAATGGCAATGGACTCACAGCCCAGCAAATAGGAGTCGTAAGCCCCGCCCCGGCAGTAGTTTCCGGTGGAAGGCCACAAAGCTTTCTGGTGTGTGGGATCGAAACGGCCGGTAATCAGCTTTTCGACCAAAGGACCAAAAGTGGCCCCTACTTTGTGTGCACCGGTGGGGAAATATTTCCCTATGAGCATGACAATACGGGCTTTTGTGCCGGTAAGTTCCGAAGGAAGCTCAATGTAATTCACACTGCCAAATTTCCCGCCGAACTTTTTGGGTTCGTTTTTCCATGTTATTCTGAACAGGTTCACCGGATTCAGATCCCAAAGTCCGATATGCTTCAATTCTTCTTTAATTTTTTCCGGTACCAGCTCCGGATTTCTCATCTGTTTGTAGGTGGGGAGGATGATGTTTCTTTCGCGACATCTTTTTACTGTGTTCTCCAGCACTTTTTGTTCTTTTTCTGTCATATCTATAATTTTAATTTTTTGTAAACTCTTGAATTTTAGAATCTCCTGAGTATAAAGCTTTCTGTTTATCACGTAGTTTCCACACCGAAAAACGATTGGATTCCTTTTAGAATCACGCACATCTCTGCCGCTTTTGCAAGAGAAACAGCAAAATTAGCTTTTTCCCTGATTTCCACAGCTGTTACACGGAAACTCTTTTTGTCGAGCTGTACTTGAAAAGTCTGATTTCCGAAAACAAAACTATGCTCACCCTTTTGCAGCGTTACCAACTCATCCTGTTCGTATGCAAGGAGCTTTGCTTTTTCTTTTTCATAAAAATAGCCATCCCGGTTAGCTTCAAAGCTTTTGCGTTTCAGGTAAAGGTGCGGTTTGTCCTGATAGGGCTTTCCGGCAGAAGGGCAGAAGGTGGAGCAGTTTCCACATTCATTACACCAGTCGGCGATATGCAGTATCTGAAGCTTTTGTTCAATGACAAATTCACCATCTTCTGAAATTTCAGCTTTCCCGTTATTGGCAACAATTTTCTGTATTCTGTAACTGTTGGGTACGGTTTCGTACGAATGAAATGCCAAATTAGGGCAAACTGTCGTACAGATGTTGCATACCTCATCGCAAAGCAAACACCTCGAAGCCTCCTTCTGTGCCTCATCACGTGTCAGGGTACTGGTTACCAGTTGGAAATTTTTTCTGTTCTCCGGGGATGTTTCCTTTGGAGAAACCGTATGGGTTTTTTGTGCCCTGTTGACCGTATGTTCTGCCACTGAAAGAGGTTTCCGTTCGGGAAGAAGATTTGACAACGGCGGCAATTTGGTTTTTGCTATGATTTCGTTGGCGGCTTTCCGGCCATCGCCAATGGCGTTGATGGCTGTGGACGCACCACGAAGTGCATCCCCGCCAATGAAAACATTTTCGATACCGGTTTCATAACTGTCCGGTTTGGTTTTCAGTTGATTTGCATCGGCAAAGTTTAGCACCAAATCCTGACCAATTGCAGGAATAATTGTATCGAAAGCCATTTCAAACCCGGAACCGGAAACTTCGAGAGGACGCCGTCGTCCACTTTGATCTTTTTCACCGAGTTTCATTTTCACACAGATAAGCGAAACGACTTTTCCGTTTCGCACATTGATTTTCACGGGAGAAATTAGTTCCCTAATTTCAACTCCTTCTTCAACAACGGCACTAATTTCGCCCATGTCTGCCGGCATCTGTTGCATACTCCGGCGATAAAGAACGGTTACTTTTCCATTATCTCCCACCAGCCTGTTAGCAGTACGCGCTGCATCCATGGCTGTGTTTCCTCCTCCGATAACAGCCACGTTTTTTCCGATGCTCACAGGTTCTTTTTCTTTCACACGAAACAGAAAATCGAGCGGGTCAAGGACACCATCGGCATCTGATCCATCTATGAGCAGCGGCCGGGATTTCTGTGCCCCTGCAGCAAGATAAATCACATCGTTTTCCTCACGTAACCGGTCAAAAGCTACCTTGTCCACTTTCTTATCGAAATGAATCTTTACTCCAAGCAACTCAATACGCTGAATATCAACATCTACAGCTTCGTCAGTCAGGCGGAAAGAAGGAATAGCTCCCGAAACCATCCCCCCGGGACGGGGTTTGGCTTCAAAAATGTTTACCTCAAAGCCGGCCTGTGCCAGAAAATAAGCACACGACAATCCCGAAGGCCCTGCTCCGACTATGGCTGCTCTTTTCCTGTTTATGGCCATGGGATGATTTATATCGTACCGGCTTTTCACCGCTTCTTCGGCGACAAAACGTTTTATCTCACGGATCAAAACCGGACTGTCATAATTGATGCGCGTACATTTCAACTGACACAAATGGTCGCAAACCATACCCGTGGTGTTTGGAAACGGATTGGTTTTCATAATGACATCAAAAGCACTTTCAAAATCGCCGTGGGCTGTATGATACATGTAATCCGGAATGTCCTGATTTGTGGGACAAGTGTCCACACAAGGGGCATAAATGCAGTCAAAATAGCCAAGAGGCCGGGCTGTTTTTATACTTAGAGACCGGAGGCTTGTTCGTTTATAACGGTCGTCTATTAGTATTTCTCCGGCATAATTGTTTAGGTTGTGAAGCCGTTGTCCGGCGAGCCCGGCAGTGTTAGAATCGCTTTTCTTCGCAATAAAATCATTTGTGTCTGTTGCCCCTGTTTCGGCAAAAGCCTTCCGCAGTTTTTCCACATATTGATGCAACCTTCCATAGCCACCGGGTTTCAGAATGTCAGAGCAGACCGTAACGGGAGAAAGTCCGGCAGCTATCAAATCAGGGGTGTTGAAAGCATCGGCACCACCGGAAAAAGAGATATCGAGAAGTCCGTTAAATTCGTTTTGCAGTCGGGAAGCAAGGTTTACCGAAATAGGATGCAAGGCACGACCACTCAAATACATCAACTCCTCGTTAGGTGAAAAGACCTCTTTGTGGTTACGGCTTTCCAGCGTATTGGTCAGTTTCAGTCCGAAAGAAAGCTTTTGTTCTTCTGCAAGTTTCTTCAAACGGGTAATCAGACCCACGGCTTCCTGATATTTTAAGTCGTGTTCAAAAGCGAGGTCGGGAACCCGGGTTTCAAAACCTGAATTTTTCAAAATGGCCTGTAGCTTCTCTTTTCCAAGGAGCGTGGGGTTTAGCTTTATGATGGTGTGCAGCTTTTGCTTACGAAGGAGGTATTCTCCGATTTTCTCAATTTCTTCCGGCGGGCAGCCGTGCATGGTGGACAGGGTAATGTTATCTGAAATGCAGGGATTGATGTTCAACGTGGTAACATGCGGATAAATATCCCGTATTTCTTTTAGTTTTTGGTTTAACTCTTGTGAAGCATCGGCCATTTTGCGGAAAAACCATTGCACATTTTCCTGCATAATGCCGGCAAAATCATAACCCACACTCATGTTAAAGATCACTCCCGGCACGCGACCACCATAGCCAAGCTTATCGTGCAGAATATGAATAAGAATCCAGGCATCGAGGTATTGCTCAAATGACTGTTTTATCTTTAGCTCCTGCGACCACTCGCAGTTGTAGCCTTCGTCCTGCATGTCGATACAGGGTTTGGAGACCTTTAGTTCGTCAAGGGTTTGAATGGTCTTCAATTCCATATAGCGGGCGCCGGTGAGCCAGGCAGCCATTAGATTTTGCGCCAGCTGGGTGTGCGGACCGGCAGCTACACCGATAGGTGTCTCAAGCAACTGTCCGAAACGACTGACACGGAAAGTATCCTTATCATCCGGCTTAAAAAACAGTTTGGAAGGGATCCCAAACAGGCCGTTATTATTCTCCAATTGTCTTAGAATAATCTGTAGTAGCTCTCTCAGTGGAATAATCTCAAATCTGTCCGTCATTTTCGGTCTTTTTACAGAAAAATAGATGGCAAATTTAATAAAAAGCTACCTGTCTCCAAAAGAACCCTTTACATTTGCACTGTAAAAACAGCAAATAAAAAAAGTCTGAAAGATTTTTTCGCCTATATTCTTGCTGCCGTATTTTCAGGTTGCATGGGCGTTCCCGAACTTTCTTTGCGTTTTGACAGAATCCGGACTTTTGTAACGAAAATCATTCCTGCTTACCAATCTGCCGGCTATAAGAAAATTGTGGTTGTGGTGCACCGGTTGGGGAAGGTGTTTCTGAAACAGCATAAACTTTTGCAACGATGAAAAAGGGCAAAAGAACGAGTCAAAACGGATAGGTTATTTCATAACAAGCCCTTAGTATTGCCAGAGGTATTGTTCGAAGTTGAACATCTGGGTTTTAATGCGGTTCGATTCTCTAATGGCATTCGCCCCTGTTGCATAATCGTTAATGCGTCTGTCAAAGATGTTTTGCTCTTTGTAAATGTAACTCTCAAAGAGGCGTTTGATGAAAATATCATCAAAGCTGAGCCGCATGGAGGAATTTGCGGGGTTGAAAGCAAGAGCCTGAGCCAGCACTTTCCGGGCATCGGCATAAGAGACCCAAAATAAGGGTACGGAAACCTGCTGTCCATTGTGTACTTTTAGCATAACCGGACAAAAGGCTTCGATACGCACCAGCATCTCCGAAAGTTTAGAATCGAAATACCAGTCTTCTTTCAGGCGCAGGCGCATAACCTGTGTGGGGTCAAATGCAGTTATAATAGTGGTATCATACTGGTCAAAAGGCACATACGTACGGCGTAGAGTTTCATGAATCGTATCTGTCTGACGGGCAATAATCTCATTGTAAGTTATCGGCACCAGCAATTCGTCCGTATTGGAGATGTCGTAAGCGGTAATTTTTCCTTGTTTCAACGCATCCAGGATAACGGTAATAAAAGATTTCCAATTTTGCTGCTGCACCGTGGGAAAATAGAACACATTGTTCATTTTCTGACGGAAATCAATTTCGCGCCAGATTCTCTTCGACCACATAATGTCGGCTCTGCGCACGCTGGGTAATGGCATGGGAACTTTGTCTATCATGCCTGGATTCTGATACAAATTGTCTGTCGGTGCATTAACAGTGATTTGTCCCATCAACAAAGCCGGACTGAAAAACAGACCTGTTAGAAAGATGGATAGAATGATTTTTTTCATAGCCTTTATTTTATCTCTAAACTTATGGGATTCAATGTTCTGATGGAACCGTCCGGGCCTACAGCCTGGATATTTTCAAAAAAGAATTTTTGTTTGTGCCTGCTGTTGCGGATAATCTTCATCGCTTCCGGTGTAAAGACATTTCCCCTGATATTAACAGCCACCCAGTCACCATTCATAATCGTAGCAAAAGTAAAAGAGGTAATCTTAAAATAGTAATTGTTAAACAAAAAGTCTTTCATATTCGGAATAATTCCTCTTGCAGCGAGCAGGGTATTTTTGTCTATCATGCCATTGGATCGTCCTGCTATTTCAGATGTGGGGCTGGGAACACGCTTTATACGAAACTTCGACCTGCCCAGTAGAAAATTTTTACCATTAATTTTGGCAGTAGCCGTCACATATACTTTGTTTCCGGGAACGGGTTTGGTGAGTTTAACAATCCAGGTATGTCCCTTTTTATAAAGTTTTCCGGCGGAAATGCGGGGATGAATCTGGTTGCTGCTAAACCCCGGAGCGGTAATAGACACCGGATTTTCGACACCAAGATAAAAAACATTCATCCGGAGAGGAGCTACCGTAAGCGAAGGTGGAGCAACAAGATATTTACCTGTGAAATTATATTTCACCTCTTGGTTGGTAGCCGGGTCAATCAATTCAATAATTCCGGCATATTTGTGAAGGCCTTCTTTTTTCGCCGGGAGCTCAATCTGTACCACACCACTTTCCCCTTTGACCAATTGTGTTTTTCCGATATTTTGGTTTGTTATGGAGTCAGCACCATTCAGAACCCGCACATTGGGTTTTGTTTTGGTATCATAAGCTGCCACCAGCACCTCTGCTTTGTATGTATTTCCCTGCAAGACATAAGTACTGTAAGGAATAACTTTGGCTTCCACATGGTCAAACTTGTAATCCTTTTCGGTGATAGAGCTATACAGATAGTTCAGCGCATCAAATTCGGACATCTTTATCTCCGAAATAATCTTATTTGCCAACGTAATGTCAGCGGCAAGAATAGTGTAATAGAAATTATGGTTTTCCCAGTCCTGTACTTGTTTGTCGGCATTATGGTAAGTGATTTTTTGCTTACCCCTATAATTGGTTACCAGTCCTACTTTGGTCGTATTTTCCGGAAGGTTCATTATCTTTATGATTCTGTTCCTGTAACCGGTCATCTTCTTACTCAGCTGGTAAGCTTTACCTTTTTTGGTATTTCCCTGACCAATCATATAATTGGTAACATCGTTGTACCGGTCTTTGGAAGGGACGATGCGCAGGTTAAGTTCATAAATCCTCTTCATCTCAGTGGGATTGGACGGGACGGGAACCAGCGTGTCAAAATAATAATGCGACAACACAAAGGCAGAGTCTTTCCTTTCGGAAACTTCAATCAGCTTCAACTTGAGATGTTGCATGTATTGAACCATAGCATTCGATTCTTCCCTGACGATTTTAGCCTTCTCCCAGAAAGGGCCTACTTTATCCTGATTCAATTGATACTGTGTTTCAAAACGGTTATAGGTAGCAGCTATTTTTGAACTCAGGCTTGTGTTGGTATCCTCCACATTTTCGTTGACTACCAAAAAGGCGTCCAGCACCTGTTTTGATACATTTAATGCCAGCAGGGCATAAAGCACCAAATACATCATGGCAATCATTTTTTGCCGCGGAGTTTCTTTATATCCGGCCATTTACAACTCTTTTATTATTTCGCAATCGGGTAAATTCATGTGGCTTAGCTTTGGATATTCATAGCTGAAAGCATATTCCCATATACTTTATTTAATGATTCCATATGCTTGTTAAGCAACTGCATTTGCTCAACAAATACGTCGGTTTGTGATGCGGATTTTTCCAGCGAATCCAGTAAATCAGTGACTGTAGTCTGCATTTTACCCGAACTTACAACGGTTTTCTGTGAATCCCTCATCTGTGCCTCATAGATCACATTCAGTGCGGCGAGGTTTTCAGCAATTTTCCGTATCTGGAGATTATATTCTTCACCATTGACGGTAGTAAAGTCAAGTGCTTCGACTGACTTAGCGAGAGCAGATGCCGATTTCTCATAGTTCTCTGCCAAACTTCTCGCTGACACCGAAGCTTGTTTTACCGTTCCCGCAAATTCTTCGGTGGAATCCATGTTTCCCTTAAGAATATCAGCTGCCTGCACGTAGGCATTTGAAAGAACAAAGGCGTTGTCGTTGACCAATTTAATGTTTTCCGCATAGCTTCCGGAAGCTTCTACATCTTCATCCATAATTTGACCGAGCCGTTGAGCAGAATGTCCGGCAGAGCTTATTTTTTCAGCAAATTCTTTGGAGGCAACAGCGGCATCGGTAACATCTGCAATTTTTACAGCATTTTCCGATAATTTTTCAATTCCGGAGCCCAGTCGTTCGATAGCTTTCTGGTCAATGTTTGCTTTTTCCAGCATGTCATCCAGTTGTTTGGTGGGCGACTGCTGTATTTCGCTTCCCTCCACCGGGTGATACATTCCGGCCAGTTCGGGATAAACCATACTCCAGTCGGGTTCCACATGCGGGTCTTCAAATGCGGACAAGGCAAAAATGAGTGCTTCGGTACCCAGACCTACAGCCAGCATAAAATCAGCGCCGCCGTAATGGTTTATTTTGAAAAGGGCGCCAATGAGTACCACAGAAGCACCCAAACCGTAAACTTTTGCCATCAAATTGCGATAGCCCCTTGTTTTGTTAAAATCCGAAAATTTCATAATTCTACAGTATTTGTTTTTGTTATTATTCTGTAATTAATGATATACTCTGGAAGCGTGGTTAGCATTATCCCCCTCATTTCTACCGAGATAAGGCTGAATTAGCCGGAACCCTATATAAGATTTAGCCGTATCCTGATATTCATAAGCACGGGTTGTAACCTGCAGATAATAAGCAATATCTTTCCACGAACCGCCGCGTATGACCTTTCGTTTCATAGCAGGCGGATCATTCTTTTTCGCGTTGTAAGTATAGTTAGGGTTCATATCCCAGGTAATGTTGTACGAAGAAGGATCATACGCACTGATGGTCCATTCGGAAACGTTTCCGGCCATGTCATACAGGTTGAAGCCGTTGGGTGGATAGTGTCCGACTATGACAGTACGCAAGCCACCATCCGCAACATAGTTACCACGCAACGGTTTAAAGTTGGCCAAAAAACAACCTTTAGCATTACGTGTATAAGGACCTCCCCATGGATAGGGGTTAAGCTGGTTTCCTCCTCTCGCAGCCCATTCCCATTCAGCTTCGGTGGGCAAACGAAATTCCGAAAGTACAACACCGCCTTTTCGTTTCGACAATGCATTGTTTAGCAGCTGGGTACGCCACACACTAAATGCACGTGCCTGGTTCCAGTTTACGCCCACTACAGGATAATGATCATAAGCCGGATGAGAGAAATATTTCTCTGTCATCGGGTCATTAAAAGAGTAAGTAAAGTCCGATATCCACACTAACGTGTCGGGATACACATTAATGGTTTCTTTATGTACATAAACGGAGCGGTTGTGCGGGCGGAAATTTCCCCGATTTGCCTGTGTTCTCTGGCGAAGGTTATCCATGGCTGCAGCACGCAAATCAACCCAATAATAGGAGTAAATTAATTTCCGGCTGTCAATTTCCTTATGACGGAAGAACCGTTCATTTTCAGGAAGATACATTGCTTCGAGTGCATCACGGACATCCTGATCCGAACTATTCCAGTCAATCTTTGTTTTCCAGTTAAGCTTGGGCGGATCGTAGGTTTCTCCTGTTTTAGAGTTCTCTTCAATGAGATAATCATCCGGGCGTACATCGCCGAGAATAGTCCGTGCAATGGAATCACGTACCCAGTACACAAATTGCCGGTATTCATCATTCGTAATCTCCGTTTGATCCATGTAAAAAGCGCCAACGGAAACCGTCTTTGGCTGTATCAGATGGCCGTGGGTAATGTCTTCATTCCCGGCACCCATGGTAAAACTTCCCTGTGGCACAAAAACCATTCCGTAAGGATGGGGTTGATAAAAAGGTTTTGCATTGGGCCTCGTTCCTACCAACTCACCGGTACCTGAATTACTGCAGCTTGCAAAAATGAAAACTGCAAACAAATATAAATACCACCTTCTTTTCATTCTTCTCTAATTTAGTATCTTTTATAATTCCTTAAATATCAATTTGTTTTCTCTTTCAGACATTACAAGAAACGTGTATTCTTATAACTTGTTTTATTTTTATTCACCTTAAGTTTAAAGCAATATCTGAAGGTAATTTCATGGCTTCCGGGAATACCCACCGAAAGCGTGGGAAGGTCGTAGGAATATCCCAGACGAAACCCCTGATAGCTCACCCCGACAATAAACCCAATCGATTCCTGATAGCGATAGTTCACACCACCCCAGAACTTGCTATTGTAATTAACGATGGCAGAAATATTATATTGTGTAGAGACTATATCAGACTGGATTAGCAGGGAAGGAACAATTTCGAACCGGGGATGATTGGGCAGAACAAGAGAATAACCTGCTGACAGATAAAAAGTACGGTCGGTTTGATAACGAATTGTTGTTCCCGAGGTACTCAGATTTTTTCCTTTGGACTCAAGAATGTTCGTTGCCGACAGGCCCACGTAATAGTTGTTGTTGCTTTTGAAGAAAAAACCGATATTTCCGTCAAAAATCATGGCACCTTGTTTTGCACTTAGCAGAACAGGATCGTTAGGTTGCACCGGATGAAATTTGGTAAAATCAATGCTCCGGTTGACAAGGTTTATTCCGACACCCATCCCCAATATCCCGGCAGAAGTCTGAAGATGATAGGAGTAAGCAAGGCGTATGCCCACATTGGTTTCAAATCCAAGTTTATCCTGGATGATAGAGCCACCAACGCCGCCATGAATAATCTTTACCGGGGAATCGGCATTGATAAGAAAATCCTGAGGCGACACGTTATTGCCTTCCGCATCTTTAAAACCTGCCCATTGCTGCCGGGCAATGGCACTCAGGCAGATTCCTTCGCCCATTCCGGCATAACCGGCATTAATAAACATGTAAGCCGAGCTGTATTGCGTAAAAGCCGGCGCCTGCTGGCCATACGATGTGGTTACAGTAAACATTGCAACGCATAAATACAGATATCTTTTGAACCTTAAAAACATGAATAGTTCGGCCTTGTTTTAGAGGGCTAAAATAGAAAATTTATTCTTAGGGTTTATTATGAAATAACGTATTTGGAATCGGCGACGTAATTTTGTACTTTTTCAAGGCAGGACGGAGCGTTAAAAAAATGTTTAGTAAACATTTTTAGCGAACGAGCCAGCTTGCAGGAAGGGGTTGCGAATAGCCACAGTTTATTTA
>VAOZ01272425.1_pt1 | contig 11497 bp, 9 predicted proteins | sample 3394041 | NCBI WGS metagenome assembly VAOZ01 (sample SAMN08290431, study PRJNA428436) | hydrothermal vent metagenome | isolation source: Deep-sea hydrothermal vent chimney | place: Indian Ocean: Southwest Indian Ridge
CAGAGGCCTGAAATCTACCATGCTGTGGTGAGCGTGGAGCTCTTCTCCACTTTGAAAAACAATGTTTGTTCAATTTTACAGAAGAAAAGTTGCGCTGCCCAAAACCTGCTCATGGATGGCATCAAGGCGTTGGCGAAGGGGTTCATAGGTGCGGCCATTAAAAATCTCCTTGAGCGGACGTTCTACTTCGACGCGATAGGAAATTCGCAGCCGCCGTCGAAGCAGCAGATCCATCAAGGTTTCCTGAGCCAGATAGTCATGCAAGCTGGCCGGCAACAAACCGGCATGATTTCGTGCAGGCTTATCCATGTAATCACGCAACGCTTCCCAGCGCACCTTGACCTTGTGCAAATGATAGAGTGCTGCATCCCGCTTGACTGTCAGCTCGGCCTCACCTTCTTCGCTGGACTCGTAATCTGACACCTTTTCCGGCTCCGCCAGACCACCATGCAGGCCATCGATCACGGCCTGCACCATTTCCAGCTTATTGTTCAGAGACAAATAGATATTGATTCGTTCAATCCCCTCGGTATAATCAGCCAGACAGGCCAGCGGAATGACGACATCCTCGTTGATCTTGAAGGCGTTGGTATGCGCCGCAATCGCCGCAGTGCGGGCGCGATCAGCCCAGAAGCGCCGCCGGGCTTCGAGGCTCGTGGCAATAAAACCTTCGCCATTACGCTGATTGGTCATGCACACCATCTGCGATGCGACGCGGGCTACGGCATCCGCGTCATCGCCGCTGATATCAGCCATCAATACTATTTTAGGCCGTTCTCCGCGCGTACCTTTTGGAGCGTATTCCACGGCTCGCATATAACGCTCATCCAGGCGTTCAAGGCCCGCTAGCATCACGTCCGGATCCTGCTCCAGCATTTGCTTAATCTCAACGATGGCCGACACCGCTACACGCATATCATCACTATAAAATTCCATACATACAGTGCGAGTATATGCCGGCATCTGGTGCGAAATGAACACAGCGGACGTAACCAGGCCATCACAACTCTCTTTTTGTACCCCCGGCAATCCCCCGAGAAACTTGTCAGTGACATCCTTTCCCAAACCCGCTTTGCGGAACATCCGGCCCGGAAAAACTAACTCTTTCGGTTTACCTGCGGGCGCCTTGCCATCAGCCTTGTAGCGGGTCACGCGGAAACGTACCACTTCCTGATCGTGGATCTCGCCGAGATTGTGTTCGAGGCGCTCGATTTCCAGCCACTGCACATCCGGGGTCACCATCCGCCAGGACACCAGATTATCCAGTGTCGTTCCCCACAACACCGCCTTCTTTCCCCCGGCATTCATCGCCACGTTTCCGCTGATGGTGGAAGCATCCTGTGAGGTCGGATCGACGGCGAACACCAGACTATTGGCTGCGGCAAGCTCGGAAACCCGTTGAGTAACCACGCCGGCCTCGGCACGCACAGTTGGCACTTCACCCTCAACCTCGGGCAACTCCCACCACTTAATCGGTGAAAGCCCCTCCAGTTTTTCAGTGTTGATTATCGCTCTGTCCCGGGTTAGCGGAATCGCCCCGCCGGTATATAGCCGGTACCACCGCCACGGGGGTCACCGTCAGCCCCAGGGCGATACAATCGGTCACCAGCCGGGCTATCTCCGTTTCACTGTCGGGCGTTAGCACCACCAGCGGCAACTCCACTCGCCAGTCGGTCGCATCGGTGACGTGCGATACTCGGGCGAGGCCTCCAAAATCAATGTTATCGCGCCGAGTATGCCGGCGAAACCGGCGTAATGCGCGCACTCGTCGACGTCGTTCGGCGGGAAACCAATCTGCAAACCGAGTCACCGCCTCCCACGCTTTCCGTGTCAACATCAGCGCATTGTCGTTCCCTTCAACACGAGTGATAATCTGATTGAGGTGATGGTGCATGGGCTCAATCAGTAAATCGAGGCGTTTATGATTATCCAGGAGGTCATCCTGAATATAGGGGTTGCGACTGACCACCCACATATCACCCAACACTTCGAACAGCATGCGCGCAGAAATCCCTGTGCGTCGAGTTGAATGCAACTGATTCAGTGTTACCCAGGCATTCTCATCGAGAAAGCGCAAAATGATCTCACGATCGGAAAATGATGTGTAGTTATGGGGATTTCCAGAATACGGTCAGACATTGTTCACCACCTCGACAAAACCAGCCTCGTAGGATAAAACTTTGCCAGGCAAACATAAAAGTGAGGCAAAGTATTGAAATGAATTATCCTGGCCCAGATTTCTGGCGTACAACTTGACCCAAGTGACTTAAAAAATAGTAAATGGGAAGATTTTCTAAAAAAGGGATGATTACCCCGTAAGTGAAGGATATCCAGGGGTACATGCCAACACGGGTAGTCAAAGCCTTTCAATAAGGGGTGGAGGTAACGTCATCGAACTACCATGCTAGCCGCTACCATGGCTATTGATAGTCACCAAGCGGTGTTTACAGTTAAGCCTTATCCCGGATAAAAGATTCAATTTCGTATCATGTCTTATTAATAGCTTCAAGGCCATCATGGCCTATGTCTTACGGGAGCGTCCAAACCGGCTCCACCTACTACCTACTGGGCGAATCCGACTGACCGGCAGCTACAAGACCGGCACTTTCAAGCTGGTTGGCCTTTTCAATACATGAAAAACCCGTGTGGTTATAAATACCAAGATAAAAAATCTACCGGTCCTGGTTACCAAGGCCCAGGCCGAAGTCTATGGCATCAGCGAAATTTACAAGCTAGGCGGTGGCAACGCGATTCAGGGAACCATTTATCAGCTCAACCTGGCGGCAAACAACAACTCCACCATGGTGTCTGTGGGCTTTTAGTACAACTTCACCCGACAAGTGTGGCCTATATGGATTTACGCCCACATGAGCAATCAGAGTAGCGCTGCTAACGAGGTTTGGGGCGGCGGATCATGGCCCTGATTATTTGTCGTGCTTTCTCCACCCTTTTCATATCCAATCCATTGGTAGCTGATAGAAACGAACCGGACCCGTGCCTCTCGCTAGCCTGATAGCCTATACCTTTATTGCAGTCTGATTCCCGTGGTGATAGAGGCTTGCTTCGGTAACACCTATTTTTCAAGGCAAAAGAACCAAGCCGAAGCCCGGGTGAAAGATGGCGTCCCCAACCGGATTCGAACCGGTGTTGCCGCCGTGAAAGGGCGGTGTCCTGGGCCTCTAGACGATGGGGACTGAAACTCATGATACTGCATTATTTGAGAAGATTTAGATCCTAAATTGACTAATTAGTAAAATTGGTGGAGCTAGGCGGGATCGAACCGCCGACCTCCTGCATGCCATGCAGGCGCTCTCCCATCTGAGCTATAGCCCCGAAGCACTACAAAAAATTAATTTTAATTTGTAAGCATCAATTCGTCAACATCAACCATCATTAGTTGAATCTTTTTTCTCCGAATTATCTTTTTGTACTCCAATGGTTCGATTGAGCGCAATCAGACGCCGTAGCGTCATCTGGCCATTATTAAGCTGCTCACCTAACCCTATGAAAGTCCCATCGAATTGATATAGTCTCACACTACCGGATGCCTTTATCCCAGGAATCCATACTGGTTGCCCCTGGCGAATATAATCGGCTGCATTATCCGGCACACTAACCTTCGGCCAATTGGGTAGTACCTCATCAATGGGCAATAGGGTTTCAATGAGCTGAACCGAAGATAGCCGCTCCAGCATCATGATTGTCCACATTTTTGGCCTTTTAAAGGGAGATACGCCTTTTCTGCGCAATTCAGTCACATGAGCCCCACAACCTAGCTCACAACCCAGATCATCGACCAATGTACGCACATAAGTTCCACTGGAACATGCAATGTCGAACTCAAGCTCATGCTCATCATGTGCAATTAAATCAAAGCGTATGACCCGAATCTGGCGCGGCTTGCGCTCTACCTCAATTCCTTGCCTGGCCAGGTCATAAAGCCGCTTCCCCTGATGCTTGAGCGCCGAATACATGGGGGGGATCTGCTGGATATCCCCCATGAATTTTTCAGTTACCCCTCGAATCATATCATCACTCAAATCCGGGACATCCCGTTCTTCCAACACATCACCTTCTGCATCGGCGGTCGTAGTACGAATTCCCAAGCGACAACGCACGCGATAGCATTTATCAGCTCCAAGCAGAAAAGCTGATATTTTAGTTGCCTCGCCAAAGCAGATTGGCAACAAACCGGTAGCGAGCGGATCAAGGCTGCCGGTATGGCCCGCCTTGGCTGCCCTAAAGATCCCTTTGACGGCCTGCAAAGCTTGGTTGGAGCTCGGCCCCTGTGGTTTGTCAAGCAGTAGAACCCCGTGAATAGGCTGTTTATGCGATTTCTGCCGATTATTTGACACGCCATATGATCCAGAGGGTTAATGAGTATAAACGGGATGAAGAAAATTATTACTATGATTCAGGAAGTTCAATCTCATGGTCGATCTGCCCGACAGACCATGATTGCCATTCTATGGTAACGGACTCTGGTTACTTCTTATCGACTCTGCAGTCCATTTAATTAACTAACGAAATCAACCTACGAATCAATCAATTAGTGCAGTATTAAGCCGAGATTAGATTCTTGTACAATCAGTGTCGCCACCAGAAAGGCTATTCAATCTGCCTCATGCTATCAGGATTTCTTAGCTCTCGTTATTCTGACCTGGGAATGATGTGTTTTTAGGCCCCTTCTCGTGATCTTCACGAATAGCCTTGTCAATGAGAGTATCCAGCTGTTCGCCCCGTAACTGAGAGTCATCATAGATAAATTCCAGGTTTGGAACGATGCGTAATCGCAGTCTACGGCCCAGCTCGCGGCGCAGGAATCCTCCCGCCTTCAGTAAAGCCCGGGCACTTTCCATCTGTGCCTGTGCGCCGCCAAAAACCGTATAAAAAATCTTGGCATGTGCTAAATCCTTTGATACTTCGACATCACTCAACGTCATCATACCAACCTGCTGATGTTTAAGTTCTTTTTGCAATAACTGGGCCAATTCTCGATGAATCAACTCGCCTACCCTATAGGTTCGGGGAAATTCCCGCGGCATATCTAACCACCTCCTTAATAAGAATTTAAGGTGTTCTTGCTACCTCAATTCTCTCGAAGACCTCAATTTGATCTCCTGGTCGAACATCCTTGTAATTTTTAACTGCAATGCCACATTCCGTACCTACTCGAACCTCGTTGATATCATCCTTGAAACGGCGAAGAGATTCGAGACCTCCCTCGAAAACTACGATGTTATTGCGCAATACTCGGATTGGATCGCCCTTGCGCACTACACCTTCAACAACTAGACAACCCGCAACCGCCCCGAAACGAGAAGAGCTAAAGACATCGCGAACTTCTGCAAGTCCGATAATTTGTTCTCGCAATTCTGGCGATAACAGACCGATCATGGCTTTCTTAACATCATCAATGACGTCATAAATCACATTGTAATAGCGGATCTCGATGTCTTTTCCCATAGCCAGCCGCCGCACAGCCGCATCTGCACGCACGTTAAAGCCAATCACTGCAGCATTAGACGCCATAGCCAGATTGATATCCGATTCGGTTATTCCCCCCACTCCGGAAGAAATGATCTTCACCCGAACTTCATCAGTTGAAAGGTTACCTAAGGCATCTCTAAGCGCCTCAGCGCTCCCCTGAACATCCGCCTTGATTAATAAATTGACGCTTTTTACCTCTCCGGATTTCATTTCATCAAACAGGTTTTCCAGTTTGACCGCTTGTTGGCTAGCTAATTTGCTTTCACGGAATTTCCCACGCCTGAATTCAGCCACTTCACGAGCCTTCCGCTCGTTGGCAACCACAAGAACATCATCGCCGGCATTGGGAGTTCCGGACAAACCCAATACCACCACAGGCATGGAAGGACCTGCCTCCTGCACCTCACAGCTATTCTCGTCGAACAGAGCGCGTACTCGGCCATATTCCTGCCCGGCCAGCAGCATGTCACCCCGATGTAGCCGGCCTTTCTGTATTAATACCGTTGCAATTGGCCCACGTCCCTTGTCGAGACTCGACTCGATTACTACGCCCGAAGCTATGCCTTCATTCGGGGCTTTGAGTTCAAGCAGTTCGGCCTGGAGAAGAATAGCGTCCAGCAGATCGTCGATACCCTGTCCGGTTTTAGCCGACACATTAATGAATTGCGTATCACCACCCCATTCTTCAGGGATGACATTGCGCTGGGCCAATCCGTTCTTGACCCGATCAGGATCGGCGTCCGGTTTATCAATCTTATTGATAGCCACCACCAGAGGTACCCGTGCTGCTCGTGCGTGCTCGATTGCTTCAATAGTCTGAGGCATAACGCCATCGTCTGCCGCCACAACCAAAATGACCACATCCGTTGCCTGAGCACCACGGGCACGCATGGCGGTAAAAGCCGCATGCCCCGGGGTATCCAGGAAGGTCAAACCACCTCTAGACATTTCGACATGGTAGGCCCCGATATGCTGGGTAATGCCCCCCACCTCACCCGCAGCGACTTTGGCTCGACGGATATAATCAAGTAGAGAGGTTTTACCATGGTCCACATGCCCCATGATAGTAACCACTGGCGGACGGGAGACCGATTCCCGTCGCTCCTCCAGGGTGGAAATATCAAGGTTCAGCTCCATATCGGACTCAGAAACCGGTTTAGCGATATGGCCGAGCTCCTCAACTACCAGCGTCGCGGTATCCTGATCGGTACTTTGGTTTATGGTGGCCATAACTCCCATCCCAATCAGAGTCTTGATGACAACCGAGGCCTTGACTGCCAAACGCTGAGCCAACTCGGAAACCGTTATTGTTTCCGGAACCTCCACTTCACGAACTACTGGTACTGTCGGTTTTTCGAAACCATGTTTGCCACTAACCTCGGCCTTGATACGTCCCCGCGCAGATTTTCTAACCTTGCCACGACGGCCTTTCTTGCCGGAGGCCACATGTAACTCAGAACGGCCTTTCTCCGATTTTTCTTCCACCTCGCCCTTTCGGCTTCTAATCGTCTTTTTCCGTCCAGGCGATTCGGGCCCCACCACCGGCTTTTCAGCTACCCATGTCTGTACTGCTTTTTTACTTTCCTTGCGCTCGACATCAAGACGGCGCTGCTCTTCCTGCTCCTTGCGTAGGCGTACTTTTTTGAGGCGCTCCTCTTCCGCCTGGCGACGAGCATCCATCAAGCGGCGCCGATCTTCTTCAAACTGCCGCGCCAACAGGGCCGACTTATTGGTTAGCTCATTAAGCTCGGGACCAGCCTGTACCTCAGAGAGAGGATTTTCCAAACTTCCTGCTTCATTAATATTTACTTCACTGGAGATTTCCTGAACCTTACTCTCTTCTGCTTCTTGTATTAAAGCGGCAGTTTGTGCCGTAGTTATCTCCGAATCAACCCCGGTTTTCCCTGCCTGTGCAACTTCCACACCCATTTCCACTGTAGATTCAGGTGCAATCTCAGCTTGACCTTCCGGCGAGAAGGATGTGATAGCTGTTTCACCCCTCCCCTTAGGCAGGGCTTCCGTCTCAAGTGGCCTTCTCGCCACTTCGACTGGCGCTTCGGTCAGAGCAATAGCAGACTCCTGCTCCATACCGAGCGAAGAACCAGCTTCTGGTGATTCAGGTAGACCACGGCGGCGCTCATAGACACGCTTTTTTCGAACTTCAACATGGATCGTTTTAGCGCGTCCCTGGGAACTATTGACCTTTAATTCCGTCGTACTTCGGCGGCGCAGGGTTACCCGCCGGCGAGGCTGTTCCCCTTCCACATTGCCGTGGGTACGTCGCAAGTACTCCAACAGCTGTACCTTTTCGGCATCGCTAATCTCCTGATCGGGGCCGGTAGCAGTGACTCCTGCCTCGCTCAATTGTTCGAGAAGTCGCTCCACCGGCGTGCCCACGATTTCAGATAGCTGTCTGACTGTCACCGTACTCATGCTCGGTTACCTCTTTCCAATATTAATCTCCGCCTCTTGGCAGATCATTGCTAACCGCCAGATATCGTTTACCAGGGCGGGAACATTTGTTGCGTCAATCTATTTCAGGTCAAACCCATGCCTAACATACGCAGTTACGCCGAATATTCATTGTTCCACCTACTCAAACCAGGGGGCACGAGCGGCCATGATCAATTTGGCGGCTTGTTCTTTCTCCAGATCGGGTATATCAAACAGGTCGTCTAGCGATTGTTCAGCCAGATCTTCCGCTGTCACGATCCCTCGCTGAGTTAAAGCGCGCACCAGGGAATCATTCATTCCTTCCAATGCCAATAGGTCTTCCGCTGGCTGAGTTTGATTTTCTTCAGCGGCAATAGCATGGGTTAGCAACACATCGCGTGATCTCGCTCGTAATTCTTCTACAATCTCTTTATCGAACTCTTCGATCTCCAGTAATTCGGAGGTCGGCACATAGGCCACCTCTTCAATGCTGGAAAACCCTTCTTGTGCGAGGATCGTAGCCACTTCTTCATCGACATCCAGTTGACTCATAAACAATTCCATCAATTCTCTGGCTTCGACCTCAGTCTTCTCTTCCGCTTGGCGCTCCGACATCACATTCAACTCCCAACCAGTCAACTGACTGGCCAGCTTAATATTCTGTCCGCCACGACCAATGGCTTGGGAAAGTTTATCTTCTACCACCGCGACATCCATGGAATGTCTATCTTCGTCTACGACGATGGAAACGACTTCCGCAGGTGACATGGCATTAATTACAAACTGGGCCGGATTTTCATTCCAAAGTACGATATCAATCCGTTCTCCAGCCAGTTCATTGGAAACAGATTGCACACGTGAACCGCGCATTCCTACACAGGCACCCACTGGGTCTAACCGCGGATCATGAGAATAAACCGCAATTTTGGCACGCTGCCCCGGATCCCGAGCAGCTGCCTTGATCTCAATCACACCCTGGCCGACCTCTGGCACCTCCAGCTTGAATAATTCAATCAAAAACTCCGGTACCGTACGACTAATAAACAATTGTGGGCCTCGTGGCTCATGCCGCACTTCTTTGAGATACCCACGCAAGCGCTCACCAGGACGAACGTTTTCCCGGGGAATCATGTCTTCCCGACGAATAAAAGCCTCAGCCGCACCCCCCAGATCCATATAGACGCCGTGCCGCTCGCTACGCTTGACAACCCCCATGATCAGATCACCCACACGATCCTCATAGGCTTCAACGACCTGTCGCCGCTCAGCTTCCCTGACTTTCTGAACAATAACCTGTTTGGCTACCTGGGCAGCAATTCGCCCAAAGTCAGCAGCTTCGATAGGCTCCTCAATATACTCCCCAACCTGAATATCCACATTGTCCCGTCGTGCATAACTGAGCAACCGCTGGCGTTCTGGAGAATTGAAATCAGGGGCTTCATCATCAATTACAAGCCAACATTGATAACTCTGATATTCACCCGTGTGTCGATCAATGCTCACTCGAACATCAATATCACCGCCGTATTTTTTTCGCGTTGCGGATGCTAGAGCTGCCTCAATAGCCCCGAAGATCACTGATTTATCAACGCCTTTTTCATGAGAAACCACATCGACAACCATTAAAATCTCTTTATTCATCACCAATTTCTCCACCGTGTAAAGGAGGCGCACCAGTTTTCATAACCTCATTATTCATGCTGTTCACACTCACGAAAAATCAAGAGATCAGACGAGCCCGCTTGACCGCATTCATGGGAATACAAAATATGTTTCCATCTACATTCAGACGAATAGTATCCGCGTTACTGGCTTCCAGTATGCCCCGAAAATTTCGCTGGCCATGGAGAGGCCACTGCAACCGCAACTTAAGCTTCTGACCAATAAAGTGTTGATATTGCTCAATATGAAAGAGTACTCTGTCAAGCCCCGGCGAAGAAACCTCCAGCCGATAAGCACAGGAAATAGGATCCTCAACATCCAGTAGTGCACTGATCTGATCGCTAACTCTGACGCAATCATCAAGCGTGACCCCTTTGGGCCCATCAATGAATACACGCAATAGTGCGCTGCCTCCAAACGGATAATATTCCACCCCCCACAAATCAAAACCGTATCCACGCACAGTCGGCTCTATCAGAGCCTCAAGTTTATCGTACAATTTATCCGGATTCCCTATCATTCATTTCACCAACTACGTATTGATTCCACCCGCATCACCTGGGAAACGATGTACAGTTAATAAAAAAGCCCCTAACGGGGCTTTTTTATTCTAATCTTTTGGTAGCGGGGGCAGGATTTGAACCTGCGACCTTCGGGTTATGAGCCCGACGAGCTGCCAGACTGCTCCACCCCGCATCAGCAGAAATTCATATTATACTATTCCCGATCGCCAGGCAAGAACTACGTGTTAGAAGTATTTGAAGCAAATAAACTATCCAGTTTTACTTTTTTGGGTGTTGGCAGCACGATATAAAAATGGGATCAAGGTATGCACTTGCTGCCAACCCATTAATCTCTTAAGAAGAAGATGATATCCAGCCTGCCGCATGCTTGGAATCCCCTCGTCGCAACAGGAACGCCGGTTACCCGACGCCTCCCACACAGATTCCGGCGTGCAGTTTTCCCGCACCGGGCTCTTCAGTTCTACTCACACGCGAGAAGGACAGGTCTTCACGCAAGCCCCGATTCATTGCTACCTTGCTGGTTTGGTTGGGTGCTGAAAAGGCATACGCCACCAGCACCCACTTGGTCCCATCCCGGATCAGATACCATCTTAATGGTCAAGCATTTTTCGTTTGGGAATCAGGATCAAAGGGCTGATTGTTTTTCAGGACTCCATAAATGATATGAATCAACCTTCCATTACAGCCTCCACCACAAGCATCTTGGGTTTATCAGCCTTGAGAAGTCTTTTTCTCATTTCGATTAAGATCAGATTGTATTAAGATCAGATTGTATCTCATCGCCACCAACGCAGGCATCAAGAATGACTTCCTTACTTTGGCATTACCAACCTTGGACGGGAATGTTCGGGCTTGAACTCAGGTTCCAGACAGACGATGTTGTGGAGCAAGTCCTATTAATGATGCCAGTTGTTTGGCGCTGTTAAAACGAGATATATCGGCAAACTCTGATAGCACCCCATTGATAATCACTTCGCCCATGCCGGGAATACTTTCCAGATAATGCCACCATAAGCCCTTGCCGGCCTTGCCGGCCTTGCCCTGGTGCGCGCCGAAGCGGTGTCATGGCCTGGTGGTGAACTGCTTTGCGGGCGGGAACCCAGAATCAAGGGGCGTGGACTTTCGAGGAAGGCAAATGGACTCCAGGCCCGGGGTCCATTTGCCTTCAATAGGATCAATTATCTTTCGATAATCTCAAACTTTAGAGTGCCTTGAGACTCACCTTACGTTGGCTTGATACCTCCTGTTGGGCTCATGAGCTATAAGGGAGGCTGTCAATCCATCCCAGATCAAGGATGGAGTATACTCCATCACCTTGCTAGAGTATGAGCTTCAGTGGTTGGGAAGAATCTATTGGCATGAACGTAGAGAAAATCCTCAACAGAGGA
>VAOZ01073531.1_pt1 | contig 11492 bp, 22 predicted proteins | sample 3394041 | NCBI WGS metagenome assembly VAOZ01 (sample SAMN08290431, study PRJNA428436) | hydrothermal vent metagenome | isolation source: Deep-sea hydrothermal vent chimney | place: Indian Ocean: Southwest Indian Ridge
AGTGTTCGCAGCGCGCCGGCGGCGATACCGGGCTTGCGCCGGTGCTGTCCGTCTTCCCCCGGTTCGCATCGGTACCGTTTTTCTCGCCACGGATTTTTTGTTCCGTCCACGATTAAACGCGATCAATTTTCGTGTGGCGGCGAGTTGTGCCGGCGTCCTACGTTTTTTGCGTGCCATAGTCTGTTTTCTCCTACGTGGATTAACTAACAGTAATTGAGACATATTGGATCCTATTCATCGTTAATGCCTGAATCTTTAAACAGATATGCGCCACCGAGTATAATTATCTGTTGACCATCCCAAGAGATCGCTAAATCCGGCTGGCTGGCCTTTTTAAACTTGTGTATATATTTTTCTATTCGCCCGTCTCTAACGGTTTCGTACATGATTCCTAAACATTTTCCAACCTTCAAGGCCACATCATAATTTTGGTTTTCGATAATGACATGCTCATTGACTTCTTGCCCCGTAAATTCTTCATATAAATCTTCTGCTTTTTTTATTTTTCTATTTTTATCATTTTGTGCCGGGTTTTTTTTAATTTGTTCCGCGTCCATACCGGTTAACAGTTTTCGCAACTGCCGTTCTGTTCTGGTACCGGTATACAAATATACATTTTTTATCTCCTTCCGCTTCGATAATCTACGCATTATCCGCTTTGGGACAATTTTGTCCGGGTAGGCTTGTGCTTTTTTCAAATCATCATCTAAACTATAACCGGTATAGACGCCTACCAATCCGTCTTCCGTTAATATTCCGATTTTATAATTCATCGCGCAAAATTTTTCACTATTTTTGCTAAATAAAATAATCCAATGACCCATCCAATGGGTTTTACTATTTTTACCAAGTTCCCCGTCAATCCTGGCCCTTGGATATTGGCGACTATTTTAGATGCGTCTTGTGATGTCATCCCCGATCTTTCGAGCCTGTGCTGTTCTTCTACTTTCCGATTAAAAATATACACATCACTGACAAATTTAGCCATAACGGCCATAGACGCTAAAATGGCGGCAATCGGGATGAGCGATACAAACCCCAACGATTCTTCTGGATCACCGTTTAGAAATTGTGTAATTTTTTGTGATACATCGTTATATATTCCGCCGAAAAAACTGGAAACGGAATCTACCGCCTGTGTGATCCATTGTATCGTTCCATGAATTTCATTTCCGGTCGACTTTAATGCTTGATAATCAGATTCTAACGACGGCGGAACCGGTGATAAAGATAACAATTTTTTCCAGGCAGTTGAAAATTCCAATGCCCGATTTTTAAATCGCTGCAAAATAGAGACATCGGATTGCGTTAAGTTTGATGCGCCAGTTGTCATTATCGTCCACGGTTACGTTTTTTTCGGTTAAAGATAAACAAAAAAATCAAGCCTCCCAGGGCCGGCAAGGCCCACGGTTTATTTTCAATCGATTTTAGAATCGATCCCGATGAATACGTTGATTGTTTGACTTGTTGGGCTACCACCATTTGTTTATCCAAATTAGCATTTTGCGCTTGCAGCTGTTGCAGTTGGATATTGAGTTTGGCCTGATCAGCTTTGCTGGCTTGTCCCGTGGTATAGGTTGATTTTCCAAAATTCACCAGGTTCGTGAAAAAATTACTTTCATACCATGGCGTGGTATCTGCCGGCGCCGGCGTGGCCCCCAATGTCTGATCTCTTATGGCTTGTGCCCTGTCGGATTTATACCGACTCAGAATTGCTTTGAATTGTTGCGTGGCCACACGATTTCCCCGCAACAGGGATAAAATATTTTTTTCAGTACGAACAATATCTTGTGTTAGCGCATTCATCTCAATAATACCCCCGCCGCGACCGTGATCCAAAATGGATTTAATTTCAATTTTTTCGGTTGACCCGTCACCGGTATTATCCCGGATGATCCCGATACTGGATTGATTTCATGCGTAATATTGTGTAACGCTTTCACGGCAACATCAAGCGATTGTTTTTTGTCAACCTTAAATTGTTCAATTTTATTGATTTTATCGATAACGACTTGTTTTTTAACGCTTATTGTCTTATTAGCCGGCTGCGTGCTTTGTGCGCGGGCCAATATTAGGGCTTGTTGTTTCAATTTTGCCTGTGCCGTATCCAGTTTTTGCTTCGTTTTTGCCGCATTTTTAATTTCAGCTTCCATAGCGGCTTTTTTATCCGCCTGAATTTTAATCGCCTTCGCTTTAGCCTGTGCCGCGATTTTTTGCCGACTCAATATAGCATCTTGCTCTTGTCGTAGCGTCGCTTCCTGTACTTTTTTCGCCAGGTTAGCCGCATCAATTTCTTTTCTAACCGATGTTTGCAACAGGCTTATTGTTTTTTTGAGCGAACCATACGCATCAACTGTTTCGACAAACACCATATACTCAGCCGTTGTAAATGCTGTTTGCTGGATGCGTCGGGGTATTTTATCAATTAATTGGCGGAAATTTGCCGGTAGCGGTAATCGTAACCGGTTGAGTTCATAGGTCAGTGATCGCGCTAGATTAATAAGATCATCCGGCCTGAAATTACCGACCGGAATAGGGTTTAGTGATCCCCTACCTGGATACGTACCAATTCTGTAATTGGTAGGATAATGGAATCCGACAGCGGCTAATTTGTCGTATAGATACGCATTCGCGGAAGCATTACCGTTATATCCTGCACGGGTACCGTGCGAAATGGCGAACGCGTTCGCGGGACCGGCATAGGAAGCCCACCCTGTTGGCGCAAACGGCTGATCTACACCATAGCCAGGATCATACGCAGGATGCAAAAATGTTATGCCCCGATTCCGGATGATATTCCCGTATTTTGTTAATGCACCTGCAAACGTGTTGATCATATCCAGCACGTTACGGTACGACGCAATATCAAAATACGTTTTAACTTGCTGCGCTGTAGGGGCCGCACTTAAATTGATAATCATTTTTTCACCAAAAATAACAGAGCCGGAACACTAATCGACAACCATTTAATCATCGATGCTTTTTTAATCTGTGGATGTAATTCTTGTTTTTTCAGTAATGCCGCTTTTATTGCTATCTTTTGTTGCTCTAATTTTATGCGCTGATCGAGTAACGCGTTTGTTCGAGTATCGTTTTTTGCAACGGACATCCCTTTTTTAGCTAGCACTGTTAATGCCAAACCTTTTAAAACGGAAAAAGCTGTTTTTGATTTTAACGCTGGAATCAATGCTGCGCCGGTCACCGGCGACACTCCCGACGCGCTGGCCACCGTCGCCGCGCTCTGAACAGCGGAAACATTCGCTGCCGTTGCGCCACCGGGTAATGTTTCCGCCGCAGTCGCCGACGGGACGCCGTATGCTGCGATAATCGCCGCGCCCGCAACCGCAATAGCGCCGCCAATCGCCACCGCTGATAATGCTTTTTCAAAAGGCGAAAATGTAGCAGCTGGAAATAATATCTTTGACAAGGCAATCGATTTTTTAATTTCAGTATCTAATTGTTTAGACGTCATAAATTTATAATTTATTTCTCCCCCGATAAACGATTGTTCCGTCTTTCGATAAAATCCAGACAAATTATTCTCGATGATCATTTGATGTTCCGGATTAATGTCGTTGTCGGCGGTACCGGATATTGTCCAAGCGGGATGGATGCTGTGAGTTCCATCGGCATCCAGGTTCCCCCAACAATAGTTTCCACCAATACGTGCGATAACGGTTTTCCGTGGAATCCCATGGCCACAAAACGTACCGGGTGCCCAATGGCTTGCAGTAATGTTGCTGCCAAGACGGCCATATCATCACAATCACCCTGTCGATATTCTAACGTTTTCTGGGGAAATGCCACGGTCTCAATACCCGCAATATCTTTCACGTATCGTATATGTTCATGAATATATTTTTGGATTGCCTTTGCTTCACAAATCCAACATTTTGCGGGTACCGGCGCGACAATCGATAGAGCTAATTCGCGCAGATTTATATTTATTTTTTCTTTTTTGACTATTTGTGCCATGATGCGCAACGTGGCGCTTACACCGGCACGCCCCGCCGGCAATCCCAATAGGCTAGTTGGAGTCGGATGATGGGTTACCGGGCGAGGTGAGATCAACATGGTTTGTATTTTCGTCCGCATTTTCCGTATGTGTCAAGCTTTCTTCATTAGGATTTAAAAATATGTCCCTAATTTCAGATAATAGTGATAGAAACCAGGCTTTCTGTTTACCCGCTTCAGGTTCCAGCTTAATGAGATTAGCCATTCCCGCTTCATTATCTTTACCCACAAAATCCAGCAATTGCGCATGATATTGTTCTGGTATTTCATCGACCGTTAATTCTGCCCATAATGCCGGGTTTTTATTTGCAATCGCTTTGCTGATTAGCAATCGGATATGGCTAACCAACCTATGCTGTATCAATATATTCACCGGGACACTCTCTTTATTCGTTGATATTTTTTCGTCGCTTTTTTTCTGGGGAGCAGGTGCGTTTTTTGCTAGATCGACTAGCGATCCAAGCGCATTCGTCATACTCGCCAGACTCCCTTCTGGCGCCGGTTCGTCGACGAATTCATTTTTTACCTTGGAGTGCATATCCATCATGGAATTCAACATGGCCATGGCATCCGGCGGTTCCGGCATTAAATTTTTCAGCAGCGTCAATTGTTCTATTAGTGTAGGCGTATTATTTTGCCCCGTTTTTTCCGCCATTATATTTAGTAATAATTCCTGTGTTTTAATTTGCGCCTCCAATTGCGATTCTCTAAATGCATTCATCATAGCCGATTGTGACTCTTGCATTGCTTTTATCATGCCGGTCATCACCGCTTCAAAATTTTGTTTTTCTCCTTGCGTCTCTTTCTTAATTTTTACTATCCTAATGTGTGCCTTTCGAAATAGTGATTTCCTGCCTTGTGGCGTTGGTGTCATGACCAAAATTGTGAAATGTCCTCCCCCGTATGCATCCAATAACCTTGGTTCGAGCGGTAGCGCGTCCGGCCGACAGTCGAAACACCAGTCCTCTTTGTTCGTCAATTCATCTACCCGGTACACTTTCATCAATATGTCATCCGATGAATCACATCCCAATTCATCTAATACCGATGATAATTCGGATTCTTTTCGTTTATTCTTTTCCGATATCCGCATTATTTTTTCAATTTCTTCCTGTTCTTTCGTGTCTTCTCCTTCATTTTCTTTTAAATCATTCATTTTTTTTAATTTCCGTGTCTAATTAAGTACAATTTTAGTATTTCTAAAGTATTTTTAAAATATCTTTAAGTGGCATTTATGCCAGTAATTTATACTTCGCCGCCAAAAACCATTTATAACAAAATAAAATACTGAAGGAGGGGATTACTAGCAATATCCCTATTGGCCCGGATAGTTTCCCGATCATTTTCGTTAACGCTAGCAAATTTAACGGACCCTTTTTTACCAGTTCAACATATCCTTTGATGCATCCATCTATATACCATCCCATAGAAATTATGCCAATAATTATGCCAATAATCATGACTATTAAATCATACGTTTTATATTCCATCGCTTTATCCTCTTTTTTTTTATAGAACAGGTTTGAAACTGATAATATTATTTTTTATTGTGAATTCCCCGCAATAAAAATTATCGGTTGCCGGCGGCAACATCACGTGTATGTAATTTTTTGTTGCATGCGTTGATGGATCGATTACCGTAATGGCTTGTACGGTCGCAGGGTATCGCCGGCACTCTCCATTTTTTTCATATCTACACTGCGTACAATTTTTCATTTTTGTTCTCTATCCTTTTTTAATGTGTCCATTATAATTTCTAATTTTTCTTCCAGGATGTCTGACAGATGATATAGCTTAGTCATTCCATCCTGCATTTTCTCTTGCTTCTTTTTTGATTTGTCTAATTCTTCCGCTACAATATCGAGTGCAATATAAATATCATTCGCCATATATTTTAATTTTTCCGGAAAAAAATGTGGCGTATTGTCTAACCGTTCCGCTGTTTTTTGTCGAGCTAATTCCACTACCGATTTGAACGTCATGTCTTGTTCGTAATTTATTTGATCTTTCATTTTATTTTTCATGCGATATATCCTGCCATTTCTAATAGCATCATATTATTTTCACTCTATTCAGCATGTTTTCAATATTTTCTGTGCTGAGAGAGTATATTTTCCTATTCTATCCGTCACCTACCCGGAATCATCCCATAAATTATGCTCATTCGCCGGCACCCGGAAAAAGTTATGCTCCAGTGTCGAGCCAACACTTCTATAGGCTCCATCTTCGAAAATAATTTGCCCGACACATTTGCCCCTTTCCGTTGGTTCACCAAAAATCATGGCGTCCCGTAATTTTGTTTTTATTTTATTCCGGTATTTTTTCAATCGTTCGATTGCTAGTACATCTAAGCCCTGTGCTGGCTGATAAATGTTACCCCAGGAATAGGACGCTAAATTCTCAATTCCCGCTGCATGGCATATTTTGGCGCGCCCGGTCTTGGTTTCGGCATCCCATTGTCGCTGATATATTTTATGCAAATATCCGGTTGAACGTATACGCCTAAAGCCTAATTGTGCCTGATACCATTCAATGAAATTAATATAGGACCACTCAATTAAGGACGGCGCCCTGGCGCCGGCTTCGGCATGCTTTGCCGATTTTCCCGGTACAATTTCTACCGCATATTTCATCGCCTCCAATAACGCATTATTTAATGCATCATCTGTATGTCCGTCTGCATTTTTTTGACTAAAATATACATTCCGGCCCCATAATTCGCGCGCTAGCTCATAACTGAATGCACCTTTAATCAAAAGGAATACATTTAGGTGGACGTTCCAATTGCCTAGTGCTGATAGCGGATCCTCTTGAACGATCAGATCGCCTTGCAGGCAGATAGAATCTGGCGGATAGACTATCTGTTTTTTTTTGGTTTTTAGACTAATATTGTTTTTGAAATTTGTGGGGCAGAATGCACCGGCATATTCAGTTAAATCATTTTTATTTTTAGCATTACGCCGGCCAGGATTTTGAGCATAATATTTAAGATTTCTGCTCCACGTTCTAAACCGCTGTATCAAATAATATTTTCCGCGTGAGAGTTCGCCGGGTTCGAAATTAAAATCGGTGAAAACAGTATAAAATATTCGATTTAGCGGGTTATTATTACAATAATTAACCATTGCTTTATAGTAATAATTTTTTAGTCGCTTCGTTGCCTGCCTTGATTCGTCCGGGCAGTAACGTGATTGTCCGCATTTATAATCCCATGCAATGATTAATTTATCGCTATCATCTTTTAATACGCGTCCGGATTGCCTGCATGCATAATGTGACGTGGCTTGCTTAATTAATTTGTCGTGCAATTCTGCGTCATTGCATTCGATCATCGCATAACTTGCCGCTAGCCCCATATAATCCGCTAGATTTTGTTCATCATCCCGTCTCTTAGTGTATGGATCAGCAAGGGCTTCGATTGCAACATTTAGATTATCAATATGATCGACATCACTAGCATGATCATGATGATATAGATATCCTTGTAATAGATCATCTGCTCGTTTTTGCAGGGACGGTAATTTCCATGCCGGTCCTTGTTCGTGTCTGTGCCGGGCCAAATCCGCATTGGCTTTATTGGCCGATTGCAATAAGGTGGCCATCAAATAATCCAGCCTGGTATATGAGTAATGGATCCTATCGGCATCTCACCATACGCCCATAGCAATTGTGTGCCAGGATATTCTGCCGGCGCAGCGTTATTGAATATCCACGTCCACACACGATCATCTCTACCGTATTTATCCAAAAATCGACCATATCGTTTATCCCAGGAAGCTATTTCATGATCACGTGGACTAATCAATGAGATGTGCATTTCGCTTCTAGTTTTTTTAGCCGGACGTTTAAAAAAATAATTTTTTTTATCAAATTTGTGCGTCGTTCTATTTTTTCGGATAATTCGACAATTGAGACAAAATTAATTGTGTTGTTGGCGGGGACAGCAGACGATTTATAATTCATGTGCAGAAAATAATTTATATGGTTTATTTCATCACCTATTCTATAAAAATTATCCAGCGCAATTTTTATCTTTTTCGCATACTCGACAGATTTTTTTTTATTTAGCGTTGTCATGCGTCGATTAGATGTGATGGTGATGATCAGTTAGTTCGGACAATAATCTGATCGCATCATCAATATTGTCTCTCATGTCACGGGCCGATTTTAATAAGTCCGCGAAAAAAAAATGTTTTATTTTTTTTGCGGGGATCACTATCGATTCATCCCGCAAAGACGGCGGCGAACCTAATGTAACTGTAAATAATGTCCAACGGATATAAAACGGAATCTGATCAAACCGTCTCAATAATACTATTTGTTTTTCATCATGCTGTTCGCGTAAAAATTTTTTTATTTCTGATCTTGCCACGGTAGCCGCCTCACTCATTGCGCGATCAGTTGACTGGCATGGTACGTATGATGTCATTTAGTAGTCCTCTTTATGCACGCCCGGTATCCAATAACACAACATAATCGTATTCTTCGCTTAATTCAGGGAAATTGCAAAATTTTTAGTGCTTTTTTATACAAAAAAACTCTGTGGTTAGGTACGGGCTTATTCCCATTAATGAGGATTCTCATTATTGGGGATTATAACCGATTGATTATGTTGATATTATTATTTTCTTGCTTTTTGCTCGCGGCATACTATACTATATAGTATCACCAACCAAAGAGGCCAACAAAATGACTAATCTATACAAAGCACCTGTCCGGACAACAATCGGCAGAAAAACGGCGCATCAACTTATAGCGGATGCAAAAATCTGTCATATGGCATCAGGTGATTATCTGGTATGCCATGGTGATTACGAACTACACGTGACTGATGATGGCGATCTCGCGGTATCGGATTTTGGCGTCTATATCGGCATTATGGTTCTATCTAATACAGACTACACCTTGATCAAAGGGTTGCAGAGCCGCTGCGAGGAAAATTACGAGATTGACGCGCTTGCCGGCGGATTTTGACGGGTGCGCGTAAAACCTTAAATACAAGAAGGACACCAAAATGACTATATTATATTGTGCGTTAACACGGCGAGCCGCAGGCATCCGGATTGCAGAAAGCATAAGATCGTATTATATCCACGGCGGAATGGACGAAATAATCGGATTTAATGCGGATGGAAATCTTGATTATCAATTTAAGTGCGGCCAACCCGTGAGTGAGTCGCCCCCTATCGTCATCGTAATATTTGACACCGAAAAATCGGAATTACCAGGTGACACGGATTACAGCGATGAAAAAATGTGGGACGCTGAACTGATGGATTATGTTGCGGATTTGGCGACGGGTGAATGGCTACGAGATAGCAACACGGACTATTCAATAGATTTTTTGCCCGGAGAATAACGATGCAAACCAAGGCAGAGTATATCGCAGAATATAAAATTCTGCGGCCGGTATATCGAGATTTCCGCTCTGGCAGATGGGGTTTTGAATACATCTGCGGGCACCCCGACACATTCCGCTGCGCCTACAAGACAGAGTACGCGGCAAAATGTGCCCGTGCCCGGCAGGCAGCAGCACAATACGAGGTGGATGTACCGATGGAGGATTATTACGGATGATTGAGAAAAAAAATAAAGCGGCGCTGGTCCGCGAGGCGCTCTGCCTAACGCCTACCCAGGCCGGCACCGTTTTGCTCGGGCACGCAAAAAAACCGGCTTACGATATTTGGTCTGCCATGGAACGACCCGGTTACATGTTGAGCGCCGGGATGAATGCTTATTTGGATCTATTGTTATTCCTGGCCACCGCCCGCGATCTCAATACCAGAGAAGCGGGCAAAGCTCTGGATTTATATTTAGATTTTCTATGGAACAATAATGATCATTATCAGGGTAAACCATAATGTTAATCGACAAAATGACCTATCTAATAACACATAAACGCAAAGGACGCTTTGTGATCTATATCGATCATCAAGATGATACCTGGATTTACGGGACAGTAACAGAGGGTTATTCTAAGGCGATGCTGATAAAAAATGAAAAATGTCCAGGCGATGAAATTTCTTTGCGCAAAGCTCTAATATGCTATTCGATTGAAATCAATCCGGTAGAATATAAATAAAATTCAAATACAGGACACAAACTTATGACCTTCGAGACTACAAGGAATGAAGCACATCAAATAAAATTGATGCAAGTAAGAAAACTACAGGCAGAAATGAAAGATATAATTGAAATTAGAGAAAAAATATACTCATTATCCGAAGAATTAAAGATGTCTCACATAGCATTTAACGATAAAGATTATTTAATAGAAAATCTTGATCACACGCTTAAACAACTCCATTCAAAAATATTAAGATTAATATTGGGAATCACCAAAGTTTAATCAATCATTCAATGAGGACAAAAACATGGCCATTAATTTTAATAAATTATTAACGGAAGAACTAGATTATTTCTCGGATATTATGTCCGAAATGAATAATATCAAAAAAATGAAAAAGGAATTCGGATTATTAAATCAGGAGACGATGGGGTTAAGTATCGAAGATTATCATGATAAGGCCAGATTAACTTTCGAAGATGAAGTGGATATTAATCAGATATTATTTTTTATTAATTCTTTAATCGAACGAAAGGAAACAGAAATTATAAACAGATTTACTAATCATGTTCAAAAACTTTAACTTTTATGCTCTTCAGCAGAAGCTTAAGAGCCAACTTTTAAGAGGACAAATCGATGTGGCAAAACTTTCAAAAAACGGATATTGACTTTAAAAATATTTTAATAACCGAACTAGATATTTTTTCTGATATGATTTCTAAATTATATAGAATCAAACAGCTAAAATCCGAACTTATATTAATGGAGCAGGAACATTCGGAAATGCATATATCAATAAGGGATTACCGTGAAAATACATCATTAATTTTTGAAGATGAATCAGACATTAAACAGATATTGACCTTAATGATAGTCTTAATGTCAAACAAAGAATCGACAATTACAGATGCAATTAATGATTATATTCAATCGTTAGCTTAATCCTTATGGCATCGTTTTTTCCAAATTGCAATTTCTGTTTCGATTTTAATCAATCTCGAATTAAATTTTAAATTAAAATCATGTAATATTGTATTCAGGTTCTCAACATGATCAAATAGTCTCCTACCGATCCATGTCACTAATCCTAATAGCACCGTGATCAATACCACAATCACTTTGACTAGCAGTAAAGTCATTGTTTTCTGTTTTTAAGTATTGTCGCTAGTAAACCGGTTTTTTGCCCGGACACCGAATCTAATCGATCTCTATGTTCCGTTTTGAGTATGCCGAAATACGCTCGCAATAGCGCGGTAAACGGTCCAATAATCCCCAACACAAACGGCCAGCCGGCCACGATGGATTTTACCAGATCATTATCATGTAGCATGATGGCCGAGAACCATCCGATGATAATCACAGAGCACAAAAATGCCAATAAATAAAAGGATCCTAATGCGATTTTTGGCCG
>VAOZ01209279.1_pt1 | contig 11475 bp, 9 predicted proteins | sample 3394041 | NCBI WGS metagenome assembly VAOZ01 (sample SAMN08290431, study PRJNA428436) | hydrothermal vent metagenome | isolation source: Deep-sea hydrothermal vent chimney | place: Indian Ocean: Southwest Indian Ridge
ACCGAGGATACTAAACAAATACGGAATGAATTCCGAAAACTTAAGTCTATTTTTGACCAACTGAAAGGCAACCACTTCAAAGAAGCTGACCATTTTAAGGAAATCAGCATGGGCATGTCGGGCGATTATCTCACAGCTATCCAAGAAGGAGCCACAATGGTAAGAATCGGTTCCAAAATTTTCGGAGCAAGGGGATAAAACAAGGGGTTGCAACCCCTTGTTTTGTTTCGGTATAACTCCCACACTCTCCCGCGTTGGCTTGTAACCATATTTTTCCCATATTTGTTTTTTATTTTTCAACCAGCGCCCATGAATGGATTTTTAGAAGTTTTTGACAAAGGCATTGTATGGTATAACGATTATATAGGTGGTTATGCCATTCTTGTTTTATTGGTTCCCACCGGTTTATATTTCATTATCCGGTTACGCTTTTTAAATGTTACCAAATTGTGGCATTCCATCCGGGTGGTGGCCGGAAAATATGACAACAAAGAAGACAAAGGTGATGTAAATCATTTCAAAGCGCTCACCACCGCCCTTTCTGCCACCGTAGGAACGGGAAACATTGTAGGCGTTGCACTGGCTATTTATCTCGGTGGGCCGGGAGCCGTTTTCTGGATGTGGGTAACCGGGTTTCTCGGTATGATATTGAAATATTCGGAATGTACGCTGGCGCATAAATACCGTGTTTTCAACTCGGATGGTACCGTTTCGGGCGGCCCCATGTACTATATTCGCGATGCCATCGGAAAAATTTACAACATGCCCAAAGCAGCCAAAATTCTCGCTGGGATCTTTGCCGTGGCTACTATTCTGGCCTCCCTTGGGACCGGTAACATGGCGCAGGCAAACGGCATGACCGATGCTCTGAGAACCACTTATGGCTTCCCCACTTGGGCTTCCGGACTGGTGATTACCGCTTTGGTGCTGTTGATTATTGTCGGCGGCCTGAAACGTATTGCAGAAGTTACCGCTAAACTTGTGCCGTTTATGGCGGTTACTTATGTGCTGGCCATCATGCTTGTGCTCATTGATCGTGCCGCTTATCTGCCACATGCTTTCGGGATGATTTTTGAAGGTGCTTTTTCCAAAACAGCAGCCACAGGAGGTTTTGTGGGTTCTTCCATTATGATGACCATGATTTGGGGTATCCGGCGGGGACTTTTCTCCAACGAAGCCGGTCAAGGCTCGGCGCCCATTGCCCATGCTGCCGCCAAAACCGAATATGCTGCCCGCGAAGGACTGGTTGCCTCCCTCGAACCTTTGGTGGACACGCTGATTATCTGTACCATGACCGCCTTGATGCTCATTAGCACCGATGCGTGGCATTCGGGCATAAAAGGTGTCGGCATGACTATCCTCGGCATGAACGAAGGACTGGCTGCCATTGGTTTATCCAACCTTGGAAAACACATCATTACTTTTGGGCTGATTATGTTCGCCTTTTCCACCGTTATTAGCTGGTCGTATTACGGAACCCGTGCCGCCAACTACTTGCTCGGCGAAAAAGCCATTGTCCCTTACCGCTACCTATACGGACTATTTGTCTTCTTCGGCTCGGTATGGGGCATCGATTTGGTTTGGCATTTTGTGGATATGGTGATTACGTTTATGACTATCCCCAACCTGATTGCCCTTTTGCTGTTGTCAGGAGTTGTGGTGAAAGAAACCCGGGATTATTTTGATGCGATGAAGAAGCTGGACAGGAAGAGGGGATGAGAAAAGGAAGATTATTGGCACAATAGGTTATTCTTGTTTTGTTTTTCAGATAGAAAGGATAGCGGAATCATCTGAAAAACAAAACCGTCTTCCGGCATATTCAAACCATTATACGTGAATCGCGCATCGGTTGGAGATCAATTTTTAAATGCCTTTTTTCTTTTTTATATGGTGATTTATCATTCCTAAAAGTATTTCTTTATCTATTGGTTTCGAAATATAATCATCACAACCTGCCTCAATAGCTTTTTTCTTGTCTCCCGCCAGAGCAAAAGCAGTCTGTGCAATAATAACTACCTCTTTATTGAATTTTCTGATTTCGCGAGTAGCTTCATAGCCACTCATTTCCGGCATCTTAATATCCATTAGAATGATGTCTATTTCAGGATTGTTTCTGCATATTTCAATTGCTTCTTTTCCGGTTTTTGCAGAGATGATTTCCCGGAACCGGTTTTTCAGGATTATTTCAAGAAAATAGGAACTTGTTTCTTCATCTTCTACAATAAGCAGTTCCAAATTCCCGCTTACCGGTTCTTTACGCGGTTTCCCCGTTGCTTTTGGGACTGGTTTTCGCTCTGTTGTTGAAATGTAAGGAACAGTGAACTTGAAACATGAACCTTTGCCTACTTCAGACAACAACCATATTTCACCTCCAAGCATTTCAATATAATTCTTTGATATTGTCAGTCCCAACCCTGATCCTTCAAATACTCTTGTGTCTTCAATGTCTGCTTGTACAAAGCGGTTGAATATGGCCTGCTGCCTGTTTTTGGGTATGCCAATACCCGTATCCTTCACAAAGAATTCGATGAACTCCTCTTTTAGATAGTATCCAAAGGTTATACGCCCTTTTTCGGTAAACTTTATGGCATTTTTAATCAGGTTGGTTAATATTCCATGAAGTTTCACTCCATCAGTTAAAACAGTATCCTCATTATCAGCAAGTGATGGTAATGAAATTAACGACAGTCCTTTTAAAGTTACCTCCGGTTTAAAGAAACCATGTAATTCATCAAGTAACTTGTTGATGGAAATTTCGTTGAGTGAAACTTTTATTTGGCCGGCTTCAATTTTCGAAATATCAATCAGGTCGTTGATAGTATTTAATAACCGAACGCTACTTTTATTAATGATAGCTGTGTATTTCTGTCTCTCCGTACTGTTTAAATCAGAATCGTTAAGCAAGTTGGTAAAACCTATGATGCCGTTCATGGGAGTACGTATCTCGTGGCTCATATTGGCGAGGAATGCACTTTTGAGGCGGTCGGATTCAGTGGCTTTTTCAAGGGCATCGGTTATTTTCTTTTGAGCCATTCTTCGCTCCGTAATGTCTCTCCAGACGGTATGTATTATTTCTTTTCCTTTTTCATTTGAGATAGACGTAAGAAGAACTTCTACCGGCACTATTTCGCCATTACTTTTAAGATGATCCCATTCAAAACGATGCGTACGTTTTTCAATTGCCGTATCCATCATCTCCTCTGCTTTTTCATAAGAAAGACGGCCGTCAGGCTGGTACAAAGGAGAAATTTTTGAGGGATGGGTATTCAAAAATTCTTCCTTGCTGCTATAGTCCAGAAGTTTAATGGTGGCGCTGTTGCAATCCACAAATTTTCTATTTTCCAGAATGAGAATAGAATCTCCCGATTTTTCAAAAAGTTCACGGAATTTTCTTTCACTCATCTCTGCATCCTGTTTGGCATCAATTAGATCCTCTATGAATTTTTTCCTCTCACTTATGTCTCTCGCAAATCCAAGCACTGTCTTTTTCCCATTGTAAATAAGCACTGACATACGCAATTCAGCGGGAAAAATACTACCATTTTTACGCCTTAGCTCCAATTCAATGGTGACGGCTTTATCCATAGGCATCTTTTCCCAGCTCTTTTTCCAGAGATCTTCCGGAACAACTCTACTCGTTAAATCTGAAACTTTTTTAGAGAGGAGCTCTTTATGAGTGTATCCCAAAGATCTGCAGGCGCGATTATTCGTTAATATAATTTGGGTCGTTTCATAATCTGCCAAAAAGATTGCATCACCCGCTGATTCAATAACAGACCTAAACTGTTTTTCCTTATTAGTAATTTCTTCAAGTGCTTTTTTGCGTTCGGTAATATCTTCACCAATAGAAATCAATAAATGATTTGCGCTGTCTTCATCTTTGTAGAGCCCAGCCGACTGCCATGAAATTATTCTACTTTCACCTGTTTTTGTCAGAATCATATTTTCAAAGGAAAAAGAAGAAGCCCCCCATATATTTTTCCACACTTTACCCATTTTTTCCATATTCTCAGCGGGAAGAACGAACTCAACCCAATCTTTTCCTATTACTTCCGCTTTCGTATAGCCGGTAATTCTCTCTGCACCTTTATTAAAAAGTCGTATTAAACGGTTCTTATCCAGACCGATAATAACTGCACTGCTGGTGTCAATTATTTTTTCAGAAAATTCTTTTTCCTTTTTAAGCGTTTTTTCACTTTCTCTAAGCTGTTGATTACTTGCTTCAAGCTGCTGATTGGCAGCCATTAGTTGTTGTTCATTTGCTTCAAGCTGCTGATTAGTAGCTCTTAGTTGCTGCTCACTGGCAGATAGCTGTTGATGGGAAGCCTTCAGTTTTTCTTCTGCCCTCTTGCGTTTGGTGATATCCAGAATAATCGCTGCAAAGAGAGCTTTCTTTTCAAAATGTAAAAGCTGCAAATGAACTTCCACATTATAAAGAGACTGGTCTTTACGTTTGTGAACCGTTTCAAAAACAATTTTTCTTTTTTTACCATTACGTAAAGGCGCCACTATTTTTGAAAATGATTCTTTCGTAAATTCAGGCTTTATGACTATGGGAGTGAATTCCTGCATCTCTTCCAGCGTGTAGCCTAAATTCTGCCGGGCAGCCTTATTTGCCTCGATGAATTTCAGATTATCTGCATCAAAGAAATAAATTTCATTAAGAGAGTCTTTGAAGATACGGCTAAAATGTTCGTTTTTTTTCTCGATTCGCTTTTTTTCGGTGATGTCAAGGAACAAGGCAACCATTTTGCCGGGCAGTGTCTGAAATGCATGAACTTCAAAAGCGCCGCTTATTTTTTCATCATCATAGATTACCTGTTCGGTTTGCCATATTTTCCCATGGGCAGCCACATCTTTGTATGCCCCGGGAATCTCAGTGTCGGACAGTGGAGGGAATGCTTCTTCGATAGTCTTTCCGATAAACTGTTTGTTATCAACACCGAGCAGGACATCCGCTGCAGGATTCGCACCGCTAAAAACCAGTTTTCCATCCGGTTTAAGGGTGTAAAAGTGCATTCCCATCGGTGATGCTTCAACGACACTTCTGAATTTCTCATCGCTCGCTGCAAGCTGCAGATTGCTTGCTGCAAGTTGCTGATTCAAAGCACTTAATTGTTGTTCGCTTGCTTCGAGTTGTTGGTTGGAAGCAATTAAAACTTTCTCAAGCTTCGTAGTTTTTACAAGCTTTTGTTTTAGTATATCAAGCTCAGCCAATAACTGTTCCCGCGTTTTAGATATATTTGTTGACATAGCTTACACTTTCTCAGATTCCAATTATTTGTTTCATTACGGCTACATAACCTTCTTATTATCAAATTTCCACAATACCATTTCCGGGCTTTCTCCGATTGTACAGTAAACAACCCCTGTTTCCGTGTCTATCGAGGCAATGCGCCTTTCATAGCCGCCCAAAGATGTTGCCATGATTTTTAATTTATTCTCTCCAATAATTTTGAAGAGACTGAGAGCCAACTCTTTGGATATGGTATCGTTTTCTTTTTTCAATACATTTGCCCCGCCGGCCAGGCAAACGTCAATGTTTTCAGACAGAACGTCAGCCTGATGTAATTTACTTAGTAAATCGTCAATGGCATCAGCAGCGTACCTGTTTTTATGGTGTGTGTTTTCTCTCTGTGACTTACCGGGCAACATGATGTGTGCCATGCCGCAAATCTTTGTTTTGGTATCGTAAGCCATAACAGCCACACAGGTGCCGAGAGGACTTGAAACCAACAACTCATTTTTTGAGCCTATGGCGATCTCCCCCGATTGAATATATTTTATGGTTGCAATCTCCGGTTTCTTTATTTTCTGTTTACTTAACATTTTATTTAATTTCCTGTTGCAATTTATTCTATAATACCCGGATTAGTCAAAATAATGTATTGTAGCATTTATCATTCTAACCTTAACCGGTCATTATTATCTTTAGGAAAAAGGGGGACAGATGTATTTCCGATTCCGGTTTTTCTTGTCTTTCAGTCTGTAAAAATAGGAAAATCATAGAAATAACAAAACATTGGTATTGTGGAGAGGGTACAATAACAGTTTCGTTGGGACTATCTGAATAGTGCATGACTCATCTTTCGTCTGAATTGAGACATGTCCGGGTAGAAATTCGTAAGAAATACAACCGGGGGTTAACCGGGAACCCGGGTGAAAGCTACAGAACGTCCATGTTTCTAAAACGTCTAATCACTTGGTCTAAAGCAATTCTAAACCATTCTGTGTATTCGTCAGGATGTTCTATGACGTCTTTGGCAACATAATCGAGGTCAACATATTTCCATTCGGCTACTTCATCCGGATTGGGGGAAGGTTTGTCGTCGTATATACCTGTAAAAACATGGTCAAATTCGTGTTCTTTCAATCCCTCTCCCACATCGGCTTTATAAACAAAAGAGAAAGCCTCCTTGATGTGGCAATCAAACCCCATCTCTTCTATCATACGGCGGTGAGCAGCGGCAAGTGTTCCTTCGCCGGCATGTGGATGACTGCAAACGGTATTGGTCCACAATCCTGGTGAATGGTATTTGTGCAGCGCACGCTGTTGTAACATCAGTTTACCTTCGGAATTAAAAATAAATACAGAAAAAGCCCTGTGCAGTACCGCCTTTTCATGTGCCTCAATTTTCTCCATTGTACCGAGGGGCTTGTCATTCTTATTAACGAGTATCACGTATTCTACATCCATGTATCTTTGTTTTTCAGTTGTCAAATGCAAAGATATAAATATATCTTGAACGTAACTAACCAAGTGCTATATGAAAGAAAAAGCGTTAAAAGCAATATATTTTACTGAGACCCAGAATATTAAGCGTTTTTGGATACGCCTTGTCCTCCTTTTTGAAAGCATCCTGTTCTCAGGAATTATTTACCGGCAACTCATTATGGGAAAGTCATTTGGCGCTTACCCCGTGACGGATAACGGGCTTATTATTCTTTCTCTGCTGTTGATTATTCCCGTAGTTGTTCTCTTCTTTATCAAAATCAAAGTTACCGTGAACCGGGAGGAAGTTTGCTATAAAATGATACCCATGGGATTGTTTCAATACCGGATAGCACATCAACAGTTAAAAAGCTTTTCCATTGAAACAAAGAATGTCGGCAAAAGCAATGAAACTTCCGGATTAAAGCTGATGCTGAAAAATGAAAAATCACTTTTTCTACCTTCAAAAAAGCCGAAACAGATGTTTCAGGCCGTTCAAAAAATGATGAGCGGAGACTAAAAAAATTAGCGGTTTCAGCCTGTTCCGACGCCTAAAGGAAAATATTGTGGCAGTCTTTTCTCACCCGTTCGCAGGTATTTTTTCTTTTGTTGGTCGTAGTTAATATTTTTTAATTACTTTTGACCGAACGTTTAGTCATAAAACATGTCGCCACGTAACAAGCAACAATTCGAACAGATTCGTCACTTCCGGAAAGTTACCATTGAAGAGTCGGCCATGCAGCTTTTTGCAGAAGGCGGTTTCGCCGGCGTTTCCATCAGCACCATTGCCCGGAAAGCCGGGGTTTCCAAGGGGCTGCTTTACAACTATTACACCAACAAAGAAGCGTTGGTGAAAGAAATTGTTTTGGAAGGTATCCGGCAAATGATGGCAGCGTTAGATTTTGATTTCCAACAGGAACTTACCGAGGAACGCTTTAAAGAACTGATTGAAAAGAATTTTATTCTACTCAAAGAAAAGATTTCCTACTGGAGTTTATACATCGCTGTCATCACACAACCGGCCGTAATTGCTTTGGTAAAAGACAAAATTTTTGAGCTCATCGGCCCCTTTGTTGATGTCCTTTCGCAATACTATGCAAAAAAAGGCATAAAAAATCCGGAAGCATACAGCCTTTTGCTTGGCTCCGTGCTGGATGGTGTAGCCATAGATTATCTGCTTAGCCCCGCCGAATATCCCATTGACGACATAGAAGCCATTATCATTGAAAAATTTATTTAAACAAGCTATCATGAAAAAAATATTCCCGCTTCTCTTCCTTACTTTTCTAAGCTTTTTTCTCATGGAAAAACAAGCGGTAAGCCAGGAGATGACAGCCAAAGAAATGGTTACGAAATCGTATAACCTTTTTTTGGGAAAAAGTAGTTTCAGCGTCATGACCATGACCATTGTTCGCCCCGAATGGCAACGCAGTATCGGCCTGCAAAACTGGTCGATGGGTACCGACTATTATCTGACACTGATTACGGCTCCTGCCCGCGACAAAGGCGTAGTTTTCCTGAAATCGAAAAGAAATATGTGGAATTTCATCCCGGCCATCAATCGCATGATAAAAATTCCCCCTTCCATGATGATGCAATCGTGGATGGGTTCCGACTTTACCAATAACGACCTGTTGAAACAAAACAGCATCGTTACCGATTACAAACACACCTTTGCAGGAAGTGAAAAACTGGAAGGATACGACTGTTACGTCATCGACCTGGAACCGCTTCCCGAAGCAGCCGTCGTCTGGGGTAAAATCAAAATGTGGATTACCAAAAAGAATCTCATCAGTCTGAAAATTGAATACTTCGACACCCATGGAAAGCTGATGAAGACGGAAACAGCCTCCATGATAAAAATGATGGGAGATCGCTTGCTCCCCACTCATCTCGAAATGATCTCCAATACCAAAAAAGGGCATAAAACCCTCATCGACATCCTACAGCAGGAGTTTGATATAAAAGGACTTCGACAGGGCTTTTTCTCCATACAGAACATGAAAAATGTGCGTCCCGTAAGTATTTCATCAAACACAGCCAAAAACAGATGAAAACATTAATAAAAATTGCCTGGCGAAATTTGTGGCGAAACCGGCGACGGACGATATTGACGGCTTCCACAGTTGTGCTGGCGCTTTTTCTTGCTTTAATTATGCGCTCCATGCAGTTTGGATCGTATGAACAGATGATTCGGGCCGGAGTGAATCAGGTGGGTGATTTGCAGGTGCACGACACAGGCTACCAGGCCAACCAAAGTATCGACAGGGCATTTTTTTACCGCAAAAGCATTGGTAAAACTTTGGCGGGTATTAAAGGAATAAAAAGGGCTCTTCCGGGTTTAAAAACCTTTTCGCTGGCTTCCTACGGAAAACAAACCAAGGGTGTGCTCATTTCCGGTATCGATGCTGTTCTGCAAAATCAACAAAACAACCTCTCCGGCAAAATTATCCGGGGCAAATACCTTACGAGGAATAACAATGATGTACTTTTGGGCGATAAGCTGGCTGAATTTTTAAAAATCAGGGTGGGCGACACGCTGGTGTTGCTCGGACAAGGTTACCGGGGAATCACTGCTTACGGTATCTCTAAAGTATCGGGTATTTTTCATATGCCCTCCATTCAAATGAACAGCCAACTGATTTTTATGAACCTGAAAGCCGCACAGGACTTTGTTTATCCGTATCAGTCGGGGCTGCTAACCAGCCTGTCTGTTTTTTTAAAAGACCCCGCGAGGCTGGAATCGAAAAAAAAAGAAATAGAACACGCGTTAGGCTCTGATTTTGAGGTAATATCATGGAAAACTATACTTTCCGATATCCTGCAAACTATTAAAGTTGACAATATCACGGGACAGCTTATGCTGCTCATTCTATACATTATAGCTGCCTTCGGCATTTTCAGCACCATTTTAATGATGACCATGGAAAAGCGCAAGCAATATGCTATCATGGTTTCCATCGGTATGGAGCGCAGAAAGTTGGTTTGGGTGAGTATTTTCGAAACGTTTATCATTTCGGTTATCGGAATTATTATAGGATTATTGCTGGCTTCTCCGGTTGTTTATTATTTGCATTTTCACCCTATCCCCATCACGGGAGACGTAGCTAAAATGTATCTGGAATTTAATATTGAGCCGGTTCTCCCGTTTTCCATTAAAGCGCATATTTTTCTGAGTCAGACGATTATCATACTTGCTTTGTCCCTTTTGTCGTCTTTGTATCCCATTATATATCTGTCCAGATTTAATATTTTAAACGCTTTCAGACACTAAATCGAAGATTATGTTATTTGCAATTGCATGGAGAAACCTTTGGAGAAATAAGCTGCGCAGCGCGGTTGTCTTTACCTCACTCGCTGTTGGCATTATCGGATCGGTGATTTCCGATGGCTTTATGTCGGGAATGACAGACCAGCGTGTTGATGCAGCCATCGCCAACGAGATTTCGGACATACAAATCCATAACCCTGCTTTTCTGCTCAACGGAGAAATCCAATACCAAATTCCCGGTGCGGAACAAATCCTTAAAAAAATTAAAACTATTCCTGAGGTAAAAGGTGTGAGCCTCCGTATGAAGGCATCGGCTATGGCCGCTTCTGCCAATGCCGGCGCAGGAATTAATATTTTTGGTGTAAACCCCACTTCAGAAAAGAGGGTAAGCGACCTTCATTCGCTCATCATCGAGGGCAAATACCTGTCGGCAGATGAAAAAATCCCGACGGTTATCGGTCAGAAGCTGGCACACAAATTAAATCTCGGACTGGGAGACAAGCTCATTGTCACCTTAACCGATTCCTCAGGAACCATTACCAGCGGCGCTTTCCTGATTGTTGGAATCTTTAAAACAGCCAACAATCGTTTTGATGAGACTAACATTTTTGTGAACAAAAAAGACCTGTCCGGCCTCATAGGCTATCCGGCAAACACCGGTGATGAAATTGCCATTCGCCTAAAGGCTAACAGCCAAACACCCGTGGTGATGAAAGCACTGCGCCGCATCTTTCAAAAGGAGATTCGGAACAAACAAATCGTTGTCCGCAGTTGGGACCAGATTCAGCCGTTGCTAAAATCAATGATTGCGGTGATGGATTTTTTCTCTTACATTTTTCTCATCATCATCCTCGCGGCACTGGCTTTTGCCATTATCAACACCATGTTGATGGCAGTAATGGAACGCACCCGGGAGATTGGTATGCTTATGGCGCTGGGCATGAATAAACGGAAGATTTTTTCGATGATTATGCTGGAAACCATCTTCTTGTCCATTGTGGGCGCGGTGCTGGGGCTTCTCATAAGCCTTGTTATCGTGAACCACTATGCCACCTATGGTTTTGACCTTTCGAGCGTGGCCAAAGGTTTAAATTATATTGGTTACAGCTCGCAAATCTTTTTCCGGGTAAACACCAACTTTTACATAATCAGCATGATACTGGTAGCGTTGATTGCTGTATTGTCGAGCATCTCGCCGGCGCTAAAAGCGCTTAAGTTGCAACCGGCCAAGGCCATAAGAGAAGACATTTAATCATAATTAAAAGAGGAAGACAATGAGTATTATTGAAGCCAGAAATATTTATAAAGTTTACAACGAAACCAAGGTTCCGGTAAATGCACTGAACGGCGTGGATTTGAAAATCGAAGAGGGGGAGTTTACAGCCATAGTTGGCCCTTCCGGATCAGGGAAAACCACACTGCTGAATATCCTCGGCGGGCTGGACCTGCCTTCCAAAGGCGATATTTTTATCGAAGGGACAAACCTGAAGGA
>VAOZ01067414.1_pt1 | contig 11459 bp, 10 predicted proteins | sample 3394041 | NCBI WGS metagenome assembly VAOZ01 (sample SAMN08290431, study PRJNA428436) | hydrothermal vent metagenome | isolation source: Deep-sea hydrothermal vent chimney | place: Indian Ocean: Southwest Indian Ridge
CCATTGCCATTGCCACTGGCATATCCGTTACCGTTATTATGGTTATGATATCCGCCGTTATTATAATTTCCGTGATTGTTCAGTGAACGTTGTAATGAAGAAATAAGTGCGCCTACCATTTTGGTCATTTCCATCAGCTGGGTTCTCGACTCATCTTCATGTGATTCGCTCATAATGTTCAGTCCATAGGAGAGTGTGGTATAGACCATACACTGACGGATGGCACTTTTGGACATGCGCAGGTAATAGATAAACTGCGTTTTGTTGCGTGAAGAACCTTCGGCAATATAAAGTGCAATGTTGCGGGCTGATTCGTTAAAACGAATGGCTAGTTGTGATTTGTCACTTTCGGGAAACAGCATGGTTACATCCTGCAGCCAGGTTACATAATCCAGTGATTTATGGTAAACGCGCAGATCCTCAAAGCGAAAGAATGTTCCGGGACGTTCTTGTTTCTCTGTCTGTCCGTTTTTCTCTTCATTCTTGTTTTCGTTGTACATCATAATTTTGTATATTTAAAACATTTGTCATGCCACTTCTTACAAAACGGCAGAGTCCCCTGAGGGGGCAAAGTTATTTTGATTAATAAATTAGTTTACTTTAAAAGTTGTGTCACCTTTCTCCAAAAAAGCAATGATCTGATTTGAAGCGGCTATACCGGAATTGATGTTGGCCTCGGCTGTTTGTGCTCCCATTTTTTTAGGTGTAAAAAAGCAACGGTCGCCAAATTCCTTTTCAATGAGTTCGTGGTTGTCGGGCATAATGTCAGAAATATATCTGAAGTCATCTCTGTCGCGAAACATCTTAAGCAGATCATCCTCATGGATTACCTCTTTGCGTGCAGTATTTACCAAAGTAGCGCCCGGCTTCATTTTTGAAAGCAAGTCGTAGTTTATAGATTTGATGGTGTGTTGGTTAGCGGGAATATGCAAACTGATATAATCGCAGGTTTTATACATCTCTTCAAGATTATCGAAAACATTTACGCCATCGGCTTCGATGGCTGTTTTAGCCACGAAGGGGTCGAAAGTAAAGACTTCCATGTCGAACCCTTTGGCTATGCGGGCCACATTTTTACCCACGTGCCCGTAGGCCTGGATTCCCAGTTTTTTTCCTTTCAGCTCGGTCCCCGGCTTCCCGTTAAAATGATTTCGGGCCTGAAAGACCAGCATTCCCAAAACCAGCTCGGCCACGGCATTTGAATTTTGACCGGGGGTATTCATCACGACAATGTTATGGGCAGTAGCAGCGGCAAGGTCTACATTGTCAAAACCGGCGCCGGCACGTACCACGATTTTCAGGCGGGGTGCAGCGTCCATTATTTCTTCTGTGATTTTATCGCTGCGGATGATGAGCGCATCGGCAGCGGCCACCGCCTTTTTCAATTCATCGCGGCTTTCGTATTTTTCAAAAAAACTACAGTCGTATCCGGCTTTTTCAAAAGTGGATTTAATCTGATTCACGGCAGCTTTTGCAAAAGGCTTTACCGTGGCAACAATAACTTTTGTCATAGTTCAAAAAGATTTAGTTAGTACTAAAAACATTGTCAAACAGGGGTTTCCTATTTATATGTTGGCTTGCTCAAACTCATTCATACAAGCAACAAGAGCTTCTACACTTTCCATGGGGAGTGCATTGTAGAGAGAAGCACGGAATCCACCTACCGAGCGGTGCCCTTTTATACCCACCATGCCTTTTGAAGTGGCAAAATCAAGAAAAGCTTTTTCCTTGTCTTCCATACCCTCGTTCATCACAAAGCAGACATTCATCAGCGAGCGGTCTTCTTTTGCGACTGTACCTTTAAAAAAGGTATTACGCTCAATTTCACCGTAAAGCAGTGCAGCCTTTTTCTCATTGATATGAAGCATAGCTTCGACACCCCCCAAATTTTTCAGCCAACGTAAAGTTTGCAATAGTGCAAAGATGGCAAATACAGGAGGTGTATTAAACATGCTGCCCTTGTCGATGTGGGTTTTGTAGTTGAACATGGTGGGAATAGCCCGATCCGTTTTACCGAGAATGTCGTCGCGGATAATGACAAAAGTAACACCGGCAGGAGCAAGATTTTTCTGTGCACCACCATAAATCAGAGCATATTTGGATACGTCCACAGGGCGACTTAAAATGTCGGACGACATGTCTGCAACCAACGGAACCGGAACATCCAAATCAGTTTTTATTTCCGTACCATAAATGGTATTGTTGGTTGTGATGTGAAAGTAATCAGCATCTTTCGGAATAGTATATCCTTTGGGGATGTAGGTGAAATTTTTGTCTCCCGAGGAAGCAACCACATCCACTTCGCCAAACAGTTTGGCTTCTTTAATAGCTTTTGTTGACCATGCTCCCGTATTCAGGTAAGCAGCTTTTCTGACAAGCAGGTTATAAGGAATCATGGCAAACTGTGTGCTGGCTCCACCTCCAAGGAAAAGAACAGAATATCCATTGGGGATGTTCAATAAATCTTTGAAAAGTTGTTGTGCTTCATCCATAACGGCCTCAAACTCTTTGCTTCGGTGCGAAATGGACATTAAAGAAATACCGGTACCAGCGAAATCTTTAATGGCTTCTGCCGTTTTTTTCATGGTAACTTCAGGCAGAATGGAAGGCCCTGCATAAAAATTATGTTTTTTCATTTTTTTGTTTTTGAGCATTTCTAAAAAGTATTGCAAAGATATAAGAAAGGTCAAGAAATCACTAAAAATTTTAATTAGAATATTTCTATTTATTGTAATAACAGGAAGAGGTTTTCATTATTCCGGAAATGGGAAACAGGGTTTGGCTTGTATTTGCCTGAATAATTTCGAAAATTAAGGTGAAACGTTTTCCAAACTCAATCCCTAAAATGGAAAAAAGAGGAATAATTCATCATATATTTATATGTACCTTTACGGTCTAATCATATTTGTTACACCCCTGAGCAATGAACAGAAAGCAAATCGTAATCCGAATTAAAAGAATCTATGAGCAGCCAGTGGAGGCAGACGGACGCCGTATTCTTGTTGATCGGTTGTGGGCGCGAGGACTGTCGAAAGAGAAAGCGAAGGTTGATCTTTGGGTAAAGGAGGTGGCTCCTTCAACAGAGCTACGACACTGGTACGGGCATGACCCGGCGAGGTGGGCCGGGTTCAAAATCAGGTATTTTGCCGAACTGGAGGCTAACCCCGGACACGTTGAGGACATTCTAACGGAAGTTAAGGCTGGCGACGTTACATTCCTGTATAGCTCAAAAGAAAACAGGCTGAATAATGCTGTTGCTTTAAAAGAATATATTGAGTCAAAAATCCGTGTTACAGCCGACCTGGTAAGTACCCGGGCGGCTAATCTAAAATTTAATAATAACATAAAAAAGAAGGAGGAAAAATGGAAAAGTTAAGTGTTAAAGGATTGGCAATCGGCCTTGGCGCCGCATGGGCATTGTGTGTGTTGTTTATTGGATGGGTCGCCATATTTGGCTGGGCTACAAATATGGTTGATGTAATGTCCTCGGTTTATATTGGGTTTAAGCCAACCTTTCTGGGCGGTATCATTGGCGCCGCATGGGGATTTGTGGATGGTGCAATAGGTGGCATCGTCATTGCCCTGATTTATAATGCAGTCGCAAAAAAGAAATAGTTTCTGAATCCTGTCTGAGAAGAGAAGAATTACAAATTAATAAAATTTCCATATAATCATTAAGCCGTATACCGTTATAAGTATGGCTTTTTTGAACCATATCCTCGAAAGCGGCTTGTGCCTGTTGTTGGTGCTGTTTTCGAACCGGGATTTTCTTGCCTAACACAGCCCTGATTTCGGATTCTAATATGCTGCTGTTCATATCAACGACAATGCCAGCCAGTCAATTTTTCTTAATCATCGTCCAGTGTCCAGCTGTAAACCAGTGAAGCATCACCGGTAAAATCTTTTTCACGGTCAATGTCGGTCTGGCTCTCAAATTCTGGACCGAAACGCTCAAAGGCGCTGAGGAATCCAAAATCTTTGTCCGGAATATCTTCCAGAATTTTCCCGACGAGAGAAATTGATTTTTTGGCAATTATGAGCCAGGGGATACCGGTTGTTCCCACAATGTCGGTGACAATTCCCAATGCATCACCGGCAATTCCGGTTTTGATATCATTGAGTATCTCGCCGAGGTCACGCGTGGCTTTACGGCTGTGTCGCAGATAGAACTGCACATTAATTTCACGGTCTTTGGGCATTTCGCGACTTAGCACAAAAAGCCCTTCGGAGCCTTTTTGGTCGGTATCAAACTGGTACTCATTATTGTGCCGGCTGGTTAGCCGGAAGGGTTCCTGCGGCAGGGTAGCCACAATCATTTTGTCTTTTTCCGTAGGATGGTCTGCAACGACCACAAAATAGAGATGCCATCTTTTGCGGGGACGATAAATTTTCACTTCATCAATTTCCAAAAGTACTTTTGCCATAATTTTAAGTTTTAATGAGTTGGCTATAAAATTACTATAATTTTGTGTAACAGTTAAGTTTTCTGATGCTTTTTGTTAAAAATTCAAAATATTTCGTTATTTCGCAGCCAATTTCCAGGAAAAGGATTTTTTTAAAAGAAATTTTTCTATCATTGTAAATCAGAAACAGATTACATGAAGGATAAAATAGTTGTCATTACCGGAGCCAGTTCAGGCATTGGAAAAGCGCTTGCATTTGTATTTGCAAGACAGGGGGCGTCTGTATTTTTGGGCGCTCGAAGCAGTGATAAATTGAAGGAAATTGTTTCAGAAATTAAAGCAAGTGGTGGGAAAGCTGCTTTTTTTTGCGTAGATGTTTCCCTTGAAAATGACTGTAAGAATTTTATTTTGAATGCGAAAGAGACTTTTGGGAAGATAGATGTTCTGATTAATAATGCTGGTATTTCCATGCGGGCTCTGTTTAAGGATACAACACCCGATGTGTTGAAGCGTGTTATGGACGTTAATTTTTGGGGAACAGTCTATTGTACAAAATATGCACTACCGTTTTTGTTGGAGACAAAGGGATCGGTGGTAGCCGTTTCTTCGGTAGCCGGCATCAAAGGACTCCCCGGAAGAACGGGTTACTCGGCTTCAAAATTTGCCATTCATGGATTTATGGAAAGTCTGCGTATTGAAAATATGAAGACAGGGCTGCATGTGTTGATGGCATATCCCGGCTTTACCGCTTCCAACATTCGCAACACGGCGTTGGTGGCCGATGGCTCTGAACAGGGTAAGTCCCCATTGGAAGAGGGGAAAATTATGTCAGCAGAAGAGGTGGCCGTACATATTTACCAATCAATAATAAAGCGGAAAACATCAATGGTACTGACAACAGAGGGGAAACTGACCGTTTTTTTGAGCAAGCTTTTCTCCGGATTTCTTGACAAACTGGTCTATCGTCACATGGCCAAGGAGCCGGACTCCCCTTTTAAATAGGAAATAATTTACAACAGGATAAGAATCTATAAAATAAACGAAAAAAAATGATTAGCTCGTATGAAATAATTCCAAAAAAAGGCCTTGGTGACCTGAAGTTTGGTATGGATATGGAAAAGGTGGTCTCTGCATTGGGTGAACCGGAAGAAGTGGATAATTTTGAGGGAGATGAAGAACTTAACGCTGTGCTTTTACATTACCAGGATAAAGGTGTTTCTGTCTTTTTTGAAGGGGTAACCCGACAGGTGGTAGCCGGCATAGAAACCGATTATTCAGACGCTACTCTATTTGGCAAAAAGGTTATTGGCATGACAGAAGAACAGACCATAGACCTGATGACACACAATGGTATTCCCGATTTCGATAAGGAAACAGAAGCGGGCGAAACACGGCTCTCTTTTGAAGAAATAATGGTTGATTTTTACCTTCGTGATGGGAAAGTGGCTTTCGTAAACTGGGATGTTATTGTTGACGAAGAAGGCAACGTAACCGATTTTTGAATTTGAATTTCTTCAGAAATCTCACTGTTAGCATATTTGGCCTACCTTATACACAGAATTGTAAATTGTTCATTTACTGTTTTTTGTGTATTTCCATAATAGGAACAAGTTCGCTGGGGGACTGATTAATTCACAAATTGATTTATTGCGAAGCCAAACTACTTTGATTTAAAGGCAATGCTTGATTTCTGATTCTCGAAATAGCGAAGGCTATTCCTGCAAGTCGAAAATCTGTGCTCACTTTTACTTTTCGTATTTTGACTTCTCATGACGAAAAACTTATGAATTAGTCAGGTTAAAATTTCCGGGTAATGAGTAGCCGTATTCATTACTAAAGTTTCGACTTGCTACCAGTAAAGACCAAAAGCCTTATTTTTGCCCGATAATGGATTTCAAACTCATATCGGATTATAAGCCTACCGGCGACCAGCCGGAAGCCATTGCACAGCTTGTGGATGGCCTTCGACGGGGCGATGAAGCACAGGTGTTGCTCGGAGTAACCGGATCGGGAAAGACATTTACCATCGCCAATATGCTGGCGCAGGTGAACAGACCCGCTTTGGTGCTGAGCCACAACAAAACGCTGGCGGCACAGCTTTACGGTGAGTTTAAACAATTTTTTCCTGAAAACAGGGTTGAATATTTTGTTTCGTATTATGATTATTACCAGCCGGAAGCCTATTTGCCGGTAAGCAACACTTATATAGAGAAAGACCTTTCCATCAACGAAGAGATTGAGAAATTGCGATTGAGTACTACCTCTGCGCTTCTTTCGGGCCGGCGCGATGTGATTGTGGTCAGCTCGGTCTCCTGCATTTATGGTATCGGAAATCCGGAAGATTTTACAAGCAACGTGGTAGTTTTGCAAAAAGGAGAGGCGCTGAGCCGCCAGAAATTGCTGAACGACCTGGTCAACGCTCTTTATTCACGAACGCAGATGGAACTGGCCAGGGGTAACTTCCGTGTGAAAGGTGATACGGTGGATGTGTACCCGGCCTATGCCGACGATGCTTTTCGCATTATTTTCTGGGGTAACGAGATTGAAACGCTGGAGTCCATCGACCCCCTTTCCGGGAAACGTATCAATAGTATGGATACTATCACCATTTATCCTGCCAATATTTTTGTTACCACCAAAGACAAGATGAGTTCCGCTATTAAGGATATCCAAATGGATATGCAAAAGCAGGTAGACTATTATCTTGAAATTGGAAAACATCAGGAAGCTAAGCGGCTGGCAGACAGGGTGAATTATGATGTGGAAATGCTGCGCGAATTGGGCTATTGCTCTGGTATCGAAAACTATTCCCGCTATTTTGATGGACGTAGTTCCGGCTCGCGTCCTTTTTGTCTTCTGGACTATTTTCCGGAGGACTACATCACCATCATCGACGAAAGTCATGTTACCATTCCGCAGGTCAGAGCTATGTATGGCGGTGACCGATCGCGGAAGCAAAACCTGGTGGAATATGGTTTTCGTTTGCCTTCGGCCATGGATAACCGTCCGTTGAAATTTGATGAGTTTGAGCAATTATCCGGACAGACCGTTTATGCCAGTGCCACCCCGGCCGATTATGAACTGCAAAGGGCGGAAGGTGTAGTGGTGGAACAGATAATCCGTCCTACGGGCTTGCTGGAGCCAAAGATTGAAATACGCCCCAGCCTGAACCAAATCGATGATTTGCTGGATGAGATTGAAAACACCATAAAAGCCGGCCAGCGTGTATTGGTAACCACCCTCACTAAAAGGATGGCCGAGGAACTGACCAAATACCTGATGAATCTGAACGTAAAATCGCGATATATCCATTCGGATGTGGACACCTTGGACCGTATTGAGATTATGCGTGATTTGCGTCTCGGAAATATTGATGTGCTGGTGGGGGTGAACCTTTTGCGCGAAGGACTGGACTTACCGGAAGTATCACTGGTGGCTATTCTGGATGCCGACAAAGAGGGTTTTTTGCGTTCAGAGCGCTCACTGACGCAGACAGCAGGACGTGCTGCACGGAACTTAAACAGTAAAGTGATTTTTTATGCGGATAAGATGACCGGGTCTATGCAGCGAACCATAGAGGAGACAAACCGCAAACGTGAAAAGCAAATGGCTTACAATATCAAATACGGTATTACTCCCCGGCAAATTATTAAGTCTGCGAATGCTATTATGGGCCAGACTGTTGTAGCAGATTCCAGAAGGGGAAATGAGAACGCGTATTTGGAAAAAGAAGCCGGTATTGCCGCAGACCCTGTCGTGCAATACATGAGCGGACCGGCCATTCGGGAAGCCATCGAAAAGACAAAGAAAGAGATGCATAAGGCTGCCAAACAATTGGATTTTATTGAGGCTGCACGTTTGCGGGACGAAATGAAAGGGTTGGAGAAACTTTTAGAGGATAAGAGATGAACAATGCCCATAGTTTTCTCTCTGTTAGCCGGATGCAAAACGATTTTCGGACGAAAAACATTTAACGTATATCAACCCGGGCTTATGAAACACGATATTATCCCCACAAGCAGAAAAGCACTTCAAATAAACATAGATACGGACTTTTATGGGAGCTTTGCCGAGATTGGCGGCGGACAGGAGGTGGCGCGGCAGTTTTTCATATCGGGAGGAGCTTCCGGAACTATTGCTAAAACTATTTCGGCTTACGACAAGCGTTTTAGCGATGCCAATTACAATGATAACAAGGAAGGCCGGCATGTTTCGGAAGACAGACTGCGAAAGATGCTGCGCCGCGAGTACCATGAAGTGGTGAAATTGTTGGCGGAAAATCGTCCGGAGAGTAGTTTCTTTGCTTTTGCCGATACGGTAGAAGTACTGAATTATACCAAAACAAATTATGCACATGGTTGGATGGGGGTAAAGTTTCAATTACATCCCGGTGCTAAATCCAATACCGTTGCCTTGCATGTTAAACTTTTGGAAAACGATGGCTTGTTGCAGCAGGCAACTCTGGGTACATTGGGAGTTAACCTGCTGTATGCCTGCAAATATTTCCATGAGGATCCTTCGCGGTTTCTTATTTCGCTCATGGATAATCTGTCGCCGGACAGATTCCGCATCACCGCCCTCCGCATGTCAGGTCCCGATTTGGATTATGTAGATAACCGGCTGCTCGCTGTGCAGTTGGTGAAAAACGGTATGGCGCATGCCATGATGTTCGACAAACATGGTAATGTTCAGCAACCTTCGGATATGCTTTACAAGAAGAATGTGTTGGCTTTTCGCGGTAGTTTCAGGCCCATAACTTACGTTGCAAGGGATATTTTGCGGAAAAGTATGGAGCTTTTCCAAAAAGATGAAGATTATGCGTTGAAAAACACACTCTCCTTTTGTGAAATATCGCTGAACAACCTGCTTTCCAAAGGGAAGGTGGGCGACCGCGATTTTCTGGAACGTGTCAACATGCTGAATGACATTGGCCAAAATGTGATGATCTCAGATTTTAAGGAATATTATAAACTGGTGGATTTTTTCTCCCAGTTTAGTATTAAAAACCTGCGTATAGTAATAGGGGTTCCAACACTGGAAAAGGTGATGGACAAACGTTACTATAAAAATCTGAAAGGTGGTTTTTTGCAGGCCATGGGGCTACTTTTCCCGGAAAATACGAAGCTTTACATCTATCCTACATTAAAAACAGAGGGGAAAGAGAAGCAGATGGTTAACTCAAAAACAATTGACATTGAGGATGATATCCGAATGATTTACGAATATCTGATACAAAACCGACGTATCCTTGACCTGAATAGTGAACTGTCGGAACATATGTTTGTGAAGTCGCGGGAAGTGTTAAAGATGATTCAGGAGGGAAATGCCGAATGGGAACGCTATGTGCCCATGATTGTGGCAAAGACCATTAAGGAAAAGAAATTGTTTTTAAAATAGATATCTTATCGCTTCAAATAAAATGTCCAAGTCTACTAATGGTTCAAAGAAATTGGTACTTTTATAGTTCTTGGTGTCAGCAAGAAAACTCCATATTTTAGAAGGTGGTTGTCAGAAGTCGTCAAGGTCGAGGCGAGCGCAATCTGAAAATCAGGAGTTTACTTTTGTAATTGACTGATTTGAAGATAAGCTCAACGAAGAGATTGACGTTTTCTGGCAGCCATTGCTTAAAAGCTTTTGAATATCCGGGCTTGGGAAATACCAGGTGCTTTCACGTCGATATCCAAAAAGTAGCCAAAGGGAGTCTGCTCACATTCGTAACCGGCATTTTTCAAGCGGGCCTCGGCTTTGTCGAAAAGCTCTTTGGTGAAATGCGGTTCGGCTTTGCTCGCTGACAAATGGGCAAAGGAGTGGAGGACAATCTTACGGGTATTATTTTTCTTAGCACCCCATTTCAGATTCTTTATTAGTTTGGTTTCCACCGGTTTCGCGTTACCTTCATCGGCTTCTTCGGTTTGGATAAAAGCTACGAGGCTCTCCTCAAACACTGCACCTTCCTTTAATTCGGGAAAATCTTCCAGCGTTTTACTAACAGGTTCGTAAGCAAAGCGGTGGCAATAGATCATTAATAATTTCATGCTTAACTAATTTTCGCAAAGATAAAAAACTTCGGGGCGCATTTTTCTAATAAAATAGGTCAACGTCATTAGCTAATGTCTTGTCAGATGTTAGCTGATATTAGTTGATATTTTTTATGTGCAGGGGATAGTAGGGTGCGGATTAAGACTCTAAGAACTAATATTTTCGGATTGTACATGTCTCGGCTCAGACGAGAAATCCGAAAGAGCAGAGCGTTTTGTTATTATTATTTGTTTAAGCGAGGACGCTTAAACCGGAACTGGAAAAAATTACCGTATTTTTGTAAAACAAACAAAAGTAGTATATGACCATTCCGTTAGCAGAGCAATTGCGCCCCCGGACACTGGACGAATTTATGGGGCAGGAAAAACTGGTAGGCGAAGGGGGCATTTTGCGCAAGGTGATTACTTCGGGAAATATTCCGTCGATGATTCTCTGGGGGCCGCCGGGGGTAGGGAAAACTACGCTGGCGCATATTATTGCCGAGCAGCGAAGCTTGTCTTTTTACACGCTGAATGCGGTGAGCGCCGGGGTGAAAGATGTGCGCAAAGTAATTGAGTCGGCTTCGCAGTACGCCGGCAATGTCATCTTGTTTATCGATGAAATTCACCGTTTTAGTAAATCGCAACAAGATTCGCTACTGAGCGCTGTGGAGAAAGGCATTATCACACTCATCGGCGCGACCACGGAAAATCCTTCGTTTGAGGTGATCTCGCCGCTTTTGTCGCGATGTCAGGTTTATGTTTTGAGACCTTTGGAGGAGGCGTATCTGAAAAAATTGGCAGAGAAAGCGGTAAAATGGCTGTCCAAACAACACGGCCTTCCCATTGAAATTAGAGAAACCGGTGCCCTGCTGCGAATTTCCGGCGGTGATGCCCGTAAACTTTACAACGCGCTGGAACTTTTTGTGGAACAGGAAAAAAGAGGTGCTAAAAAGCTGGTTCTCAACAACGAAAATCTAAGTCGTACCATCCAGGAGAATCTTGTGATGTACGACAAAAAGGGCGAGATGCATTACGA
>VAOZ01274489.1_pt1 | contig 11449 bp, 7 predicted proteins | sample 3394041 | NCBI WGS metagenome assembly VAOZ01 (sample SAMN08290431, study PRJNA428436) | hydrothermal vent metagenome | isolation source: Deep-sea hydrothermal vent chimney | place: Indian Ocean: Southwest Indian Ridge
AGAATGAAAGCCTTGCCTCATCCAATGCCAAACTAGCGCAAGATCTACGTGCTTTGGTCTTCAAAATGATGCAGGCAGGCAAGACTAACCAGCAAATCAAACAATACCTGGTGAATCGCTATTCTGACTATGTACTTTACGACCCCCCCCTAAAACCTTCCAATTACGCATTATGGTTTGGTCCGTTCATTTTTCTCATATTGGGCGGCGTGGGCGTATTGCTGTATCTACGCAAGCGCACCAGCTCTGCAGCGGCCGCACCAACCACCGGAGATGATGACTGGTGATCATACTGTTTGTTGTTGCGACCGTCGCACTTGTTGCGATAGCCCTCGCCTTTGTACTCTGGCCCCTGTGGCGCAATCGTACTTTTACTACGCGCCCGCGTACAGCGATCCTGTTGGGCATTGTTCTGGCCCTCGGTCTCCCCCTTGTCAGCACCGCGTTGTACCTGGATTTCGGAAATCCTGCCGCACTTAATTCGAGCCACACTACCGTACCACTGACTTTGGACCAAGCTTTGGTCAAGCTGAAAAAGCAGGTTAGTGAGCATCCTGACGATCCAACACTGTGGAGCTGGCTCGGTCAGGTATATACCGCGAAGAAGCAGCCGGCCAAGGCCCGTGATGCTTATAGCAAGGCCCTTGCGCTGCATCCTGATGATCCAAATTTGCTGGTTGCCTGGGCCCAGGAAGATTCCCTGACGCAGCCCGGTCACCGTATTGTCGGCGAGGCGCGGACTCGTCTTGAACATGCCCTCGACGTTGACCCCAAGCATCAGCGTGCCCTGTGGATGCTCGGTATCAGTGATTTTCAGCTTGGCCAATATGCCGCAGCCCGTACCACTTGGCAGCGTCTGCGCGCCTTGCTCAAGCCTGGATCCAAGGTTGCCAAAGCCGTCCAGACGCAGATCATCATGACCGAGCGACGCGGCGGCTTGCCATTGACTAAGCCACCGGCCATAGCCGCTGGCCCGCAACTTAAGGTTGAGGTGACCCTCGCTCCCCCATTGGCATCCAAGCTGCGGCCCGGTGCAACCCTGTTCGTCTTTGCGCGCCAACCCCATGGTTCTCCTGTGCCGCTTGCCGTCAGTCGTGAACCGGTCAGCAAGTTCCCTGTCACAGTGACGCTTAATGATGCCATGGGCATGATCCCTGGTCAGAATCTGAGCAGCAGTAAGCTCGTCGAAATCACCGCCCGAGTCTCCTATTCCGGCCAGGCTTTGCCCACAACCGGCGACCTGGAAGGGCATAGCGTTGCGGTTTCCACTCAACGCCGCCAACCGGTACATATTGTCATCGATAAGATCGTAAAAAATTAACGGATAAAGGCACCTTGCTGGCCAAGCCTGGTATCACCACAGCGGGGCAAAGGTGACGATTCAAAGACTTGGCCACTGTCTTACTCACTGAGACGCAGTTCACAGAATCGTCGCAGACACAACCGCTTATCGGAATTATTCCACCATTCATCCTCTAGAGGCTTGCGTCAACAGTGTTTCGCAGCATAGTTGAACTTAGGCCAATACGGGGGTTTCGACTTGAATCGCACCGCATCGGGCGTAACGCTGATTGAATTGCTGGTCACGATCACCATCGTTGCCATCGTCGCAGTATTTGGCATTCCGTCGTACCGCAGTGCTACTACGGCAAATCGTATGGCGGCTGAGATCAATTCACTCACGGGCGATTTGCAGTACGCACGAGCTGAGGCCATCAAGGATGGCCAGCCTGTCACGGTTTGCGTATCCACCACCGGGACCAACTGTGCAGGTAGCAATACCTGGCAATCAGGCTGGATCGTCTTTGCCGATGCAAACGGTAATAAGACTGTCAATACCAGTGGTACCCACCCGGATACGATATTGCGCTATCAGCAAGCCTTCAGTGGCAACGATACCCTGATAGGAACGGCAACCGGAAGTCACGGTGGCCTGGTAGCGGTAACCTTCAACCGAGGCGGGTTTTCAACCGATCAAGGCACCCTTGTCCTGCACGACAGTAACGACACCCTCGCCTGGCGCCGCTGTCTGAGCATATCGCTAGTCGGGCATCTTCAAGCTAATCAGGGAGGACAATGTCCATGATCCGTTTGCCGTTGAGCCACGATCAGCCGCGATGGTGCAACGTGTCCCGGTACTCATGTGGTTTCAGCCTCATTGAGGTCATGGTGGCTCTGGTGATCATCGCCGTGGGCCTGCTCGGTATTGCCGGCATGCAGGCTCTAGCCTTGAGCAACACCCATATCGCCCGCACCCGGTCGATGGCCACCATCGAGGCCTCCAGTATCGCTTCGGCCATGCATGCCAACCCCGCCTACTGGAGCACCGGCGCGGCGCCCGCCCATCTCACCGTAATAGCAAAAGCAAGCGGAACTTGGTCTGCCACAGCCCTTAATGATGGCCCACTGAATGGGCAAACAAGTGACTGTAGCAGCGGCCCCTGCACCGGAATCGAAATGGCCGCCTATGACCTCAAAATATGGGGACAGCAACTTGCCAAACAAATTCCTGGCGGCAAGGGTGCCATAGCTTGTCTTCTGGGTGCCAACAACATCGTCAACTGCACGGTTACCGTCAATTGGAGTGAGAAGAGTGTGGCATTGAATCAAGCCACTCAGGTCGGAACCTCGCAGCATGCCATCACCCTGGTGGTACAGCCATGAACCTACTCAACTTACTTACTACCCCCGCACGGCACCGCCAAGCCGTGACCGTTTACCCACCGACAGTCGTACGACCCCGTCAGCAGGGTATCGGGCTGATCGAATTGATGGTCAGCATGGTGATTGCTCTGTTCCTGCTATCCGGACTGTTTACGCTGTTCTACAGCACCCGGCAAACTTTCAGTGCGCAATACCATCTGGCCCAATTGCAAGACAACGAGCAGTTGGCCATGACCTTGATCACCAGCGTGACCCAATCGGCGGGGTACTTTCCGGTTGCCACCCCGCCTACCGGCAATGACATTGCAACGTTGGCCTTGCCGGTGAACTCCGCGACCGGTTTTACCCGCGCCGGACAATCAGTATACGGCGTGGGCAACACGATCAGCATTCGTTATTTGACCGCCAGTGGTGACGGGGTGACCAACTGCCAAGGTGCCAGCAATACCAGTGGTACCAATCTGCTTTACGTGAACGTATTTTCAGTTGACGCGACGACTAAAACCTTGCGCTGTCAGGTCGTCAATGGGGTGACCGGTGCGAGCATTGTCTCGGCACAGACCCTGGTTGATGGCATTAAAAGCCTGCAAGTTTTGTATGGGATCGGATCGGCGGGCTCGGTGACCCAATACGTCCCAGCCACAGCGGTAAGCAATTGGAACAACGTACTGACCTTGCGGATCACGCTCACTTTTTACAATCCGCTGATCAGGCCAAATAGTAACCCGACATCGAGTCAGCAAGCCACCCTCCCCTTCACCCGCACTATTGCAATAATGAACAAGTCATGAGGGGATCGCTAAAAACCGTCACGTACGAACTGAGTGCAAGGAGTCGCGGAGTGCGCAATGAGACCTATCAATAGGTAGGCGAGGTACGAACGAGCCCACGACACCGCAACCGGTTCGTGCAGTAGGCTTTGAGAGGTTCCCATGAGTTCCGTATCTAAACATCCCAATCATTATAGCTGGTCTGGAATGTCCCGGACTGGCCAACATGATCACCCTCGTCCAGTACAACGGGGCTTTGTACTGATTGCTAGCCTGCTGATCCTGATTATTGTCACCCTGCTTGGTATCAGCATGTTTCGCAGTTATGGCTTGCAGGAAAAGATTGCCGGCAATCTGCGGGAGAAAGAGCGCGCCTTCCAGTCCGCACAAAATGCCTTACAATTTGCTGAGCAATGGTTGACCCAAAAGAACCACGCCACCGCAGGAACATCCTGTATCGGTAGTTCTTCACCCTTGGCGCTGACCAGCGTGCCACGAGTTTGTTCTAATTCCCTGCCCTCTCCCGATGCCGTACCTTGGGTGAGCGGCGGACAACCGCTTGGCGTTACCTACGCTATCCCACAGCCCGGCAGCACGAGCGGAACCATTAAGGTATCCACCAGCGGGGGTACGGATAGCTATTACGCCCTACCGCGTTTCTATATCCAGAATATCGGGCCCGCCATAGGTAAGCAAGGCACCCTGTTTCGTATCACCTCACTAGGTTGGGGGGGTAACAAGAACGCTGTCGCGGTGATTCAAAGCACCTATCTGGTCAGCACCGCCGTGCAGGATCTGAGTAACTGATCCATGCCTATCTAGGACCTCGTCATGAAGAGCCTACATCCCACCATCCTGCATTCTTCCCTACTCGGCGTGATAAGTTCTGTCGCCCTGCTTGCGGGTCTCCATATCGCCCCCGCCAGAGCCGTAGTACCCAATGACCTGGTTCTGTCTCAAGCGCCGGCAGTCACCGCTTTCAAGGGCATTGCTCCCAATATTATCTTTATGCTCGACGATTCCGGGTCGATGCAGTTTGAGTTTCTCGGTAATCAGGGGTATCTCTATAAAACAACGCAAGGGATTCCGAATCTTACCTATGGGTTTCCGTTAGGGAGTTCCGAGCCGTACGGTAATCAGACCTATAGTGATTCTATTCCGGGTTTCGAGCCCAAAAACATTGATGGGGCGCAGTTTCGGAACTCATTCGTCAATCCCAACTATTACAATCCATCGGTCACCTATACCCCCTGGGCCTGTCCCGTGAGCTACCCGGAAAGCGCGGGCAATGCACCCGGTTATTTGCCACAGGTCGGTGGCTCTTGCCAGTGGAATGCCACCGTGAGCGAGTGGCTGTGGCCGAATGCCAAACCGGGCAAGGCCTATCTCTCACCCTACGTTACAAGTGCCGGATTTCGCTCGCTCAACGTCTGGAATGATTCCACTAATAGCAACAATAACACGGCAAACAATGGTTATATCGGGGATAATAACGACACCAATAACTTGCAGTGGAGAATAAATAGTGGCGGACACCGCTGGTGGTATGGCCCTTATCCAGCAGAATTGGAATTGAAACTAAATCGGATGGGGGGGGATTATCTCGTCGCTGACGCCTATGGTTTCTGGCCAGCTACCTACTTTACCTACGATGGCCCCCGTAGCGGACCATCCCAGAAGACCAACGTAGGGGGCATCGGTTATTACACTCGCATTCAGATTTGCCCGCAGGCAACGCTGAAAGTGGCGGCATCAAATGGAAATGGCGGCACAAAGAAGATAACGGGGTGCAACCAGCCGGCGGCGTTACCGGCGAATATCGGGAATAACAATCACTATCACACCTACATCGCTACCAATGGCCATTATACTGACCCGCAGGGCGGGCCCATTAGCTGCGGTACGGGTGCGAATGCCTGTTATGTGCATGTGAAAGGCGACGGCTCACTGATCGTACGTAGCTACACGCAGGAACTGCATAACTTCGCTAATTGGTACCAATACTACCGTTCGCATATTCTGCTGGCGCGCGCCGGTACCTCGCAGGCTTTCATGGGATTGCCCAACGGATTTCGGGTCGATTACAGCCTGCTGAACCACATGGCGACGCCTGGAAATTCACCGCAATACTCGGTCACCAGCGCGTTTGCCAGCAGGCAGCGCGGCGATTTTCTGCAGCGCTTGTTTCAGACACCGATCCCCGCTCAGGGAACGCCATCCCGTCTCGCTCTGAAAAATATGGGTAAATGGCTCAGCCAGTCACCGAACGCTAATCCACCATGGGGTACCAGCGTGGCGGAAAAGCAGGCCACGGGCAAGAATTATCTGAGTTGCCGGCAGAATTACCTGGTCTTCGTGACTGACGGCGGCTGGAACGGCGGCGGACCCCATGTCGGCAATGCCGACGGTACGCAGGGCCCGTCGATCACCGGGCCTGGTAAGACAAGCTATCAATACAGTCCCAGTCCGCCATTCACGGATAGTCACTCAAACACCTTTGCCGATGTGGCCTTTCACTATTGGGAGCATGACCTGCAATCGAGTATGAGCAACGATGTACCCACCAGCGGTAGTGATCCCGCGTTCTGGCAGCACCTGGTTACTTTCGATGTCGGTCTGGGCGTCGTGCCCACTTTGGTGACCAACTATCAACTCAAGCATCCGGGGGTAACCGTCCAACAGGCCCAGACCGCTGTCTATGCCCAACTACAGACAGGGACTACAGCCTGGCCCGATCCTTTCCCAACAAATGGAGGGAATAATCCTCAACTGATCGATGACCTCTGGCATGGGGGTGTAGACGGGCACGGAGGTTTTCTGAGTGCCTCCGACCCGACAGAGTTTGCTAAATCACTGCAGCGTACGCTGTTCAGTATTGTTAACCGCACCCAGTCCTCCAGCTCGGCTACGGTTAATACCCAGCAGGCCAGTGAAGTTAAGACCGATACGCAGGTCTATTTCTCTCTGTTCCATCCCCAGAACTGGTGGGGCCAGCTGACCGCCTATTCGTTCACCCATGACGCGCAGGGCTATCTGCAGATTGCCAACACCGCCAACTGGGACGGCTCCTGCGTGCTGACCGGGGGCGGGTGCCCGGCTATGGGCACCAATGCGCAGGGACAACCGGTGAAGACCATCACGGTGCAGTCACCGTCATCGCGTACGATCCTCAGTTGGAATGATAAGACCAGCCAGGGCATTGCCTTTACCTGGACGGCGCTCGCCCCCGCTCAACAAACCAGTCTGGGCACTTCGACGACGGGTCCACAGCGACTCGATTATATTCGTGGTGTGCGTACTCAAGAGCAATCGCAACCCGGAGGCACCCTGCGTATCCGCAGCAGTGTGCTCGGCGATATCGTCAATTCCAATCCGACCTGGGTCGGCCCACCTGTAGCAACCTACTCCAACACCTGGGCGGATGCAGAATATCCATCTAACCCGGAGCCTGAGAATGCGGGCAACGCGCAGACCTACAGTGCTTTCAAAAAAGCCGAAGCGACGCGCAACAATATCGTCTATGTCGGCAGCAATGACGGCATGGTTCATGGCTTTCAGGCCGGAGCCTATGACCGTAACGGCAAATATAATCAAGCTACCAACAATGGTAAGGAAGTCCTCGCTTTCGTACCTTCCGCTATTCTCAGCAACCTGAAAAACTATGCCAACCCCAACTACGCGCATCAGTATTTTGTCGATGCCACGCCGGGCAGCGGCGACCTGTTCTATCAAGGGGCTTGGCATACCTGGTTGGTCGGCGGGTTGGGAGCCGGAGGATCGGCCATCTATGCCCTAAACATCACCCATCCCAGCCAGTTCAGCCAAACCAATGCCTCCAGCCTGGTGGTGAAAGAGATCACTCCAAGCTCATTGAAGTGTGCCAACGCCGCCGCTTGTGGTGCTGACCTAGGCAACACCTTTGGCACCCCCATCATCCGCCGCTTCCATAACGGCGACTGGGGCATCGTTTTCGGCAACGGCTACAACTCGACGCTGGGTATCGCCGCCATTTATATTTCTCTGATCAACCCGACCACGGGGGCCTGGAGTACCTATCAGTTCTTGACTGGCTCTGGCCCAGCCAAGGATCCCACGGGTGCCAACCGCCCAGATGGTATCGCCTACGTCACCTCGGCCGATCTTGATGGGGATCATGTAGTGGACTATCTGTACGCAGGAGATCTGTTTGGCAATGTCTGGCGGTTTGATGTGACCCGCTCCAAACCGTCTGCTTGGCACGTATCGAAATATGGTGGTACCACGGCTACCCCACTGTACACGGCAGTCAATGCATCCGGAACTCCTCAACCCATTACCACCCGGGTACTGGTTATGTCACTGCCTGCCCAAGGCGGTGCTAAGCCACGGGTACTGGTCAGCTTCGGTACCGGTTCAAAGATACGGGTATCCGATCAGACACCGAACCTGACTGCGACCGGGGTGCAAACCATGTACGGCATCTGGGATTGGAACATGAGTAAGTGGGACACCGGCACTACGACAACCGGAGGGGTGAAGATTTCCGTCCCACTTCACCAGTATGCCCATCTCGGCGGCCCGCAGACAGTTATCCGCAGCAAGCTACAGAAACAGTCGGTGATCGGTTCATTCAGTGCAGGGGGTGGCGCCTACACTGGAGCCGGTACGGGCTATCGCACGCTCTCCAGCAAGCCGGTCTGCTGGAAGGACTCAACCACCTGCCCGGGTGGCCCCTCCTCCAACCAAAAGTACGGCTGGTACCTCGATTTGCTGAATAGCTCCACGACCTCCACTTATACCGGCGAAAGCGTGGTTTATAATCCGGTTCTGGCTCTGGGCACGATACAGGTCAATACTCGCATTCTGCCGAAGGGCATCGGCCTAACCTGCAACGCCACAGCCATGACTGGCTGGACCATGGTCTTCAACCCCCTGACCGGAGGCGCCTTGGAACAGTCGTTCTTCGGCAACGGCAGTCACCGGTTTGTTGAAATTAATAAGGGTATTGTCGGAGGCATCTCCACGGGGGCAACCGGTAGCCCGACCGTATTATCGGATGGCTCGAAGTACTACGACATCAATCAAAGCTCGAGTGCCTCGCCCACGCCACCGTTATTTATTAACCCGCCGATAGGTGGAAAAGGTAGGCGCGTGACCTGGATTGAATTGCGTTGAGGATCACCCTATGTTGCATCGTCACTTGCCGGATGCTTTGAGCCCATATCCAGAACTATGTAGAACCTCAACGGTGTCTACACAAAACCCTGACCCGAACGTATCCAGGTCATACCTGCCGGGATCGGGTTCGGAACCCCAATATTGGGGCCAGCGGTCACAGCATGCGGAGGTCGGTTTTACCTTGATTGAACTGATGATAGTGGTAGCGATTATTGCCGTCTTGGCGATGATCGCAATTCCAACCTATCAAAGCTATATTCTCAAATCACGCCGCACCGTGGCCGAAACATCACTGCTGGACCTGGCGGCGCGAGAAGAGAAGTTCTACTCCACCCATAACACCTACACCAACAAGCCGGCTGAATTGGGCTATATCTCATCAATCTTTCCATTATCGGTGCCAAGTAAGGCAGATAATTATTATCAACTTAATGTCACGACGGCTTCCACCACAACTTTCAGCGCCACCGCAACCCCGCAAGGTACCCAAACCAAGGATTCCTGTGCGACTTACTACCTCAATCAGCTGAGCGTACAGGGAAATACCGGCAACACCACTGCGTCTTATCGTTGCTGGCAATAGATCGCCAATACTGATAAGAGCAAGAGGTTTCCTGATTAGTGCCGAAGCTCAGCTGACATATCTAGCAAAGCCTTGTCGTGCAAAGGTTTCCGTCTTCAGTCAAGTACCTCATTGCGGCAGCCTTGGACAAGTCCACTGCGCCAGACGTGGCGCGGACCTCAAGTGATTCGCAGCTGAGGTTCGGCGCTAATCAGGAGAGGTTTTGGGGAATCAGCCACTCCGCCGCTTACTCGAAGGCGAGCCCATACCGTACTCAGAGTCTGCTCAGAAACTATCACGCATTGATATGATGAGCCCCCCCTGTGTCAGGGTAGTTATCGTGTTCATATAATCGTAGAAGAAGAGTAACGGGGGGCGGCAAGAGAGTGAGAAATGCCGCATTACGTGAAGCATTCAAAGCGCAAGTGGTAGGAAAGATGCTGGCTCCAAATGCGATGTCAGGAGCACAAGTTAACCGGGATACTGGGGTATGGGAACAGACCCTCTATAAATTGGCGGCATCGATTTCGTAATGAGGGCAAAGCGGAGCCTGCTGATCCCTCCTCTCCCGAGAACTGGAGCGGGAAGAACAAGCGGACGGGGGTGATTGAGGGCGCAAGCCTGAATGAGGAAGAACGGGCCGCGTACTGCCGTCGCAAAAGGCTTTACGTTGAGCAGGTGGCACGTTGGCGTGAGGCGGCCAGAGCCGGTACCTAGTGTCGTGCTTTATAAACGGTGAGCCATTTCATGCTGAGGTTGTTCAAGCAGTCCTCCGGCTTGGACAACCACCGAAAATTCCGTCATCCCGGGCCTAGACCCGGGATCCAGTAGGCGGTCGTGGTGACGAGATCGGTAGTCATAGGCAAGATCATCAAAAAAGAGCGGATGCCCGCTGCGTGGTCATGACTTGCTTCACTGGATTTCCGCCTGCGCGGGAATGACTACGGGCACCACCGAAAATTCCGTTATTCCGGGTTGCGGCGGATCCCCAAACACCGACGATACCGACTACAGAAAGAGGTCACCGGGTGCGGTGTATACCCCGGCCCGAACCCACTTTAAAAGCTCAACAAGACCGTTTATGGAAAGGCCGTCTGACCACTGTTTCCGTATCACATCGCCCAGACCCACACGACGCAGCAGAAAGAGGACCCGCTATAGCCTAAAAGCTCAAGACCCGAGCATCAGGCGCCGGGGGTCGACGGGCAGTCTCTTATGAAAATTATCCACGCAAAACAGTCTCTGGACAAAACGGTTCAAACAGCGTGAAGCACTACACTAGACGCTGCGACCGCGGTCTGCTGAGGAGGAGTTATTGTCAAAAGTGGTGTTTGGCCGGTTGCATCAAGCGGCGACCTGATCATCTGTTGTCACCTCGATGCCATCTTTGCCTTGGATTCCGCTTACCCCCTTTGCCAGGTCATCGAAACCGCGTAAGCGTCTGCAGGGTACCTCTATAAACCTACTACGCAGTTGGTTTGCTGTATTGCGTCCTCATCCACTTCTTGCCTATCTGCCTGCTATGTTTCGGAGATTCGCTCCGGGATACCTTACACTCGAACCACTCTCTACGGTTTTTTGAGGACCCCTCGGGGGTCAATAACTTTCCCAGAAGAAGATCTGATCGGGTGAGCCCTCGTAGAGGCCGAATACCGCCAGTGCGTAGGGATTTACAAGGGCTGAAGACTTCCAACCGTATTGGAGCCAGCTCGGGACTTTCGCAGTGACGGTAACGCTGCCAGTATTGCCCACACCGGGCGCCGACAGGCTCAGGTTGAAGACGCCGGCCGTCGGCGGTTGGATCAGAGTGGCTTGGGTTGCACCGGATACCAGATTACCCTGATAGTTGGCCAGCGACAGGGTAATCCCCGAAGTGCAAGCATCGTTCGTATTGGTAACAAAGCCGTTGCTGCTGCCCTGGTAATACTGGGCCTGCATCGGTACGGGAAGGGCCAGCAACTCCGAGCCATAGGTGTTTTTCAAGCGAATACGTCCGTAGCGCATCGCCACGCCGTCACTGAAGGAAATGGCGGAGAAAGCCACCGGGTCCGGGGTGCTTGTAACCCCGTCGAGATCCACGACCTGCTGCGACAAAGTAGGCGAGGCGTTGAACGGTGCCTCGGGGATCACAGGCCGCGTGTAGTCGAGTCCCGCCCCAGCACTAAAGGTCAGCGTCGCCATCCCCGCGGAAGGATTGGCGATCAGCGGGTTCGCCCCGTTTACCGTGAGGCCGGCGGTGTCGATCGGGTGGGTGCCGGCATCGGTATAGAGCGTGGCCGGCAAGCTCGAGTTGGCA
>VAOZ01077583.1_pt1 | contig 11409 bp, 8 predicted proteins | sample 3394041 | NCBI WGS metagenome assembly VAOZ01 (sample SAMN08290431, study PRJNA428436) | hydrothermal vent metagenome | isolation source: Deep-sea hydrothermal vent chimney | place: Indian Ocean: Southwest Indian Ridge
ATCAATAAGGTAATAATAAATGGACGGGATTATGCACAATGAAAGACCCCGTAGATTTTTTGGAAATGCTAATTAATGTTACTCTGACCCTAGTTATTCCTAATTTTCTAATGTTACCTAATTTTTTAATTGTTGGTGCACAGAAGTGTGGCACAACGTCACTACACGAATACCTACGGCAACATCCTCAGATATATTTACCTGATGGTAAGGAAACCAAATTCTTTGTGGATGATGAGAGATATAAGAAAGGTATATTGTGGTATGAAAAAGAGCATTTTGGTGCGGTTAGAAATGAAAAAGCGATTGGAGAAATAGATCCGGACTATATGTACTTCGAGCAAGCACTAGAAAGAATGGCTGTCGATCTCGATCTTCGATCGACAAAATTAATATTTGTGCTCCGTAACCCTGTCGACCGTGCATTCTCTCACTATCTTATGACGGTACGACGGGGGATAGAAACCTTGTCATTCGAAGAGGCTATTCGAGTAGAGCGCGAACGCATCACAAAAAATTATTATTCCAATATGCATTTCAGTTATAGCAGCAGAGGATTTTATTTACAGCAAATTCAGCGGTGCCTCATATATACTGGTAAAACAAACATGCTGTTTATACTGTCGGAAGATCTCAAAAAAAATACCATGGATGTTTTAACTACCTGCTACAATTTTCTGGATGTAGACGAGGGGGTTGTACCAGCAAATATTGGTGTTCAGCATCATATGGCTAAAGTGCCAAGAAGTAAGGAACTGCTTCAGCTTATTCTACGAGAAACATTTGCCAAGAAACTATTTCGTTTTATTCTACCATCAGGTGTGTTGAGAAAAAAACTTAGAGCAAAAATGTTAGAGCTAAACGAAGTGAAAGCACAGGGTATTGTACTTCAAGATGATATCAGAGAAGTGCTTTCAAACAAGTATAGTGAAGATAATGCTCAGTTATCTAAATTTATAGAACGCGATCTTTCACATTGGAATTACTGCCAGTCAGAGGCTCAAGATAATGCCGGGTAATAAGGCTTTTAAAGCAGTAGCAAAAGGTGGGGGAATAGGTTTTATTGGAATGGCATCTAGTGCGCTGCTTCAATTTATCGCCGGTATACTGGTGATTCGTTTATTAAGCAAGGATGAATTTGGCCTAATTTCTCTCGGTTATGTAATCGTTACAATATTATCTATGGTTTCTTCTTTGGGGCTGGTTAATGGTGTACCACGTTTTTTGGCAAAATGTCGTGCCATTGATAAAGACTATAATTATTCAAGTATAGCTGGCGCTGCCCTTTCTATTTCATTGATAGTCAGCATCGTTATATCTATTATGCTCATTGTAGGTGCCGAAAAATTGGCATCGTTATTGTCTAAACCAGATTTAGCCTATTTGGTTCGTGTGTTTTCAATGATGATTCCTGCTTTGGTTCTTATTATGATCCTTACAGCAATTTTTCGAGGAATAGGTAAGGTAAAGCCAAAAATAATATTTCAGGATATTACCTCTAACCTTCTGCGTCTGATTTTTGTAATGGCTATAGTCATTATTGGTCAGCATTATATCGGCGTTATATTTGCTTATGTTGCCTCAGCAATACTTACTGCTGCATTGTACTTTTCTTACGCGAGAAAGAAAATTTCGTTAAAGTTTACACTAAAAGCTACTGGCACAAAGAATCTACTGATATTTTCAGTTAATCTGTTGGGCTTAAGTCTTATTGCGTTACTCATGGACAAAGTAGCAGCATTAATGCTTGGCTATTTTCAGTCATCAGAACAGGTGGCACTATATAGTGTGCCTTTACGGCTGGCATTAATGCTACAAATACCACTACAGGCAATGTCTTTTCTATACTTACCTTTTGCTACAACCTTATATGAAAGTCACAAACATAACGAATTACAGAGTTTATATTTGAGAGTAACAAAATGGACGTGTTTTATAGCAATGCCTATATTTCTGGCATTTTTTATTATTCCAGAATTTATTGTAGTTTTATTATTTGGTGCTAAATACGTTGAATCAGCACCCGTTTTGCAAGTACTCGCCGCTGGCTTTTTTTTTAATACATTATTTGGTCTGAATGGACAAACGCTTATGTCCTTTGGTCGAACCAGAGAAATTATGATCGCAACTATATCAGGGCTTTGCCTGAATGTACTTTCAGGGATGCTTCTGATGCCAACTTTTGGTGCGCTTGGGGCAGCATTTTCAGTTGCGATAGGGTTGATCGTATCTAATTCGATTATGTCGGCATACCTGATGTTACGATATAGAATCTATCCTATTTCATGGTCGTATTTCAGGATGATATTACTTGCTTTTTCTCTTGCGGCAGGCCTGCATTTTGTTATGAATAATATGTTGGTTGGTATGGGATATTTTTGGTATGTATTGTTTTTGGCCCTATTATTTATAATTTGTCTAATTTCGCCTTTTTTGGCCAAAAGTGTTGATGACGAAGATATTGCTTTATTAGGAGCTATAGAAAATCGACTTTTTCATACAAGGAAACTTGTTACCCTATTTGATGTACATAGATCCTCTAACCACTAATATAAAAATATGAATGTCTATTTGCAATGGGATAAAGTTGTTAAGAGAATTAAGTCATTTTTCATGGTTTTAGACCTTAAACTTAAAGGGGCGAACATACCCTGGATGACACAGATTGAAGGGCGTATTGTGGCAGGCGCACTATTTAATCTGTCGGTTGGTGAGAATGTAAAGATTGGAAAAAATGTAGTAATTAATATAAAAAATGGAAATATTTTAATTGGTTCTAATTGTGTTATTGCAAGCTATACACGGCTGGATGTTATAGGCGGTAATATTGTACTTGGTAAAGGTGTGCTGTTAAATAGTCATAGTATCATTACTTCGTGGCAGAATGTGATAATAGGAAATGATACACTTATAGCACCGTTCTGTCATATTACCGACAGAGTTCATGGGGTCAGTAAAGCTATGCTGATAAAAGATCAGCAAGGAGAATCGCTTGCCATAAAGATTGGAGATGACGTATGGATTGCAAGTAGTTGTATTATTCTAAAAGGTGTTACTGTTGGACAAGGTGCCGTAGTGGGTGCTAATAGTGTAGTTAATAGGGATATTGATCCATTTTCAATTGTGGCTGGTTCCCCAGCACATAATATAGGTATGCGAGAATAAAATTAATTAAAAGTTTAATAATAAGATGATAGATAAGATGATAGATAAAAGTAAACGAATACTTAGAACGAAGGGTAAGAATAATTTAAATAATAATTGTAGTGTAAAAGATGAAACTATACAGAAAAAACTTCATAAATTTGATATTTTCCTACTACTTATTATCTTTGCTTGTGGGTTTCATCTTTTTAGTTTAACTGATTGGGCATGGAAACATGGTGTTTTTAATATCAGCGATGTGGGTCTATTTATAATTGTTATATCATTTATTTTTTTATTACTTAAGGGACTAATAAATAAGATTATTATTAATAGTTTTTCAATATTAATAATGTTTTTTATATTTATAGTACTAATTCAGGTGGTATTAGCCGCTTTTTTTTATGGTCAATCAATCTTAGATGGGCTCATAGCAATTAGGCACCAGTTTTACTATTTATCATTTTTTGTCTTTTTCGGCCTTCTGGATAATAAAAAGAAAATTTATCAGGCATTAAATGTTGTTACTGTATTAGCTATACTTCTGTCAGTAATGGGGCTGATAAATTATTTTATTACACCAATATATCATCATCAGTGGGCTGAAGGTCACGGCGAACGTTCTGGTGTCCTCAGGGCATATGTGGCAGGTATCGATATTATTAGCCTTGGTTTATTTTGGTCAATATTGCAGTGGGTTTATGATAAAAAATCACGTTTTAGTCATGCTGCCTCTGCAATACTTTTTCTACTAATGATTATAATTGTACAAACAAGGGGGAGAATAGTGGGTATTTTTGGTTCCATCATTTTTTTACTGGTATATAAAAAAAATTACAAAATTATGGCACAGATGGTTTTATTTATATTAATTATTGTTTTATTTACAGGCATATTCTCTAAGGAAAATATTTTGATAGATTCATTTGTTAGTACATATGATGAGATTTCAGAAGGCATGTCAGGAGGCAATCACAGTACATGGACGGCCAGGCTTGAGCAGTTAAATATGGAGTATAAAGTATTTATTAAACATCCATTGATAGGTAGTGGTGTATCAGCCTTACGAGTTGGTAATGATTCCGGTCTATCTAATAAAGAGTTTTTATATTTAGGCTCTATTAGTCGTAATGAGGACATGGGCTACACTAATTGGATAAAGTCCTATGGCCTGGCAGGATTAGTCTGGTTAATGCTATTTTATTACTTTCTCATTATTTATATGAAAAAGTCGGCCAATTTAAACAAAGGTAATAAACTGGAACCAGTGGTGTTTACTGTATCCGGTTATATTATATTCGTTATTATTTCTTTTATTACATTACCCCATTTCATGCGAACAGATCTAATATTGTTATTATGTTTTGTTCTTGCAATATTAGTTCGTACGTATCAATTTGGTCTTGAAATGAATAAAGAAGTGCAGGTGTAAATTGATATGACTCTACATAAACAGCTATCGATTGTAATTGTCAATTGGAATACCAGGGACTTGCTTCAATTATGTATTGATTCTATTTTGAATAATTTATCAAGCTATAATAACTATGAAATTATCATAGTTGATAATGGTTCAACTGATGATAGTGTTGTCATGGTTGAAACACTCTATCCTGAAGTAAATTTAATAAAAAATAGAAAAAATGTTGGTTTTGGTGCAGCAGTAAATAAGGCACAACTTTCATGCAATGGTGAGTATATTCTATTATTTAATAGTGATGCTAAGTTTCTTGATGATGGGATCAATGATTTAATTTTGATTCTTGATAATGATAACACTATTGGTGCAATCACTGGTCTAATGTATAACGAAGAAAATGTGCTTACGCCAGCGTATTATTCATTCCCTAAATACAGACAATTAATTAAATCATTTACATTAGATATCATAAAGAAAACTGGTAAAGGAGTCAGGGCAAAAGACAGAGGAATAAGTCATCTAATTAATGGGCATAAGGTTTATGATGTAGACTGGGTTAGTGGAGGCTACATGCTAATAAGGAAAGCTGCAATTGATGGGGACTCAATTTTTAATGAAAATATTTTCATGTATTTTGAGGATACACTTTTTTGTCGAAAGTTATGGAATATGGGATATAGAGTAACTTACTCCTCTGTAGCACCAGTAATTCATGCCCAGGGTAGTAGTGGGAAAAAAATTCGTAAGAAGACAGTAAGATATAGTTTGGAAAGTAGTCGATTGTATATTAGTGAGGCGTATGGTGAAGAATATCTTTCTAGTTATAATTTAATTCTCAGTTTATCGTGGCGAATATCCGTTGCTATTCTTTGGTTATTATCTGTATTAGGTATTAAAAAGGCTAGAGACAAAATCGAACTTTTAAATTATTTACTGGCTAATTAACTGTAACCTGGAGTAATACTAATCTAGCTATTTTTATTAATCATATGAATCGATTTATTGCAACAATAATTCTTATTTTTTGTGTTCTGTTTTCAGGCGTTTCAAATGCAGATTATGGTGATTGGGAAGCAAAAGTTATTGATATTAGTGGCTTGCCTGTTGTGCATTATATCAATAACAACTCTGTAAAAATGTACCATAATTTTATAAACTTTGATGCTAGTAATTTTGATGATTTAAATAAATGGGAAGGTATATCATCTATACACATTAAACAAGGTAAACTATATTTTAGAGTAAATAAAAGAGCAAAATTTATATGGGGTGATTTTAATCTAGATAAGCCTAAAAATAGTGAGCTGTTTATAGCAAAAAACTGGAGTGATCAAGCATGGCCATTTATAATTGAGATTAAAATTAAGCAATCTTTAAAAAAGTCAAGGTGGAAATTAGTAGCTGGATATCTAAAGCATGGACACCGTAGATTAATAAAATCGATTGTTTACATAAAAGGCACGAATGATCATATTGTCCAATTTAATATGGGAGCCGCTAAAAGAAACTATATTGGTTTTCGTTTAAGTACTGATACACCTCGAAATGATATTTCACTAGACTGGATAAAGATCCTAAGGCCATCAATAAAAAAAATATTTAGATATAAATTTAATGTTAAAGGAAAACCAATAGCTAATAATTTCTTATTTTCGGCAAATGGTAAAACAAAGGTATTTATTAATGGGGTAAAAATAGGAACATATGGGGGTAAACACCCATATAGCCGTATGCTGAATAGATATAAAAATATACGTCAGATTAAGCAAGGTGAAAATGAACTCTGTATAACCGTTGAGGGTTACAGTGCATATAGTAAGATAAATAATCCAGGGCGACAATTCTTTTTCCTCGAGGGTATGGTGATTGATAAACAAGGAAATATAGTCAAAATAAAAACTGATAAAACCTGGCAAGGTGCATACGGTAATAGAGGTTGCACAAAATCTGATATTAAGTTTAAAAAAGTAGTAATAATTGGAGATGTAAAAAATACCTGGCCAATATTAACTTCGATGAAACCATATGAACGCTTTGGTGACCGTCCATATCTTGGCAGAATAAGGTTAGGTTACAAATTTTCTAAGAATCCAATATTTTTAGAAGACAGAGATGTTATTATTAAATTTAATATACTTGGCAGGTATTTCAGAGGTAGTAAAAATCAGTTTATAAATTATCAATTGAAACCATGGACGGATGATAGAAGGGTTACAAACAGGACACTGATTAGTGGAAGATTATATGATTCTGATGATAGTATTAATTTTCATAAATTAAAATCTGGTGTTTATGAGCTATTTATAACTTATTACAAGAATGGTAAGAGTGTTGATGAGCGTAGGCAGGAATTAGTTGTTATAGGAAAAATAAAACAAAATAAGATAAAGGGTTTTTCTTATATTAAAGGTATGAAGTTAAGGAAAACGGATTATATAAAGTTCTCATCTCAATTAAAACGTAAAATATTGTGTGGTTATAAGAAAAATTCAAAATATTTGAACAAGTCATTTGATATTTACTCAACGATAACTAATTTATTAGAGCCTAATTTACAATCAACGGGTCTTGAATTATCGCCTATGCGTACAGGTTGGTGTTCCATTAAATTTAAAATTGGAAAATTATATAAACCACATCTTATAGAGGTTGAATATCCACAAAACAAACCAATAAATATGGTATTTGTTGTTTCAGAGAAAAGCAGATTTCCTAATATAAATAATATTGGTAAAGGAGGTGGAATTGTTCGTTTAAGTACAGGCATCTCCATTAAAGGTAATAGTGGACGGTCTATGAAGACTAGTCGCTTTATTTACTGGCCAAATAGAAAAAACGCAACCTTTACAGTGGTGAACTCTGGTCGTAATTTTATCGATAGAGGAGAGGTAAAGAGTATAACGGTATCCCAAATAACTAATGATTTACCTGCTTTTTCAATACCAATAACAGATAATAAAAACTCTTTCGTCGGTCCATTTGTAGAGAGAGTTGATCGCACAACACCCCGTTTATTTTATGGTGGTATTTTAGGTGCTAAATTTTCACACGAGCTGATGGGGTACGGTTACTTTAGTGGCTATTATAATGCATGGTATTCAACCATATCAAATCTTATTAAATATATGAAATTTTCTGGGCAGAATACATATTTTGCAGGTATTTATATGTATTATGGTGGGTGGTTTCCATCTAAATATTATCAGGGACAAGCTGAAACAGGAGTTAATTATTTTTCTGCAGGTTGGGAAAACAGCGCACTTGAGCTGATGGCTAGAATGTTTGAGGAAAATGGACTCAAACTTGTTTTGGGTGTACAGTTTATTGGTTCAAGAAATCTTTCAAAATTAGATAATTTGACCGATGCGCAGGTGCTTGATGGGAGTGAGTCAATACGATTTATAAATAAAAATGGCCGACAGGTACATGGCTTTCAGAACCAGGGTTATAATTTTCTAACAAAAAAAGTAAACAGTGAACTATTAGGCCTTGCAGGTGAAATAGGAAAAAAATTCGGTAAATATAAAGCAATCAAAGGTATAACTTGGATGAGAGAGCCCGAATTTCCACTGGCACCAATTGCCACACTTAAGAGGACACCTCTTGATATAGGCTATGGAGATTACACAATTTCTTTATATAAAAAACAAACTAATAGTTTGTTGCCAACTAGTCCTGCTTTTGAGAATAGATTTAATTATCGCTATCAATGGATAATGCATAATGAAAAGGATAAATGGATTCAATGGCGTTGCAAAAAGGTATATGAAACAGATAAAAAGATTCAAAACATACTGTCAAAGTATCGGAAAGACTGGAAAGTGTGGAAAATAGTGCCCAGGCCTGTGCCTGAATTAATAAAACAATGGGGTGATGGCGAAATAAATATGCTTAATGTGTATCGTTATTCAGGAATTGATCCAAAGCTTTATGAAAAAGACGATAAATTGAGTTTGATGTTCATTAATGATATTGGTGCGGGAAATAAATATAGGTTACGTCATCAATTAAGCTCGGTATCTGATACGGCAGAAAAATTTTATGATGATATGGAGAAAAATAAAATAGTAGAGAAGTTCTCAATGTTTGCACATATTGGTTTTATATTAGAAACAAGGATAAGAACAAAGAAAAAATGGCCCTGGCATCATTTAAATGTCGTAGGCTATTCAGTACCGTCAAAGGATGGTTTATATTCTAAATTTTTACAGTTCATTGTTGGAGGCAATCCCAGGGCGGTTGCTATTGGTTGGAGTGATGCGGGACATTTTGAAGGTAATGAACAAGATATACGTAGATATTGGCTTACCTCAAACACAAAATAAAGTATTGATGTATATTTTGGTTACAATATTACTAACGTGCTTATCCTATTATTTTCTATCAAGTTGGTTATTATTGTGAAAATACTACATGTTATATGGGATTTGGGACAAGGTGGAGCGCAAACGTATTTGTACCAGTTAATTAAAGAGTTGCTTAGAAGCAGGCCTGATTATTGTCAGGAAGTCTTTGTTTTATCATCACAGGGTTCATTGTCTAAAAAATTTAAACAGCTTGGCGTGTCTGTCCGGTATGCTGGAATGAGAAATGGTATAGATTTCCTTGCTGCCATAAAGGTTTACCATATATTATATAAATCGGGTGCGGATATAATACATTCACACTCAAATAATTTAATGTTTAATGCCCTTTTGTATCTTTTTAATAAGCCTAATATATATACCGAGCATGGTGGGGGCTTGCTAAGTAGAAGAGGAGGTGACCTTTTTATTTATAAATACATGAATCGACATATAACTAAATTTATCGCTATTTCAAGCTCAATGAACCTTTACATGATGGAGATTAACCCTGATCTCTCTGAACGTGTTGTTACTATACATAATGGTGTGAATATACAGGATATTGAGGCTATAGGATCAGTCTCGTCTGATGTCTTTAATGATGCTGTAATAAAACACAGTTATTATGTGGGAATTATAGGACGTTTAGTGGAACAGAAGGGAATTGATTTATTTATAAATGTTGCTAATAGAATAATAAAAGAAAGAGATGATGTCGCTTTTGTAATTGTTGGCGATGGTGAGTTACGAGAACGATTGCAAGCTATTGTATATGATATGCAAATAAATGAAAAAGTTTTTTTTACTGGTTATAGGCGTGATAGTATTTCATGGCTGAAATATTTTGATGTTTTTTTATTTACATCTAAGTTTGAACCTTTTGGTTTGGTTATTACAGAAGCTATGGCATCTGGAATACCCGTTGTTGCCGCAAATCGGAAAGGAGCAGTACCTGAAATAATTGATAATGGTATAACTGGATTAACTGTCGATGGTGATGACATCGAAAATTTGGCTAAAAGCGTGTGTTCTATACTGGATAATATTGAATTGAGAAACCGTTTAGTTTCAAGCGCCAAGACTAGCGTATCAAGACAATTTTCAATTGAAATCAATGCAAAAAAACTATCCTCACTTTATGACAATTTATAGATAATTCTAGATATTGTATATTATGACTTGAATTCAGATATGAATGAATTATCTCAAAACAATAGTTTATATAAAGGTGATGTTCTTTCTAGTCCGATTTTTTTTATAGGTATGCCAAGAAGTGGTACAACTGTCGTTTTTGAGGCCTTTGCCGCACATCCTCACCTAGGATGGGTATCCAATTATTCATCACGCTTCCCCAAATGGCCAGTGTTAAACTATATCATGAGGTTAACTGAAAATAACAGGTGGTCTATTCGAGGTAGTAAACGACAATATGGTAAAGTATCTTTAATTAATAAATTGCTGCCAAAGCCAAAAGAAGGTTACCCATTTTGGGAAATGTATTGTGGTAAAAATTTTCTTTGGGACTTTCATCTTGAGCCGCTGTTTGATGCTCAGGAAGAAAAAAAACTCCGCTCTGTTTTTGAAAAAACCTTGAAATATCAAGGTAAAACACGTCTTGCAACAAAGTTAACTGGCCCCCCTAGAATAAGTTACCTTCGTTCAATATTTCCCGATGCAGTATTTGTACATGTTGTGCGAGATGGTAGGGCAGTGGTGGATTCGCTGCTGAGAGTCGATTTTTGGAAAGAGAAAGGGGGGCTTGTTAGTCCATTCTGGAAGGTGTACTTCTCGAGTCAGATATCGATGAATGGGAAAGTTATGGGCGTTCAGCTCTAGCGTTAACTGCGATTGAGTGGCGTAATGTTGTTGCTGGCATTAGACAAGAGGCTGCCACACTGGAGCCTGGAAATTATTATGAGCTACGCTATGAAGACTTTATTGCTAAACCGGCGGATAGTATCGAGAATATTTATAGTCAATGTGAGCTTACTGATTTTGTCAGATATCAGGGCTACCATCAGATGAAAAACATGAACGAAAAATATAAAGAACGATCAAGAGATGATATCGATTGCATGCAGAAAATCATGGGGTCTTATCTTGTTAAATATGGTTATTTCGTGTAAATTTTTAGTGTACTGCTATTATTGGTTGATTAATAATGTAACGCATTATTAATATCACCTTAAAATTTCCACATTATTTCTTCGTTTGTTATTTATACCTATGAAGATATTTTTATTTTTTATGCTGCTGTTTCATACAATAAATCATATCTTTTTATTGTCATTGATTGTTAAGTTGGACTCTTAATCGGGGTATAAGGGGGGGGGTAATGTCAAATAACGTTTTTTATATTAACTCACTTGATGGGATTAGGGCAGTCGCGGTTATGTTAGTGTTTGTATCACATGCAGGTTTTCATGATTTGGTACCTGGTGGCTTTGGTGTGACGATATTTTTCTTTCTTAGTGGTTTTTTGATTACGACATTACTACG
>VAOZ01248136.1_pt1 | contig 11408 bp, 10 predicted proteins | sample 3394041 | NCBI WGS metagenome assembly VAOZ01 (sample SAMN08290431, study PRJNA428436) | hydrothermal vent metagenome | isolation source: Deep-sea hydrothermal vent chimney | place: Indian Ocean: Southwest Indian Ridge
AAAAGCTCATCCTCCAGAGCCTCCGATATATCGGATTGCGCCATTTCGCGTTTGTTTGAAATAATGAACACACGGTGTAGAAAACTCGCGATCAGGGGAGCGGAGTCAGCCCGCAATAGACGCCAGGCCGGATGATGGCGGCGCAAGGCGTCCAGCGCCTCGTAATTGAAAGCAGGTGAATCCCGGTCAGGCATGATGACTTCGTACAAAGGCCTCATCATGATTCATTCGCAAAAACTTCGACGCCATAATCTCTGGCGGCTTGCAGCAGTTTCGCATCCAGTGTTGCCAACCCGGCCCGCTTGCGTTCAGCAAGTTCCAGAGAGGCGGCATCATAGGCTGAAAGATCATATGCGATGGACAGCCGATAAACCCGCCCCATCATACCGGAACCCGATGCGACATCAGTCTGGATCGGCAAAGCGTCGTATAATTGCATCAGTCCAGACACATCGTTATCGCTGATGCGCTTTCTTCGCCTGGCTGTAGCCAGCACATTGCCAATTTCATGCCACCAGAGCGAAGGCACCCACACCTCGTCATCCGGCATCTGCAACAAAAATGCGTCCGCCACATACGATGCCTCATCGGGCAACCCCAGTGCTGCCGCTATTGAGCAATCCATCACCCAAAGTCTAATATTTTCGGCCTTCATCCACCATCTCCCGAATACCGCCGCAGCCGGTAATGCGCTGCCGAACCGCCCGAAAGCGAGCGAGCAAATCATGAACTTCGCAACCCTGACGATTCACGGGTTCCAGCCGTGCAACCGGCGATCCCCGCCGGGTAATCGTAAAACTTTGTCCTTCCTCCACTTCCCGAATCAGAGAAGATAGATGCGTTTTTGCATCAAAGGCTGAAACCTGCTTGCGCAATTCATCAGACATAAGAACTCCTGCTAGTTAACAAACTGGTTAAGTTTAGACTGGGCCTCAAGGCCGTGTCAATGGCATATCAATGCCATATCAATGGATTCTCAGGCATGGGTATGATAAGGAGACGTAAATACAGTTGAAACCACGGATAAACGAAGATGGGCGCGGATACGCAAGGTGAAGGTGCAAGCAGCGAAGGCAAGCTGGCATCGGTTCAAGCAGCGGATGCGCCAATTGACGGATCGCCGTCAGGGCATTTCTCTGGAAGCGATGATTGTGAAGCTGAATCGTTATTTGCAAGGCTGGATAGGTTACTATTGTTTATCGGAAACTTTGAATGACGCAGATGAAAATCGACGAACCTTGAACCCGGGAAAATTGTTCAACAATAATTTTCCGTAAAACTTCGTGCAGATTCTGGGATCAAGCACAATGATATTTCCAGTGTCACGTTCTGTTCGGATCAGGCGTCCAACCATCTGGGTTAAACGCATCGACGCCATGGGCAACATATAATCGTTAAACGAATGACCGCCGGATTTTCTGATCCAGTCCAGGCGGGCCTGTTCCATGGGTGTCGAGGGAACAGCGAAGGGTATTCGGGGGATGATCACTGTTGTGCAAAAATCACCGGGTAGATCAATGCCCTCGGCAAAAGATGCCAAGCCCAATATGATGCTTGTTTGACCTGCCTCAATGGTTTTTTTGTGCCTGGAAATCAGGTTTTTCCTGGGCATCGCTCCCTGCGCAAGGACAGCACCTGATATCGCATCGCCCACATCAAGGATCTCCCGAACACGCTGCATCTTTCGTGTACTGGTAAACAGCACAAGTACGCCCTTTGATCCTTTTTTCATCACGCCGGAAAGGATGTTCGCGGTCAATTGCTCATGCCCTTCATTATCCGGGTCGGTAGCATCGGCGGTGATGTAGACTGTGGAACGTTCGTAGCGAAAAGGAGAGGCAAAATGGTAGGTTCCCACCTCCCTGTCGGCCTGGCCTAATCCGGACTCTTGCAGAAATCGGCCAAAATTTCCCAATGCGCGCAGGGTCGCGGAATAGGCGATGGCAGCCTTGGCTTCACTCCATAAGAATTTATTCAGGTGCCCCGATGCAAATGTGGGAAATGCATTGAACTGATAATCCGAATTCCTGAGCGTTTCGATCCAGCGAGCTGTCGGTGGTGATGCGGGATCGTCTTCCTTCAGCAGCATGTCGGTGCAATTAAACAGGTTGCTTATTCGATGGTGAAAGAAGCCAACATTGGATTGAATCCTTTCCACCGCCACATTACCCATGCTGGTTTTTGCGTCATCCGTGGTACATGCCTTGAGAATCATGGCAGCGCCTTTCAGCAGCGGTTCAGATTGATGCGCCATAGCTTGCACGGACTCAACACATGATGCCGGCACAACATTAAATAACCATGCACCATCCTCAAACAGGGTTTCATTCTGCTCGATAGACGTTTGGAGTTCCTGTAGCGATTGTTTCAGATGATCAATCAACCCGCCGGACGAATGAATCAATTCTTTCGCTAAATCCGGAAGCCTGGGAACTTTCTGCATTCGGTTTAACAATTTCTGATAGCTGTCCAGCCATTCCCGTGATCCCTTCACATGGAAAACCGATCCAAAGTGTCGAACTGCGGTATCGGGCAAACGATGGGCTTCATCAAGCAGGTAAATCGTATCCTTCGGTTTGCAGGGGATGACAACGCCGCCACCAAGTGCCAGATCGGAAAGCAACAAATCGTGATTGACGACAATTACATCACATGTTCGCAAATGTCTGCGGGATTGGAAGTAAGGACAGCATTTATATAATGAACAACGCCTGCCGAGACATGCATGGCCGTCGATGGTGATGCGGGTCATAGTTCCTGGAGAGAAAGGCTTCGGGTACGCATCAATATCCCCGTCCCATAACTTGTTATTGAATGCCTGCTCTATTTCCTGAAGCTCGCGCTCATTGGTCGGCATGGAGGCAGTATCACTTCCGGATGGGAAACCCTGTTCACCAAACAATGTCAATGTCTGATGATCTGCTTTTATTCCGGGATTAAGAAGCTTTTTTGGACACATGTATCTTCCCCTGCCCTTGGCAAGCGCCGAGACAAAATCCTGATCAAGCATCTTGCACAGGGTAGGTAAATCATGGCCGATAATCTGTTCCTGAAGGGCGATGGTTCCAGTCGAGTACACGATGGGGGGCGCATCTTCATCATTGATCTTCCGGCGCATAAACAACGCGGCCATCAATCCGGCATAGCTTTTACCGATTCCCGTGCCTCCCTCGCATACACACAGACCGCCATCGCGAATGGTATCGACGATGATGGCAGTCATTTTCTCCTGATTCGTACGTCGGCAGAGGCCATGCCCGTACAGCTTTTCAAACCATGTATTCAAATCATTCCTTTATACCGCCCGCTTACCTCCCACGGCCTGGATTTCCTTGTATCTCATCAGCTTCAGGTTGTTGACATTGAGCAGCGTCCAACCTTTGGCCAGCACCATCTTATCCAACGAACGCGCCCAGCCGCCATAGCCTTCCATGCCAACGCTAACGGACAATGCGTGCCTGGTGGCCTGCTTCCTCGGCAATCCGTTGCGAACAAAGGCCCTGCGCAATCATCACGGCGATTTATGAATAGTTCAGGCTACATCAACGCCTGCCAGTAATGATTCCACCTAGATCCTGCAAGTGCCCGCACACACATAGCGCAACCCCTTGATTCATCTGGCATATTGAAAAAACACTCATCACCAATAAGCTGACAACCTGTTTTTTCAATACGCTATATAAACCAATGTCTTACACTCTGCATGCACGATCACTTGCAGGATCTGGGTTCCATATAAGACTCCTTGTGTAACAAGATCGTCATCCGAAGTCTCGTCTACAGCACGGAGCCATTATTCACGTATGAATCGGCATCATCCCGGAAGACTTGATCGGATGACACATGGATGGTGGGGCTGCATTTCGAAAGCTGAGCAGAACCTGTGACAGACCTGCCGATCCCAAGAACAACACCCCCGCCAAGATATTACCTTAGCAGGGATGCTTTGCCTTCGCCACTATGCAAAATCCGATGGTAAATTCCATTGATTTTGAGGCTGGTTCAAGGAAGACGTGGTCGATGGATATGGTTCAGGCGCGTATCCGTCAGACTCTTGAGGAAAGCAATCAGGTCGTATTTTTCTTTTCCGGTCAGGTGCAGAGGCACGATCAGATCAGACTGATGTGCATCCTTTGGATCGCCACCTCTGTTATAGTGTTCAATCACTTGCCTCAAGGTGGAAAATGCACCGTCATGCATGAAAAATACAAATGATGCCGAATTATATAATGATGGAGTTTTGAAAGCTCCCTTATCATCTGCATCATGGGTTACGGCATACCGGCCAACATCCTCTTTCAGTGGCCCCACCTGGGGTACGCCGATATTATGAAAATCATTGTCTGTCAGCAGTGGTGGCGTATGACATACAACGCATTTGGCTTTGTTCCTGAACAGCTTAAACCCCCGTTGTGCTGCCATGGAGATCGCCTTCTTATCACCATTCACATAACGCTGGAACGGCGCATGCCGGGCAATGAGTGTTCGCTCGTAGGAGGCAATGGCCCTGGCAATATTCTGTCGGGTGGCATCCTTGCCGAATGCCTTGTGAAATGCTTTTTTGTATGCAGGTACAGCATTGAGTTTCTTGACGATGCTCACAATATTTCCACCCATTTCACCGGGTGCCGAAATGGGTCCCATGTGACCGGGCAAGGCGCCCGTCTGCTCTTCAAGTGACGCCGCACGTCCATCCCAGAACAGAGACGTATAGTAGGCGGCATTAATCCATGATGGCGCCCAGCGGCCAAGCTCACCACTATGGCCAAAGGCGCGACGGGTATGTCCGCCGCCGCCGGCGAAGGGTAGATGACAACCGGCACAACTGATGGCGTTGTTTTTAGACAGACGCGTATCAAATGTCAGTTTGTGCCCGAGTTCGATTTTTGCCCTGGACTGTGCATTATCGGCGGGAATCGGAACGGGTGGAAGTTTCCAGCCGGACAAATCCTCGGCCCGGCCCTCGGTTGGAAGCATGAGGCCCACCAGTAAAAGCAGCGCGGATGCGAGTATCATACGGATAGCCCGCCGATACCTTAATGTGTTTATGTTGTTGTCCTTCATGTTGTTCTCCCTCTTCATTTTTTATCCGGCAATCACCGTCAGTAAATCGCGCTTATGTTCTTCCTCCTGAATGAGAATATCCTCAATGATGCGTCTAAGGCCATACTCACGAAGCTGTTCGGCCTGATAGATGCGCTCTTTGTATCGTGCTATGGCGTTGTCCTCGCCCTTAAGATCCTGCCGTAGCATATCCAGGCTTGCCGGTGATACGTCAATCCGTTCGACGTCCACCGTTGGAATTCCTCCGAAAAAGTCAATCTGCTCGGAGACCATAACGGCATGTTGCATTTCCTCCTGCGCGTGGATAAGTAGCTCTTTCTGAATGGATTCGTATTCGGGACCGGTAATGACCGATGCGTGCTGCACATATTGAATGGCTGCCGCATACTCCCACTCAAGATCCTTGTTTAGTTCAAGCATCAAATGTTTACGACCCTGTGTCATGATATGTTCCCGGAACGATGGATTTTATTCTCCGTGCCTGTCTTATCCTGTCGACATTATGGGCATTCCCGTGAATAAGGTAAAGTTTAATATTTGGAATACAACGATTAATTAAATAGAATGATGTTTTTGAATTGAATCCTTTCGGAGGTGCTGATGCCGACAGTCAAACAACTACGATTCCTCATCGCGCTTAATGAATCCCGGCATTTCGGCAAGGCGGCTTCGGCCTGCCACATATCACAATCAGCCTTCAGTATTGCCATCAAGGAATTGGAAATAAAACTCAAGGTACATTTGGTGGATCGCACGAACAGAAGCGTTATTTTTACCGATATCGGACACATTATTGTCGAACAGGCTCGCCTCTGCATTAATGATATTGCAGCATTGGTAAACATCGCGGCAAGCAGGCAGGAACCACTCAACGGACGCCTGGTTCTTGGTGTCATCCCCACGATCGCCCCTTTCCTTCTGCCATCCATCCTTCCGGAAATACGTAAACGATTCCCCAAACTGGAACTGTATTTGCGGGAAGACAAGACGCGCGTCATTCATAAACAATTACTCGCGGGAAAACTTGATCTCATTCTCGTTGCTCTCCCCTTTGATATGAAGAACGTGGTCAAGATGTCGTTATATGATGATCCATTCCTGTTTGCCTGTTGCCATGAAACGCACTGGCTGGATAGCAAGAGAGAGGATGTTCATATCAATACGTTACCCGAAGAAAGTATTTTATTGCTGGACGACGGACATTGCTTGCGGGATCATGCGCTTCAGGCATGCAAACTACATGACACGGATCAAATCAGTCGATTTGCCGCAACGAGTCTACAAACATTACTTCAAATGGTCGCAACAGACATTGGTGTCACGTTTATTCCAGCTATGGCAGAGTATTCCCTGATGCTGCAAGGTTCGAATATTGAACTGCATGTCATGCCTGAAGAAAGCTGTCGACAAATTGGTTTGGCCTGGCGCAAGGGCAGCAGTCGTGATACAGAGTTCGTCATGCTTGGCAAACTCTTGCAGAAAATGCATCAGCATGATCCTCTCGCAAAACGCTAGCCTGCATTATTCATAAATCGTCGTGCACGAGGTTTGCAAGAGGCTCATTGAATATACTGCATCGTATGGCCCCTTGCCGCAATCCGGATCCATTGCCAGCATGGCGAACGTGAACATCGTGACATGGAATGTGAACTCGATCAATGTACGCCTGCCGCATGTGTTGCGTTATCTGGACGAACACGCACCGGATATCCTGGCCTTGCAGGAAACCAAGCTGCCGGATGAACGGTTTCCACAAAGTGACATTGAGGCGGCGGGATACCGCGTTTGCTTCTCCGGGCAAAAAACCTACAACGGCGTCGCCATTCTGAGCCGCGTTGAACCAGCGGATATTATCGCAGGCATCCCGCACTTCGACGATCCGCAGCGCAGGATGCTGGCTGCCACCATGGATGGCGTACGCATCATTGATGTCTATGTCCCCAACGGACAGGAAGTGAACTCAAAAAAATACCACTATAAATTGCACTGGCTGACAGCCTTCAAAACATTCCTGCAACAGGAACTGGCCGCGCATGACAAACTGATTGTATTGGGCGACTTCAATATCACACCCTCGGACATGGACATTCATAACCCGAAGCGATGGCAAGGAAAAATCATGTGTTCCAATGCTGAACGGGAGCAATTTTACACATTTTTGCAGTTGGGGCTGACGGATACGGTGCGCAGTCTGTACCCCGAAGAAGGCATGTATTCATGGTGGGACTATCGCCTGAACGCCTTCCGGCGAGGCTGGGGTTTACGTATTGATCATGCGCTGGCGACACCGGCGATGAAACCGGTATCCGCCGGGGTGCACACCGATGAGCGGGGGGTTGAGCGCCCCAGCGATCACGCACCGGTGTGGGTCAAGTTTGCATGAAGCAGGCACAGACAACAATCGCCATTACCCCGCATGGGCGCGGCATGACCGACATCACGCAACCAGTTTCAGAATATCTGGCACAAACAGGCATCAGAACCGGAATGCTGCATCTGTTCGTTCAGCATACGAGCTGTTCGCTGCTCATTCAGGAAAATGCCGATCCCTCCGTACAATCCGATATGGAACGTTTTCTGTCTCGCCTGGTGCCGGACGGAGACCCGATCTTCCGGCACACCTCTGAAGGCCCGGACGACATGCCCGCCCACGTCCGGGCCGCGCTTACGGCCATATCGCTCAGCATTCCCGTTGAACGGGGCAAGCTGGCGCTGGGCATCTGGCAGGGCATCTACCTGTACGAGCACCGACGCCATCCATCCATACGGCGAGTTATGATCCATATCACCGGCACGTGATACATACATAAAACTCCCGTTCAAGCAGTTGGCGCAGATCCTCAACACCGCGTTTGTCCAGACTGGAAACGGGGAGAGGTGACAGTGAACCACCCAGGGCATCGGTCATTTCGCGTAACCGCTTACCACGGGCATTGCCGGAAAGTTTATCCGCTTTGGTTGCCACGGGTTGCCAGCGGAGGCCTTCTTTATTGAGCCATTCGATCAAATGCAGGTCTGAATCCTTGGGGCCGTGGCGGATGTCCAACAGCGTCAAAACCAGTTGCGGGCCAGCCTTGGACGTTAAATAGCGTTCAATAAGACTGAACCACCGAGCCTGTTCTTTTTTTGAAGCACGGGCGAAACCGTAACCCGGCAAATCCACCACCAGTAATCGTTCATCCACTGCGAACAGGTTCAACAGGCGGGTGCAGCCGGGTGCTTTAGATATTTTTACCAGACCCTTGCGGCCAAACAGGGTATTTAGCAGGCTGGATTTTCCCACATTGGAATGGCCGGCAATCGCGACCTGTGGCAACGCCATGGCCGGGAAGCGGCGCATATCGGCGACCGATTGCACAAAATGCGTGTTTTCCCAATGTATTGCGTCCGCCATCCTGGTCATAGCTGATGCGCGGCAAACCAGTTTTTGCCCTGTCCAATGTCCACAATAAGCGGGACATGCAGCTGCGTTACGGATTCCATCTCCTCACGCATGATGGCCGACACATCGCTAGCCATGGCCTCGGGACACTCCACGACCAGTTCATCATGCACCTGTAGAATCATGCGGGCTTCGGACATTTCTTTCGCCAGCCGGGCATGCAGGTGGATCATGGCAACCTTGATGATGTCCGCGGCCGAGCCTTGCAGAGGGGCATTGATGGCCGTACGCTCGGCTGACTTTCGGTGGAGCCCGTTTTTCGCGTTAATTTCAGGTACATAAACGCGGTGGCCAAGAAGGGTTTCAACATAACCCTGCGCTCTTGCGAGATCCAGCGTTTCCTCCATAAAACGACGCACCGCAGGGTATTGTGCAAAATAGGCATCGATAAAGGCCTGCGCCTCGCCGCGATTCACACTCAGTTGTTTGCTCAATCCAAAGGCGCTCATACCATAAAGGATCCCGAAGTTAATGATCTTGGCGCGGCGGCGCATGCTGCGGGTGACATCTTGCAATGCCACCTGATTTACGGCAGCGGCGGTCGCCGCATGAATATCCTCGCCATGGGCGAATGCATCACCTAGCACGTTATCGCCGGAAAAGTGCGCCATCAGCCGCAATTCGATCTGCGAATAATCCGCGGCGATCAGCAGGTTTCCATCCTCGGCGGTAAACGCCTTGCGAATCTCCTTCCCTTCTTCACTGCGGATCGGAATATTCTGCAAATTCGGATCGGATGAGGAGAGCCGTCCTGTGGTCGTCACGGCCTGATTATACGAGGTATGCACCCGGCCTGTTTCGGGATGAATCAGTTTTTGCAACGCATCGGTATAGGTGGATTTAAGCTTGGCCAGTTGTCGCACGTCAAGAATCAGGCGCGGAACTGCATGATCTTCAGGCAACTGTTCCAGCACCTCCTGGCCGGTGGCCCATTGCCCGGATTTGGTTTTTTTACCGCCGGGGATGGCCAGTGTTTCGAACAGCAGGACGCCCAGTTGTTTGGGAGACTGGATGTTGAAGGTGTGGCCGGCGGCCTGATGAATACGTCTTTCCAGTTCATCAATGCACTTGCCGAAACGCCCGGACAGTTCCGCCAGCTTGTCCGCATCCAGATGAGCGCCGACCCATTCCATATCCGCCAGCACGCGGGACAGGGGCAATTCAATGTCGTCATGGCGCTTGATGCGGCCGGCAAGTTTCTTGCGAAGATATTGCGTCAGGCGCAGGGCGACCTCGGCATCCTCAGCGGCATAGGGGAGCGCGGATGTGACCGGAACGTGAGAGAAACTGATTTGCCTGGCACCCTTACCCGCAACCTCCGCATACGAAATACAACGGTATCCGAGATATTTCAGCGCGACATGATCCATCTTCGCCGGCTGTCCCGGTTCATCCACATAAGCGAGCAACATAGCGTCATAGCGCATGCCCGCAAGCTCAATACCCGCCCGCCTGAGCACCTGAATATCATATTTCAGATTGTGACCACATTTGAGCGTATCCGGGTTTTCCAGGACAGGTTTCAAGGCGAACAGCACATCCGCGCCAGGTAGCTGTCGTGGCGTCTCGCCGAACAAATCGGCTGCCTGGTGGCCAACCGGCACATACCAGCCTTCACCCGGCCTGATGGCAAATGATAAGCCAACCAGTGCCGCATCATGACAGCAAAGGGACGTGGTTTCGGTATCCACGGCAATGAGCTTCGCGAATGTTAGCGCCGTAACCAGTCTGTTTAATGCCTCCGGCGTATCCACCAGAACGTCCGTACGTTCCGTTATCTGATCCGGCACGGTTTTGCCGTCGGAGGGTTCAGCGCCGAATTCCTCCCTCATTTGATGGAATTCCAGTTGTTCAAAGAGTCGGGCCAGCCTCTCCCTGTCTGGTGACTGCATCGCCAGTTCATCCAGTGTCGCGCCCACGGGCGTCTGTTCGTCCAGCGCCACCAGTCGGTATGAAAGGCGCGCATCCTCAACATGCCGTATCAGATTCTCACGCCGTTTATTCTGCTTGACTTCCGGCGCATGTTCCAGCACGCCCTCCAGATCACCATAGGTATTCAGCAGCTCCACGGCCGTTTTCGGGCCAATGCCGGGAACGCCGGGAATATTGTCGGACGTATCACCGGCCAACGCCAGCAGATCGTGGATCCTGTCGGGTGCCACGCCCCATTTGGCCTTCACTTCACCCGCGTCATATTCGATGCGTTTCATGGTATCGAGCATCCGGGTATGGTCTCCAACCAGTTGCATCAGATCCTTGTCGGTGGAAACGATGGTGACATTCCAGCCCCTGCATTCGGCCCGCCGCGCCAGCGTGGCAATCACATCATCGGCCTCATAACGGGCGACCTGAATCAGGGGCAGGTTGAACCCGCGGGTCACCTCGAATATATGTGGCCACTGCACGGCCAGATCCTCCGGCATCGGCGGTCGGTGCGCCTTATAATCAGCATACATATCATGGCGAAATGTCCCTCCCCGGGGGTCGAAGGCGACGGCGGCATGCGTGGGTTGAAGTTCCTTGAAAATGCTGCGTAACATCCGCGCATAGCCGAAGGTCGCATTGGTCGGTTCGCCTTTTGAATTCGATAATTGCCGGATGGCATGAAAGGCGCGAAACACATAATTGGGGCCATCGATGAGAACGAGGTGGGGCATGGCGGGAGGATGCCGTGCCTGGGCCTTGGCCGCAATCGGAGATTGACGCGCGAAACAAAACAGGTAGTGAAGTGGACCCCATTGCAAGGACAGCTTTCCGGGTGATTTAAGATGTGTTCATCCTGTTGTTTTTTATCGCAATTCTGTCCTGAAACCTGTTGGTCCTTGTATCTTCGCATCACCCTTACACAGTAGGGGAAGATGCGCGGAGCCGGGGGCCGACAGGTTTCCTGAACAGGTCTTTG
>VAOZ01058256.1_pt1 | contig 11397 bp, 12 predicted proteins | sample 3394041 | NCBI WGS metagenome assembly VAOZ01 (sample SAMN08290431, study PRJNA428436) | hydrothermal vent metagenome | isolation source: Deep-sea hydrothermal vent chimney | place: Indian Ocean: Southwest Indian Ridge
GATCGAACTGAATGTGCGTCAGGTCCTGGGAGGGCAAGGAACCACCTACATCCACGAGCAGATGAAAGTCGGCGACCGGGTTCAACTCACCGGTCCGTATGGCCGTTTTTTCGTGCGCAAGTCAGCCAACGTCCCGATGCTGTTCATGGCGGGAGGATCAGGCCTTTCCAGTCCCCGCTCGATGATCCTAGACCTGCTACACAGTGGCTGCGAGTTACCCATCACGCTGGTGTATGGCCAGCGCAACGCCGCCGAACTTTACTACGACGCCGAGTTTCGAAAACTAGCCCGGCAACATACGAATTTCATCTACGTCCCAGCGTTTTCCGAGTCGGGTGGCGACGTACGAGTCGATGTCGGGCGGGGCTTTGTGCACGAGGCGGCTAAGGAGCATTACCAGAATGATTTTTCCGGGCGCAAGGCCTATCTGTGCGGTCCGCCGATCATGATCGATGCCTGCATCACGACGCTTATGCAAGGGCGCTTGTTCGAGCGCGACATCTATTTCGAAAAGTTCATCTCTGCGGCAGATGCGCAGCAGGTGCGCAGTCCATTGTTCAAGAAGATCTGAACATGGACCGGGCTGACAGCAAGTTTCAGGTGATCATCCGGCAGACAGGCGAATGCTTCACCTGTTCGCCCACGGAGTCCCTGTTGACCGGTATGACCCGGCTGGGGCGCCGGGGTATCCCGGTTGGCTGTCAGAACGGGGGCTGCGGCGTGTGCAAGGTGCGCCTTCTACGCGGAACCGTGCACAACCTTGGGCCCATCAGCAGGTTCCATGTCAGTGCCGCGGAAGAGCAAGCCGGATTCAGCCTTGCCTGCCGCGTGGCTCCGCAATGCGAGCTCGAACTGGAAGTAGTAGGGAAGTTGCAAAAACCATTTTTCAAAGGGTTCGCTGCATGCCAGTTGAACCATGTTCTTACTAGATGACCACGAGGAGATCAATCATGGGCGTTATGCGAATCGGACATGCCAGCCTACGCGTGATGGATATGACAGCAGCTGTCAAGCACTACGAAAACGTAATCGGCATGAAGAAGACTATGGAAGACAAGCATGGCAATGTCTATTTGAAGTGCTGGGACGAGTGGGATAAGTACTCTCTCATTCTCACGACATCAGATCAGGCGGGGCTCAATCATTTGGCTTACAAGGTCGAGTACGACGAAGACCTTGATGCGCTGCAGAAGCGAGTGGAGGCATATGGCATCAAGACGGAAATACTGCCTGAAGGTACCTTGCCCTCGACCGGGCGCATGCTCAAGTTCAACCTCCCGAGCACGCACGAAATTCGGCTGTATGCGATGAAAGAGTATGCGGGTACCGAAGTAGGTACCACCAATCCGGACCCCTGGCCCGACAATCTCAAGGGTGCTGGGGCTCACTGGCTCGACCATTGCCTGTTGATATGCGAACTTAATTCGGAGACGGGCGTGAACCGTGTGGAAGAGAACACCAAGTTCATGAAGGAGTGCCTGGATTTCTATCTCGCCGAACAGGTCACCGTGGGTCCAGACGGTGCGATTCAGGCTGCTACATGGATGTTTCGTGCCACCAAACCGCATGACATTGCCTTTGTCGGAGGGCAGAGAAACGGCCTGCATCACATTGCCTATTTTCTGGACACATGGGACGACATACTCAAGTCCGCCGATGTTATGGCCAAGACTAAGACCAAAATCGATGTCACACCAACCCGCCACGGCATCACGCGCGGTCAGACGATCTACTTCTTTGATCCTAGCGGCAACCGCAACGAAACCTTTGCCGGTCTGGGTTATCTGGCACAGCCGGATCGTCCGGTTACGACCTGGACCGAAGATCATCTCGGTTCTGGGATCTTCTATCACACGGGAGAGCTGGTGCAGTCGTTCACTGAAGTTTATACCTGATGCCCAATAGCGAGGTGGCTTGACATGTCTGGATCACCCGTTCAGCACAATCTAAGCGTACCGGTTCGGGTTGTCGACTGGTCTGCAGCGAACCAGATTGTCGTGGGCACTGTACGCCATGCGCAACAGATCGGCATCCGGGTCAACGTCGCGGTGGTAGATGCATTGGGAAGCCTCATGGCTTTTTTGCGCATGCCCGGTACGCCACTGCATTCGATCGACATTGCTATCGACAAAGCATACACCGCAGCAAGTTTTGGTTTGCCAACGAGCCGTTGGAACGAGGTACTTCAGAGTCATTCCGATGCGGTCCGGGAGGGTTTGGTGCTGCGCCCTCGTTTCGTTGCCTTTGGCGGTGGTCTACCTATTGTAGAAGGCGAATATCGGATAGGCGGCGTGGGTGTGTCTGGAGGCAGTGAGTTAGAAGACGAGCAATGCGCACAAGCTGGCTTGAGCACCACGTTGTTAGCTCGTGCTGACAGTGCTGTCTCTAGTTGATCAGCATCAAAAGTCGAGGGAAGAACTTCAACATACCAATCAGGGCACACCATCATGCCAATTTCAAAATCTGAAACACTAGAGCGTGTTGAACAGTCCGTTACTGTCAACCACATCAAGAACTTTATCAACGGTCGATTTGAGCCTGGAGTACGTTGGTTTGACAAGCGTTCGCCGCTGGATAATCGCGTCATCGCCCAAGTGGCCGAAGCTGGGCGTGAGCAGGTCGACGCAGCGGTGCGCGCCGCACAAGCCGCTTTGTGCGGCCCATGGGGTAAGCTCACCGTAGCTCAGCGCGTGGACTTGCTTTATGCGGTGGCCGACGGTATCAACTGCCGCTTCGACGATTTCCTTAACGCCGAAGTCGAAGACACCGGCAAGCCCATGAGCCTAGCGCGCCATATCGACATTCCCCGCGGCGCAGCCAACTTCAAGATCTTCGCCGATGTGGTGAAGAACGCCCCTACCGAGTTCTTCGAAATGTCCACTCCTGATGGGTTCCGTGCCATCAACTATGCCATGCGCCGCCCAGTGGGCGTGGTGGGCGTCATCTGTCCCTGGAATTTGCCATTGCTACTCATGACCTGGAAGGTCGGTTCGGCACTGGCCTGCGGAAACACCGTAGTAGTCAAGCCCTCCGAAGAAACTCCTCAGACTGCGGCGTTGCTCGGCGAAGTGATGAATGCCGCTGGCGTGCCCCCCGGGGTATACAACGTCTTGCACGGTTTCGGTCCCGATTCAACCGGGGAGTTCCTCACCACCCACAAGGGCGTCAACGCCATCACCTTCACCGGCGAAACCCGCACCGGTGCGGCCATTATGAAAGCCGCCGCTGACGGCGCTCGCCCCGTAAGCCTGGAGATGGGCGGCAAGAACGCGGCGATCGTGTTTGCCGACTGCGATTTCGACGCAGCCATCGACGGCACATTGCGCTCGTGTTTCGCCAACTGCGGGCAGGTTTGCCTGGGTACCGAGCGCGTATATGTTGAACGACCCATTTTCGAGCATTTCGTCACCGCGCTGAAAAAAGGTGCGGAGGGCATGAAACTTGGCCACCCCGAAGACGCCGAAACCAGCATGGGTCCGCTTATCAGCCAGGAACACCGCAACAAGGTGCTCTCCTATTACAAAAAGGCTGCCGAGCTGGGAGCCACCGTCGTCACCGGGGGCGGGGTACCCGATATGCCCGGCGAGCTAAAGAACGGTGCCTGGGTTCAGCCCACGATTTGGACTGGCCTGTCCGATGACAGCGTCATTGTGCGCGAAGAAATCTTCGGGCCTTGTGCGTTGGTCATGCCTTTCGACAGCGAAGAAGAGGTCATTGCTCGTTCCAATAATAACGACTACGGCTTGGCCACTGCCATTTGGACCACCAATCTCTCCCGCGCGCACCGCGTGGCCGCAGCTATCGAGGTCGGCATCGCGTGGATCAACTCCTGGTTCCTACGCGATCTGCGCACCCCCTTCGGCGGCACCAAGCAATCCGGTATCGGCCGCGAGGGCGGCGTGCATTCGTTGGAGTTTTACACTGAACTCAAGAACGTCTGCGTGAAGCTGTGACAGGAGATTGCCGATGAATGCCCCCTCAAATCCCGAAATCGCCCACAATATCGTTGTCGCAGGCACCTGCATCAACTATCACGACTTGGGACAGTGCAATCCTGAGCTGCTGATCCACGGCTCTGGTCCCGGCGTGTTCGCCTGGGCCAACTGGTGTCTGGTCATACCCGTGCTGGCCGAACAAGTCCGCGTGATTGCGCCCAACATGATCGGCTTCGTCTTCTACACCGACTACCCTGTTGGTCAGCAGTACACGATGGACAACTGGGTCGCGCAGCCTGTGGGGCTGCTTGATGCCCTGGGCATCTACAAAGCCGATCTAGTAGGTAACTCCTTTGGTGGCGGTCTGGCGCTGGCACTGTCCATCCGCCATCCTCGGCGCGCGCGCCGACTCGTACTCATGGGCAGCGTGGGCGTGCACTTCCCCATCACCACGGGTCTCAACGCGGTGTGGGGCTACACGCCGTCGCTGGAGAACATGCGCAAGCTGCTTGACATCTTTTCTTTGCCTTCGACCGCAGCCTGGTCAACGACAAGCTCGCCCGCTTGCGCTTTGAGACCAGCATCCGTCCTGGCTTCCAGATATCGTTTGCGGCCATTTTCCCGGCGCCGTACCAACGCTGGATCGATGCCATGGTCAGCAAGGAAGACGCAATCCGTGCGCTGCCGCACCAGACCTTCGTCGTGCACGGTCAGGAGGATAAGGTGATTCCGCTATCCGATGCCCTGACCCCGGCCAACCTCATTTTCCGCTCCCAGCTCCATGTCTTTGGCCAGTGCGGACATTGGCCCAGGATTGAGCACACCGGGCACTTTGCTCAACTCGTCGGCAATTTCCTGGCTAAAACTCAGGTCGACGCATCTCATTCTCTCCAGAGCTAAAGACCCATGCAATCTTCCGACATCACACGGCTCGGCGACGAGCTCTACGCTGCTCTCACCGGTTGCGCCACTCTCGATCCTCTGAGTACTCGTCACCCTGACATCACCATCGACGACGCCTACCACGTGCAGCAACGCATGGTGCAGCGCCGGCTCGATGCTGGCGAGAGCGTTGTGGGCAAAAAGATCGGCGTCACCTCCAAGGCCGTGATGGACATGCTCGGCGTGTACCAGCCGGACTTCGGCTACCTACTCTCCGGTATGGTTTATGGCGAAGGCCAGAGTATTTCCTTGAATACACTGATCCAGCCCAAAGCCGAAGGCGAGATTGCCTTCATCCTCAAAAAAGACCTGCTCGGTCCTGGGGTGACCAATACCGAGGTGATCGCTGCTACCGAATGCGTCATGCCGTGCTTCGAGATCGTGGACTCGCGCATTCGCGATTGGAAAATCAAAATTAAGGACACCGTGGCCGACAACGCCTCGTGTGGCGTGTTCGTGCTTGGGGATCGTGCGGCGAGCCCACGCGCGGTGGATCTGTCCACATGCGGCATGGTGCTTGAGAAAAACGGCGAAATCATCGGCACGGGTGCCGGCGCGGCTGCACTGGGCTCACCGGTCAACGCCGTGACCTGGCTGGCCAACACCCTGGGGCGGCTGGGCATTCCCCTGAAAGCCGGCGAGGTCATTCTCTCCGGTGCCCTAGCCGCGATGGCGACGATCCAGACCGGAGATGATTTTCACGTATCCATCGGTGGTATCGGCTCTTGCTCGGTTCGGTTTGCCTAAAAGGGTGAAGCCATGGATCTTCAACTAACCGGCAAGAACGCATTGATCACCAGATCGACAGCAGGTACCGGTCTGGCGATTGCCAAAGCGCCGGCCGCCGAAGGCGCGCATGCCATTGCCAACGGACGTAGTGCCTCAAGTATTGATACCGCTCTGGCGCGTCTGCGTAACGAACTCGGCAACAAAGCCCGACTTAGCGGCTTTGCCGCCGACCTGTCTAGCGCCGATGGCTGTACTTCGATGCTGACTGCACACCCCGAGGTGGACCTCCTGGTCAACAACCTTGGCAACTTTGAGCCTAGAACATTCGAGTCCATTGGCGACAAGGACTGGTTACGCTTTTTCGATACCAATGTCATGAGTGGCGTACGCCTATCTCGTCATCATCTGCCGCGTATGAAAGCGCGCAACTGGGGACACATCGTCTTCATCTCCAGTGAATCGGGTTTGTGCCCACCGGCTGAGATGGTGCACTATGGAATGAGTAAGACGGCGCAACTGGCTGTCGCCCGTGGTATGGCCGAGACAACCACAGGAACCGGCGTGACCGTCAACAGCGTTCTTCCCGGTCCCACACGCACCGAGGGCGTCGAAGCATTCTTCGCACAGCTTGCAGCCAAGCAGGGGCAGAGTGCACAAGCCTTCCTCGACCAATTCTTCGCTCATGCCCGTCCGACTTCGATTCTCAAACGCCTGATCGAACTGACCGAAATTGCCGCAGTTGCCGCAGTTGTCGCCTTTGTCTGCAGTCCGCTGGCCGCGGCCATCAACGGAACGGCCGTGCGCGCCGAAGGAGGCGTCGTGCGCTGTATCGGTTGAGTCGCCGCGCAATCTCCCCCTGTCACTCACCTCTTAGAGGAATTTTCATGAACAGCAAAAAAATCCGCTGTGCCTTGATCGGCCCGGGCAACATAGGTACAGATCTATTGGCCAAGCTCATGCGTAGTACCGTGCTGGAACCGATTTGGATGGTTGGCATCGATCCAGCCTCCGACGGTCTCAAGAGAGCTCACGATCTAGGCCTGAATACTACTGCCGAGGGCGTTGACGGGCTTCTGTCGCACGTCAAGGCCGACAACATCCAGATCGCCTTCGATGCTACCAGCGCCTATGTGCACAAGGCCAACTCCGACAAGCTCACCGCCCTGGGCGTGATGATGATCGACTTGACGCCCGCAGCTATTGGCCCGTACTGCGTGCCACCGGTGAATCTCAAAGAGCATATCGGCAAACGCGAGATGAACGTCAACATGGTTACCTGCGGCGGACAAGCCACAATTCCCGTGGTGGCTGCCGTTAGCCGCGTACAGCCTGTGGATTACGCCGAGATCGTCGCCACCGTGTCGTCCAAGTCCGCCGGCCCCGGCACGCGCAAGAACATCGACGAATTCACCCGCACCACCTCGGCCGCCGTGGCTAGGGTCGGCGGGGCCAAGCAGGGCAAGGCCATCATCATTATCAACCCGGCTGATCCGCCTTTGATGATGCGCGATACCGTGCATTGCCTGACTGCCGCCGAGCCCGACCAAACCAAAATCACTGAATCCATCCAGACCATGGTCACAGAGGTTCAGAAGTACGTTCCAGGCTACCGCATCGTCAACGGCCCGGTGTTCGACGGCAATCGTGTCTCAGTTTACCTCGAAGTCGAAGGCCTGGGCGACTACCTGCCCAAGTACGCCGGCAACCTCGACATCATGACCGCGGCCGCTGCCCGCACCGCCGAGATGTTCGCCGAGGAGCTGCTGGCCGGACGCATTCAGCTCGCCCCCGTCGAACCCGTTGCTGCTTGAAGGCACGCCCCAATTCCAAGCCCCTACAGGACAACACCATGAACCTCAAAGGCAAGAAGATCACCGTCCACGACATGACCTTGCGCGACGGCATGCACCCCAAGCGTCATCAGATAACCTTGGAGCAGATGCGCAGCATCGCCAAGGGACTGGACGACGCAGGCGTGCCGCTGATCGAAGTCACCCACGGCGATGGCTTAGGCGGAAGCTCGGTGAACTATGGCTTTCCGGCGCACAGCGACGAGGAGTACCTGTGCGCAGTTATTCCCCTGCTCAAACGCGCCAAGGTCTCGGCCCTGCTGTTGCCGGGCATCGGTACAGTCGATCACCTCAAGATGGCGTATGAGCTAGGCGTACATACCATCCGCGTGGCCACCCATTGTACCGAGGCCGACGTGTCCGAGCAGCACATTACCCTGGCGCGCAAGCTGGACATGGATACCGTCGGCTTCCTGATGATGAGCCACATGAACAGTCCGGAAGGTCTGGTCAAGCAGGCCAAGCTGATGGAAGGCTACGGTGCCAATTGCGTCTATATCACCGACTCGGCCGGCTACATGTTGCCCGACGACGTGCGCGCACGGGTGACGGCCGTGCGCGAAGCGCTCAAGCCCGAGACCGAACTAGGCTTCCACTGCCATCACAACCTTGCCTTGGGTGTGGCCAACCCCTTGGTCGCGATGGAGTGTGGTGCCAATCGTATCGACGCGGCCTGTGCCGGCCTCGGTGCAGGCGCGGGTAACACGCCGATGGAAGTGTTCATCGCCGTGTGCGACCGCATGGGCATCGAGACCGGCGTGGACGTCTGGAAAATCCAGGACGTGGCTGAAGACTTGGTCGTGCCGATCATGGACTTCCCGATCCGCATCGACCGCGACGCGCTCACCCTCGGGTACGCCGGGGTGTACGGCTCCTTCCTGCTGTTCGCCAAGCGCGCAGAGCAGAAATACGGCGTGCCGGCACGCGACATCCTGGTTGAACTCGGCCGCCGGGGCATGGTCGGTGGGCAAGAGGACATGATCGAAGATACCGCGATGAATTTAGTAAAACAGCGCCGGCAGGCCCAAAAGGTCCCCGCATGAAGCCGCCATACGACGCCATCGACGAACTAGCCCAGCATCTAGATACCTGTGCGTCGCAGGCGCGAGATACGCTGAAGATCACCGAGGGTCATCCCGACATGGAGTGGGACGATGCCTATGCTATCCAGGATGCCATGCGCCAGCTACAGCTCGCTCGCGGGGCGCGTCTGGTGGGGTATAAAGCTGGGCTGACCTCACGCGCCAAGATGCGCCAGATGAAGGTAGACACACCCATATTCGGCTACCTACTCGACACCTGTGCCATCGCCGATGGTGGCACATGTAAAGTTGCCGAGCTCATCCACCCCAAGGTCGAGCCCGAAATTGCCTTTGTCACCAAGGCCGAACTCGAGGGTCCCGGGTGCCATATTGGCACGGTGCTTGCCGCCACCGACTTCGTCATCCCCGGCATCGAAGTGATCGACAGCCGCTATCGCGACTTCAAGTTCGACCTCAAAAGCGTCGTCGCCGACAACACCTCGGCAGCACGCTTCGTCGTCGGCGGTCAGCCCATGGGGGTGCAAGGTGTCGATTTACGCACCGTCGGCATCGTGCTGGAAAAAAACGGCGAACCTGTCGCGTTCGGAGCTAGCGCCGCTGTGCTGGGTCATCCGGCTGCCGCCGTGGCCATGCTGGCCAACCATCTCGCTGCGCGTGGTGAGTCGATACCCGCTGGCAGCCTGATCCTCTCCGGCGGCATCACCGAGGCGGTGGCCGTCAAAGCTGGCGACAACGTGACCCTGCGTGTGCAGGGCATGGGCTCAACTAGCCTGCGCTTCATTTAAAGGAGATATCAATGCCCATAGCCCATCTTTACATCATGGAAGGCCGAGATACCGAAAAGAAGGAATGCCTGATCGCCGAAGTCAGCGAAGCCATTCACCGCGCCATCGACGCACCAATGGAGTCTATTCGCGTGCTTATCATCGAAATGCCCACGCAACACTTCGGCATCGCCGGGCAAAGTGTGAAAAAACGGAGGAGGTAAGTAATCCTCATCATTTTTTAGAGTGCAAACGCCCCGGGAATGCGGAAACAAAGTACCTCGGACTTTCTGACGAAAAACCTTTATGGCGCGGCCGCTGCGCTTGATGCGGTAATTTCTAACGAGGAGACTGAAAATGTCTTTACTGAATAGTATGTACTGGTATGACCTGCTACGACAACGCGAGACGGCCAAACATACTCGCTTGGCTTCATTTAGAAACTTAACGGTTGCCAGCGAAGTCCACGGCCGAAATGACGGGGCTCAAAAGCATTGCCAGCCGTCCACACACTGGAACGAGAATCACATGAAGAAAAGTTTTGTAAAGCAATGCAAGTGGGTGCTTTGCGCCGCAGCACTTGTCGGCGTGTCTGCGTTTTCTACAGCACAAGCCGGCAATCTCGAACCGGCCGGTATCAACCTGGGGTTCACCAGCTTTCTAGACGGCTTTGGCCCCACCAAACCGGACTTTACCTATCAGGGGTATCTCAATTATTCGCAGTACAACCACATCGAGAATAACGCTGGCAACCAGGTTCCCAATTTTGTCAACCCCAAGATCGATGCGACGGTGTTTCTGAACCAGTTGATCTACACGACCAACGTTACGTTCTTTAATGGCAAGGCGCATCTATCCTGGGATGCGTTGGTGCCGCTGGTGCACTTCAATACCAGCACTGGCGCTGGTTCGACGCCAATGCTCAGCGCCAACAATGGCATAGGTGACCTGACCTTTGGTCCTTTCATTCAATTCGATCCCGTGATTCGCGGCGGGCGGCCAGTGTTTTCGCAGCGCTTCGAACTGGACTTTATCGCTCCCACCGGACATTACAGCACGTCGGCACTGATTAACCCGAGCAGCAACTTCTGGTCGATCAACCCTTATTGGGCGGTCACTGTGCTACCGACACCCAAGACCGAAATCAGCTGGCGTCTGCACTATCTTTATAACTTTTCCAATAATAACCCAGGGTTGCCGCAAACGCGCAGCGACAAGGCCGGACAGGCCGGCTGGGTTAATTTCACCGCGTCCTACGCGGTAAAGCCAAATCTAAACATTGGCATCAATGGGTACTACTTCAAACAGTTCACCAACGATGCCTACAGTTCCAGCATCCCCAACATCGGGCAGCTCACCGGCGATACCGGCAAGGCAATGGTTTTTGCCATCGGTCCGGGCGCGGCGTGGAAGCCTGATGCCAAGAATTTCTGGTTTCTCGACTTGTACGATCAGGTGGAGGCCAAGAATCGGACTCGCGGCATTCAGCTGAACTTGCGTTGGCTCCACGCGTTCTGACGCCTGTCTATTTGACCGCAGGGTTCAAAGCCACAACTCTCAAGAAACAAACAGGATGAAGCCCGTTTTTATGCGGTCTCCGGTGGTGTGCTGAGCTGGAAGCCGAGCGCAGCGGCACGGCGTTCGAGTGACGCGATACTGCGTTGCCGCCGCTGTTCTTCGTAATGCTGCTGGCCTTGGGCGACGAACTGCTCACCGCGGGTGATCATGAAGTACACCATACGCGCGAGTTTGTGCGCGACGGCGGTATTCGCCCGCGGTTGTCCATGCGTGCGCACAGCCTGCGATAGAACGCGCCCAGGGCCGCCTCTGAGTTATAACCGAATCTGGTGTTTGAGGGGTTGGAAAAAAAGCGGCGTATCGGGTTGATTTGTAGTTGCGAGACAAACAAACAACCTGAGGAGATACACCACTATGAGTAAGAATAACGTTGTTGAGCTGGCAGGTCGAGATAAGATGATCGACCCCCTGACGGAATTACTGAGGACCGGCGCGCAGCAGTTGATCTACCGGGCCTGCGTGGACTCGCGCACCCCATCCTCAATGGCCAGGAAATGCTTCTCCCCCCGCGTGTTCACGCCGATCACCACCAGGGCACACAACTTGTCCTGCTCGC
>VAOZ01219407.1_pt1 | contig 11397 bp, 19 predicted proteins | sample 3394041 | NCBI WGS metagenome assembly VAOZ01 (sample SAMN08290431, study PRJNA428436) | hydrothermal vent metagenome | isolation source: Deep-sea hydrothermal vent chimney | place: Indian Ocean: Southwest Indian Ridge
CACTCTTTTCTGGCAAAGGCTCTTACCTTCTTATCTCCCTCAATTTTGAAGTACCTCTTCATGGCTCTTGCTATCCACACGTCCACAGGAAAGGCTTCAAGTAAAGCGCACCTTTCCAAGGTGCAACGCACCCCTCCGCCCCTTCGGGGCGTCGGAGTGCTTAGGTAGGTAGGAAGGTATTATTGTTCAGACTTTTTTTGCGTGGCGGTCTAAGCTATATCTTCGGGGGTGGATATGTCTCTCTCTCTGATGTAGCGAGAGAGATTTGAGCAATACTACCGAGATTGTTGATAGCGATAGACCGACCTTTAAGAATAAGAAGTTTTTTGCGCAACTGCCACGACTTGAGAGTTTTTAAGTTTGGATTGGAATCCTCCATAGCAAGCATCCAAGCGAGTCTTTGATGTTCTGCATTTAAAGCCAAATCTATAAAATCAGGATTTTGCTCTGCAAGGTCCTTTGTAAGGAGACCTTGAATTTTGAGTTTTTCCAAGTCATTTTCTAATAGAGCCATAATTTTACACCTCGTAATTTTTAAAAGCTTTGCTTAATTCCTCAGACCAAAAAGAAGGTAGAGAATTAAAAAATATCCCTGAGTAAAAGGGAGAAATAACATAAGATAACTCCTTCGGGTTGTAGCCCTTCTGAACATATGTATCGAATACAGACATAATCGCATCTATATAAACAGCAAGTTCTTCACGTTCGAACATACGAGAAAGCTCATCATAGCGTTTGAAAAAAAGTATATTTTGACCAAATCTAAAGGCATCTTTATTAAATAATGCAGTTGTCTGGACAGTATAGAACATAAGAATATCCTTATGTCCTGAGATAGCCAGACGTTTTGAATTTTCAACAGCCTCTTTTGTTGTAGCCTTTTTGGCGTGAGTATCATCACTGAGAAGAGAGTCATCTCTGAAGACAATAGAACCGTTATCAATATCTGAAAAAGAAGAAGAAATATCAGTCCACTGAGGGAGAAATTTAAGGACCTCTTCAGGAAAATTATATAGGATGATAGGGCGGGAGGGATTTGTGGCGTGTATGAGTTCTAAGAGACGCATCACGAGAGCAGTCTTACCTGCTCTACGATTGGCGAAAACAGGACAGGAGTAAGAACCATATGAGAGTTCATGCAGGAGCTCCGCAAAAGCAGAGTAGGGAGCTTTCATTGTTCACCATCTCCATCATTACGAGAAGCTATGTCAAGACGTTCTTTCAATATCTGTGCGATTGCGTCAGGTTCGAGCATGTCATTTTCAATATTCTTATAGTGCTGCTCGAAGATTTTACCCTGGTCTCTCAATAAGAGAGCTTCACGATTAGCCATGAGCTCAGCGTGTTCAGAGTAGAGATCAACGAGCCAGTCCTTGAGCTGTCTGAAAGCGTTTTTCTGTTTGAAGAACTCAAGGTTTGAAAGTTCGGAAAACCAGGGGTTAGTGATTGTTTTTTCTTCGAAATCAATATCATCTGCGACAATGAGAGACTGACCGCTGAGAGTGTTAAACTCAACACGATTACCACCTTTTAATTTGAAATCCGAGAACTTCTTCTCTGGAATGTTAAAAATAGCGATTTTCTCAGAGTCTTCAATATCTTCTGAGAAATGTAAGACAAAAACGAGACGAGACGGAACCTTAAGAATCATGTCGAAAAAGACGTAGGTCAAAGGCAGAGCAAGGAAGAAGCCTAGAAATACGTAGAAACTGAATATACGATAAGCAAGATAGAGAACCACACCGATAGCGATAAGCTTGAAAACATACTTAAGAATAAGTTTCAAATCCTGATAAGCACGAGACTGGGTAGTCTCTTTGACTTCATATTTCCCCGATGATGACTCAGCAGGATCACGAGCACGAGCATTAGGAAGGAGACGCATTTTAAACCACCTCGTCGATAGCATTTTCTTTCTGGTGCTTCCTAATCACGTAAGCAGCCAACATTGCGAGTAAAGACCCGATAAAAACAGCTATGAAAATTTGAGCCTTTTGTTTCAGGTACTCGTAGGAAGTGATTGAAACCTTCCCCTGGCTTTTCGCAAGAGCGGATTTTGTAATTGCTTTATGTAGCAATTTGATATTATAGAAAGTGTAGATGTCTGTACCGATTGTTACTCTGATTTCTTTCACATAGTAGGCAGTATTCAGGTCTACTAAGCGAAGAGCAGAAAACTTTGAGATTGTCCCAGAGTAAGTCGTGAAGTTGCCGGTACCTGTACGGTCAATCGCTATAGTATAAGGAGTATCAGGGTGAAGAGCGTACATGTAGAATCTGAGATACGTGTATGAGATAGCGTTATTTTTTCTGTCAAGAGCGAGGTCGACAGCGGAATCTTTGTTACGAGTTATGATATGAAGAGCAGTGTAGGTATTAAGGTTAGTAGTTGTGTCAGTAGAGTTAATTGTGTGGATAGTAGTGGTGTTTGTGGTGTTAGCAGTTGGTGCGTGAGTAGTAGGTGCGTGAGGGTGAGACAGGTTTTGAAGGTAGGGTAGAATATAAGACAGACTAATGTTTCGTTCATGTGCATATCGCGAAACATTAATAGAAACATTGTGTAACTGAGCGTAACTAACCGTATCAACGAAGTGTTGTTCATTAGGCGTTAGCTGAACAGCCGAAACAGTTGAACATAGAAATATTAAAAAAATAGAAAAGAGGAGTAGTTGTTTTCTCATTTTATCACCCCTTATTTAAAAATTCCTTTTCCCAGCGATTTTAAGCTGAAAACTCCCATTATCATCGTCAATAGCGTACTGACATAATGTCCGAAGCTATGACCGAAAATACTTATTCCGACATTGCCAGATACGAAATTCTGAAGCAGATGCGTCTGAGTTCCTACAAAAATTGAAAGGGCAAGGAAAATCCATTTTTTAGAAAGATTTACCATCCTTACCACCTACCAATTATTGATGAGAGTTGCAGCATCTGAAACATAAGTACCAACCGTAGACGCAACAGAAGATACAACAGAAGATATACCAGAGCTAGCACCAGAACCCTCAACAAAATTTATCGATGAGCTCACTGCAGAACCAATTGTACTGCCAATATTAGAGATACTGACACCAGAACCAGAAACAGGGTCGTAGTTCGCTATCGTACCACCTGTATGAGAATCCATATCGGCATGTACGGCAGAGAGAGACGTACCAGAATTGCCGAGAGCGGAAATTACACTACTCTTGAGAGTGCTTGCCCCTACATTGCTACCGTAATTTACAGAACCGGAACCCGCAGAAGTGCCGTAATTTAGCCAGTATGTCGGACTGTCATATCCAGAACTGCTGCTGCTACTTCCCCCCGAACTACCACTTAACGCAGAAGTAACCGGTTTTGTCCAAATACTCTGACTTTCAGCTTTTCTCTGAGGGTAAGTGAGGGGTGGATTGATACGCGGACCGTGAGGGTTGTTCAAATCGACTGTCACAGGTCTCCAAACAAAATCTCCAACCGTAGGCGGAGAGGACATGAGACCGAAACTATCGCCAAGAGAAGCATTACCGCCAGCCATAGAAGCTGCGTGAGCACCGAAGAAAAAAGCGTTGAGCAGACCAATAAGGTCAAGCTGATTGACGTAGGAAGTTGCAGAAGGTATATGATGACTGAGCCAATGGAGAGGTAGTTTAGCGATAATTCCCCAGTCCCAAAATGCAGCGATGAAATGCAGACCGTATGAGAAAGCAGCGATAGGAAGGAATAAGATAACATACAGAACAGTATGAACCAGAAAGTAGAACAGGTTGAAGAAGAAAAATACAAAGCTTAAGCTGAAATTAATAACGTAATTTAACAGACCTGTAAAGTAGCCGAAGCCGAGCAAAGCTGCGGGAGTGAGGATTAAGAAAGCGAGGACAGGGTAATTACCTCTCTTATATGCTCCTTTTATTCTGACACTATAACGAGCTACAATATTAGCTCCAAAATTCACACCGAAAAAGACAGCACGAGAAGCCAAATTTGAAATAGCAGAAAAGATAAAACCGAACATTCAGACCACCTCCGAAAATTGAAAAGGAAAAGAGAGAAGAGGAGAGGACATCTACCTCACCGCTGCTTTTCCGCGTGTCAGAGTCAAATTGCTTAGCAGTACGAGGGCGAGAAGAGCCAGACTGGCAAGGAAGAACAAAGCGTATGTATTATGCTCGTGAAACGCAGAGTTCCAAACAATAGAAGTAAAATCGGTTTTGATATCTGCTATGTAGCCGGTTACAGAGCCGAGAATACCTGAGACGCCGAGACCCTTCATTGAAGTGTGGTCAGTTAAAGCGTAGATACTTGCTCCGGCAATCGACAACAGAAGAAATAATACCTGCATGTTTATCGCCTCCTTTTATAGTCCTTTTTATAAGTTCCTTTTTTAGCTGTACGCTTAACCTCACTGTAATTGCTATTCGGATCGTATACCCTACCCTCGAAAGAAACCAACTTCTTACGCTTGTGGTCAGGTTTTCTGTGATAGTCGCCTTTGTCATCTCTGCGATGATGGTCGTCCTTGCGGTCTTTGTGATGTTCGTCTTTAGGCTTGTGGTCAGATTTCTTATAGTCGGATTTCTTGAAGCCTTTTACCTTATCCTCTTTTTTACGCTCGAAACTGCGGATATTGATAAACGGAGTAGCGAAGATTGCAGCGATGAAAGCTATCAGACCGGCAATGCCAAAGTAGACGTTCTGCCAGTTGTGGAACACCCCGCCCTTCGCAGGACCTATCAGTTGTAAGCCCATAAGAACAGAATCGCCAGAAACTACAGAGCCATGTGTAGAGATATGAAGCGACAGAGGAGCAGAGGAATGTGAAGAAGAAGCACCAGTCAAAAGACTAAGCTGTGACAGGTTAAAAGTAAACCAAGTTCCGTTAGCAGAGACGTTGACCTGCTTGTCGAAATAAACTAGTGGAAGCCCACTATAAGTTTGAAGCCAAATGTTTAAAGGACCGGCTTTACCATCGTTGAAATACACCTTAACCTGAGAAATTCCAGCATTTTTTAAGTCAGTTGCCGTGAAGGGAAATGTAACTATAAAAAAAGGTGCATTGTCAAACTGAACAGAAGCAGGACCAATAGGAGCAGACGAATTTTGAGAAACCAGCAAAAATATTTTGTTGTCTGAAGTAAAAGTAAACGATTGTACCCAATTACGCGTTGAAGAGTTAGGATCAACATAACGTAGAAAGATATTAGAAACGTCAGAAGTATAGTTAGCAGAGCCGATATGAACAGTGCCGTTACTTGCCGAACTGCCGTAGATAGTGTCTGCGGCTGTTATGTTGCCGTCTAAAACAATTGTGTTCTGCTGGGGCAAATGGCTGTTAATGCCACCTACGAGGGAAGCTCCCAGCGTGGGCGCCAGGATGATGAATCCAAGAGCCAGAATTGCAGCAAACATCGACCTTTTACGCCGTTTTGCGATGCTGTGCCTGATACGCCAGACACTTTCATGTTTTTTGTATTCATGTCTTTCATATGGAATTTTATCAACCTCCAAGTAGAATTTTAATTTTGGAGTATATAAGCGACCACAAAACTCAAACAACTCAAACAACTCAAAAATCGGGGGAAGAAAAAAGCGGGTTTTCAATAGCACGAAGCTTATAGATGATTTTAGAGGAAAGAGGGATTACAATAAGACAGAGCATTTTACTTTGACCGTTGACGTTGAGTCCAAAACTAACCGATTTCGAGACAGTGTAATCAAGATTATTACGAATATAAGTTCGGAAAAGTAGCGGATCACCAGGGAACTCTGCTATAAGTTCGTAAGCTTTCCTTTTAGCGAGTTCGATTTTGACAGGGGAGTAGAAAAGCTCAACTTTTCGCTCTACAACAAGGCAGGGACGAGACGACTTGAAGCCGAGAATGTTCATATCACAACCTCAAAGTATATACGTCATAGATAATCCTGAGATTATGCAAAGTAATATTATAGCGGTAGATAATAAAAAGAAGAACGAAAACAGATAAGAGAGAAAGAAGATAACGTAGTTTCATTTTCAGCACCTCTGAGCCGGTTCATGTGTTCGCAAAAGGACACAGAGAGAATGAGCCAATAAAGTAAGATAATGCAAGTGAGGTATGAAGTCTTTCTCACCAGCGCGGTAAGGACCGTAAATCGCAGTATCGATGCCGACGAAAGCGGGGACATCAGACAAAAATTGGACGCGGACAAGACGAAGGCAGGGCTTCTGAGGCAAATGAGCAGTACAGGTTTTATCTTCATTATAACCGCAAGAGAGAACGTAGCAGGTGATATAACCGTCCATTTTAAGACCTCCTCTTCTTGTCCTTCTCACAAGCCTTGAGCTTTCCCCTAAAATGCTTCTTTTTAGAAGGGCGGATGTCATGAGCTTTCATGCCGTCAGGAAGTCCAAGACGCTTTGCTCGTAATTTATCGTAAGCGTCAGAGATTTCATCAGAGAAAAATTCCTGTGTCATTTTACAACCTCCAAAAATAGGAAAAAAAGAAAGGACTACTTGAGACCTTTCTCTTTCATCTCCTCGCCAAAGCTGATTAGTGCCTTACCTATCGCTATGAGAGCTTCTCCGTCAAAGGGATAGGAGGGCTTCTTACTGTCAGTGTACCTGCCGTACTCGTCGAGAAGAGCAATGTTGGCGTAGACCATAGGCGGATAGCCACTATCGACCTTCTGCAAGGCTTTTATATGTACCTTGAGGTCGCTCCCCTCTTTGTAGTCATAGTACTTGTCAAGAGGGACGTTCCACCTGACTCTTACCTGTTGTGCCTGAGCCTCCATAGCTTAAGCCTCCTTGATAGAAATACCAGCAGCCTTAGCCTCACTCTTGATTTTCTCAAGATTGGCTTTCATCTCATCTCTGGCGTTCTTGACAGCCTCAAGCAGAAACTTTCCAATGTTTTCTGCAAAAACAAGATTATCGGGAAGAACAAGCTGAAGGTTCTCAGCCCTGCCGGTTTCAAAGTTCTTCGTCCTGTAGGGCTTTGACTTTCCATGTATGTCCTTTTCCGTTATCAACAAACGGAGCGTCTTAGGGCTGTCGGGATTGTTAGCGTTGTAGCCCTTGTAGAACATCAGACCGAGTCTGTGTCCGTTTACCTCTGCCACATCTTCCTTACTATATTCCTCTTCCATTTTCCAGTCGATATTTACGCCGTTGCCGGCGTTTCGGTTGTTTGCCATTCGTTCAATACCTCCTTATCGTTTTCGGATACAAATGTAATCTCCCCAATGCGACCAGTCCCTTTGTGCCTGAGTAGTGCGAGAGTTTCGGGAAGACCAGTATTGAAGAAATTACCGTAAATGTCCAGGGGAGGACCCAGAAGAAGTTGTCTATAACGTAAAGCTTCTTCAGATGATATTTGAAATAAATAAGAAAGAGGAGTTTTACAAACAGAGCATTTTTTAATGCCCTTTTCACCTAGCTTGAAATGTCCCCTAAATGTGCCGAAAGTGTTGAACAAGCGTAAACTCTTTGTCTCATGTAAAAAGCGAGCGTAACTTTTAGCATCACCGAGATTAGGAGGCTTGACAGAATATTTCATACACTCGTAGAGAGCGGGAACAGAAGCCTTGACCTGCCGAATGTCAACGATTTTTGAGTCGCCGGTTATGGATTTCCATATCTTAGAAATTCGATAAACTGAAATATAATCAGAGTCTATAATGGCGTGAACGTGAAGGTTCCAGTCCCTACCTTTTGAGATAGGTATTTTCTCACCGGTTTTCTTTTTGTCGTACAGATAACCTTCACGAGGGCGTTTTGTCTCGATAGTATACAGACCACCGCGGACTTTCTTTTTGATGAAAGGATGTTTAAAGAATTGTGAAACGCAGGACTGTAAACGAGTATAAGAAGCTTTAGAATAATCAGAATCCTTTATGTTTTTAAGAGTTAAGGTTAATAATGAAGCAGAACGACGACCATGAGGATTACACGGTAGCCTTTCGAGAAATTCGACGTTCTGAGCTATGAGCCTATTGAGCTTTTTATTACCACACTCGGGGCAGATGCGACTTTCACACTTTGAGCCCGAAATTTCTATTGAGTTGCAGGAAGGGCACTGATGAAGATAATAAGAAGTGCCACAGGAGTTAAGACGAGTAGAAAGAGAATATTCATGAAGTGTATTGAGTTCCTTAGAAATCTGTTCTCGTGAAACTCCAAAAATTTCAGTTTCAGTCAGTTAAAACACCCCCAGGGGGTAGGGATGTACACAGCCTAAGTATAGGAGGGTAAAATTTGGAAAATACCGATTTTGTGTTATGGCGACTGTGTACATAGATATATTATAGAATAGCACTCATATATATACTTTACTACTTGCAAGCTTGCAAGCTTGTAAGAATACATGATTGCAAGTTATATAAAATAAAGTAAGAGAGATAGAATAATGAGAAGAGTAACAGATTTAGACGAAATAGAATCTATAGCAAGAGGGATTGGAGCATCTGCCAGAGTTGAAATAATCAAATTTTTACAAAAAGAGAGAAGTCCCAAGACACTAACCCAGATAGCAAACCACCTAAAAGACAGATGGTCATTTGTTACGCTTCAGAACCATTGCAGGATTTTAGCTGAAGAAAATATCGTTGAGATGAAGAAAGTAAAAGGGCGATATGAAGTTAAGCTATTGAAAATACCAAGCATATTTATCGAAGAAATTAAGAAGAGGTAAAAACATGGGGTTATTTGATGGAATAAAAGGGGTAATAAAAGACAAAGTCGACAAACTCAGCACAGGATTAAAAGAAGAGATAATAAAATCTATAAAAGAAGAAATAGGAAATGGCAACATATCTAAGAAGGAAGCACTCAACGAATTTAAGAAGGGTGAAACATTTGAAAAATATGTAAAATCTAAATTTTCAAAAAAGTATTTCTCGCTTGAATATCAAACCCCTTCATTTGAAGATAATAAAGCATGGTTTATAAATGCATCAAAAAGACCAGACTTTACATTTAGATACAGACCAAAAGAGATATATTTTTCAGTTGAATGTAAATATAGAAGTAGTTTATACAAAGGAAAGTATAATTGGGCAAAAAAGAAGCAAATAGACAGATACAAACAATTCATGAAAGAAGAAGGACACGAAGTTTTTATCGTCATGGGTTTTGGTGGAGAACCAAACAACCCTGAAAAGATATACAGCGTTCCTCTAAAAGACATAAAATATGTTGGGCTATACCCTTCATTTTTAGAGACGTATGAGAAAGATACAGAGAAATTCTTTTTCTTAGACACAAATAAAATAGTGTTGAAGTAAAGAAATTATATACTTTCAGACAGAATACCCATAAGTTTCTTTCTATCTTCAAAAGGAAGAAGTAATGCCATATCTTCTAAGAATTTATACCCTACAACTGACGGCATAGTCATCTCCAGAGTATCAAGAATGAAATGGTAATCACCGTTGACTGTTTTAAGAGCAATATGGTCTAACCATACACGAGAGTTTACTTCAGTAATGTTTGTTTTACCAGCACCAGAGATGATTGATATAAGCACAACATTATTTTTTTTTAATGTTTTCATAGTATAATGTGGAAGTCACACAATAAAAAGAATGGGGTAGAGCATCGGAAAAGTGAAAAGTCCAAAAAATGTTAACTCACGTGTTAACTTTATGTTGTCCCAGGAACGGGTTTTGCTTTCACCAGTGTTAACCTTTTTTACATAAGAATACAAGCTCAGCAGTTCATCGGATAAAATGCTAAGCATTTGTATCCTAATGCTTCAATCACATCTGAATCAATTGATATGAGAAAGTTGTAAAAGCCAGAGCAGGTATGTTAAGATATTTTACAATAAGTTTTACATTTGTGGAGTTTATCAGTAGTAGTAATGAGTAAAAAGGAGTAGGAGTTAATAAAATGGAAGTAGAATGTAAACGATGTGGACATAAATGGAACTACAAAGGGCAAGGATTTTATGCGACTTGTCCCAGGTGTAAAACAAGTATAAAAGTAAGAGAGATACCGCCAAGAAGGCAAGATTAGGAGGTTAAAAAATGGAATTAGAAGAACAGCCAAACCGTGAAAGTATGGCCGCCCTTCAAGTAAGAGGGCAAGGAGTAACGTCAGAAGAGCTTATTAAGACTCTTCCAGCAGACCTGGTAATAAAATTACTGGAACAAGCATTAGAGAAGGGTTCAGGGACTTCAGGGATTACGAGGATTACGATAGAAGACCTCATAGAGAAGCATAAAATATATGTAGAAGCTAAAGAGTTCTGTAAAGGAACTATAGCAATATATGAGAGAGCATATAGATATTTCCAAAGATATACAAAAGACAGAGGAATACAGTACGCAGACGAGGTAACATATGACAACGCAGAAGAGTTTTACAACTTCATGAAGAGAGATCCAGGATTTTCGAAGAAAGGGGTATTGTCAAGTAAGTACATAATAAGTACGTATAAATGCATAAAAGCAGTATTTGCTTATGCAGAAAGAAGAGGATACATAGTAAAAAACCGATTTGAAAACAAGGTTTTTCAACAATGCCAAGTAAGCGACTGGTGGACCGACGAGTATGTAAAGCAGTTAGTAGCAGCCATAAAGAAATACACAAGAGGGAATAAAAGATTTGTGACTGTGCTAAAGGTGCTCCTTACATACACAACAGGATTACGACCTGGGGTAATTCACGGAATAAAGAGGAAAGGAGTAATAATCGAAGGGGATAAAATATATGTCAACACGAAATGTAAAGTGGCAAAAAGTGCAAAGATTCAAAGGATTACAACACCGATTCTAAACAGAGACGTAATAAAAATGATGAAGATACACATAGAGCGACTAGACAGAAAGGGGATAAAACAAGAAGAGTATATTTTCGCAAACAATAATGCAAAAACAGCCTACGAAGTATATAGAAAAAGTATTATACTGGCATGTAAAAAAGCAGGGATACAATACAAGAGCCCGCATAAAGCGAAACATGGCTTCATAACAAAGATGGCAATTAACGGATTAAGTGCAGAGCAGATATGTAAGATGACAGGGAATCTTACACCAAGGCTAATCCAAGAAGTCTATATGCACCTTCAGATAGGTAACATTCAAGAAAGGGTTGAAGAGTTAGTTAATGAGTAACCTCTTCACCCCCTTTTTTTATAACTTTTTTTGTGTCGATCTTCGAGTAAACCAACTCCAACCGAAATTATATTTGTATATATATATTGTATCTATATCTTATATTTAGTACTTATAGTATTAAACATACTTAAGGGAATACTTATTATATTCTATAATAAGATCAATAATTGTTGTAATTAAGTACGCTTTACTTCAAGCTTGCCTAGACTGAATAGGAGAATACAGTCAGCAACTTTGGGCCCAACCCCTGGCAATTTTATTAGTTTTTCTCTGGCTTCATAATAGCCAAGCTTCTCTATTCCCTCAAAAAAACC